>ERZ1292633.2532-Hain-H41-02um-R1-2532-length-18637-cov-7_pt1 | contig 18637 bp, 19 predicted proteins | sample MGYA00564406_ERZ1292633 | MGnify/ENA primary metagenome ERZ1292633 (study PRJEB36523, sample SAMEA6512639) | groundwater metagenome | collected 2019-01-08 | study: AquaDiva: Metagenomics assemblies of 32 groundwater samples | reverse complement strand
CGCATGGTGGCTCGCTATATCGGAGTCGGCGGGCACTCGGTCGGGGGAAACCGCACCTGGGATCTCAATGAGTTTCACTCGGTGAGCATGGTCACCCGCGAGTACCGCCGTTTTCTGTTCGGTGTTCGGGGACGCTCGTTTGTGGTGTGCCTGGGCAGGCGCGAGGGAGGCTATTTGGAATTGTACTGGGCGAGTGACGCCGCGGAAGCCGCCAGAGTGGCGGCCCGGGCGGCGGAGTTCACCGGGCTTGCCTACCGCGGAGATCGGGAGGAGTAACCTTCAGCGGGGGCGCAGCGGGGAGCGGCGCCCGTCTTTCAAGGCGAAGCGAGCCCGCAGCGCGCGCGAAGGAGGCGCGGCCGGGTGCTTGTTGGCGGAAGGAACCTTGAGTTCCGCTCCGATGCGGCAGACCCCGTCGAAGCGTTCGTCGTGAAGGATGCGGAACACCTCGCAGCCGCTGTCTAGGGCTTTGTCGATGAGCTCTCCGACGAGGTCGAACACCGGTTCGGTCGAGCGGAAACACCAAGGGCAGGAGCGGTGATCGATGGAAAGATGGCCGCACTTGGGGCACATGCGCCCCATTTTTGTGTAGCCGTCTTGCACGAGCAACCGAGAGACGCAGCCTTGCTGGACGGCCGCGGTCGCGGCGTCAAGACCGGTCACGGCCCCGCCTTCGCGCGATTCGTCGAGCAGGCGGTGGACCAGCACGCTTTCTCGCACGCGCCGGGCCTGGAACTCGTTGTGGACGATCCGGTCGAGGACGGCGTCGATCGGGCGCGTGGCTCCAAGGATGGGTTCGAGAATGAGGTCCTTTTGCAGGGCGGAATCGAGCAGCGGAACGAGGGCGGATTCAAGGGCGTGGGGCGCCCCGAGAATGAGCCGGTCGAAACGCCGCTCCCGGGCCAGCGTCGCGACTTGGGAGGCGACCGTTCCCAGACCCTCCACGGCGGCGAAGTCTCCCTCGAGGGAGTCGAGCTCGACAGCCTCTCCCATGTGCACTTCAATGAATCGCGCCTTGTCGGGGCCGAGCAGCAAGACGATGAAGCGGTGGTACTGACCATTGAGGGCCGTCAGCGGACGCAAGTCGAGAGTTTGGGCGACGCTCAGCGAGCTTTTAAACGGTTGGGGCAGGACGAACGTCTCGAACAAGCCCCGCTTAGCGCAGGAATACACCGCGGCCATGCGATGCTGCTCCGGGACGAATTCCGAGGAGATGTAGCGTTGAATTCTGTCAAGGTCGCGGCCGAGCAGCCTGGTGCGCTCGTCGCGGCGCGCCTCGCTTAGAATTTGCTGGAGGATGGAGGGGTAAAGCCCGCCGCGGTCGATGCTCAGGTGCAGGCTGACCGCGTCCGCGTCCGGGGAATTAAACGCCGCGAGGGCTTCGATCCTCGCGGCGCTTAGAAAAAGTGGCGTGGGCGGCATATCGGCTGTTCCTATTGGAGGATAACTCCAGGAGGCGTCGGCCGTCAAGTTAAATTAAGGTTAAGATTCGCGTGGCTCGCGTGGGTCTTGACTTGGGTCATCGTCGGGGTTATCCTTGGGCGGCAAATCCGAAGCCGAGGTGACCCTATGACTTTTGCCATTCTCGCGGGCGTGCCCGCGATCCTTTTGGCGGCGATGTACTTAGTGGAGCGCGTGGAAAATCTCCGCCCCTTGCGCGCTCGGGCCGCGCGCTCGACGTTGGAGAACGCTCTCAGACGCCGGCGTTAACGCTGACAGAAGGGGCAGTATCGGCTGGCGCGGCCGCCGATGCTCTTTCGGGTCATGAGCAGGGCGCGTGCGCAGGCGCCGCAGGTCTTGCGTCCGTAGACCTTGACCGCCATCTGCATGAGCCCCGGACGGCCGAGCGGGTCGAGGAAGGCCTCGTCATCGAGGGTCGCTCCCCCGGCCTCGATGCCTCGCAGGAGGATGGCGCGGCAGGAGTCGGACAGCTTGGCGGCTTCCTCTCTCGAGAGGGACTTGCCCGCCCTGGCCGGCCTCACCCCCGCCGCGTGGAGGGCCTCGGTGGCGTAAATATTCCCTAAACCCGCGACCACGCGTTGATCCATGATGAGCGCCTTGATCGGCGCGGCGCGTCCGCGAAGGGCTTCCCAGAGATACGGCACGCCGAATTCCCGGTCCAAGGGTTCGGGACCGAGGAGAGGAAGGCGGCAGCCCACGCGTCCGAAGCGGCGCGCGTCATGAAAGCGAACGGCTTCGGTTCCAAACCACATCTGGAATCGGACGTGGGGACTTTCGCCCCCGATGGTGATGCGGCCGGACATCCCGAGATGAAAAACGACCTCGCCGCGCCCCTCCAGGACGAGGATGAGGTATTTTCCCCGTCGCCTGAAATCGGACACGACTGCGCCGGTCAAGGCTTTGACGGCCGATAGCGGCGGCGGGCGATAGAAGGTCGGTTTGCCCACGGCGACCGCCGTGATGGTGTGTCCGCGGTAGCGTTCCCGAAGGACGCGCCGGACGGTTTCGACTTCGGGAAGCTCGGGCACCCTCAGTATTGGGGCACGGAGGGATCGATCTCAGCCGACCAGGCGTGGATGCCGCCCGCGACGTTGGTCGCATCGTAGCCTTTTTGCCGCAGAAACACGACGGCGTTGGCCGATCGCCCTCCCATCTTGCAGTGGACGATCAGCTTTGCGTTCTTGTCGAGCTCGGACAAGCGCTCGGGAAGGCTTGCCAAGGGAATGAGCGTCGAGCCGGGGATGCGGGCGAACTCGTGCTCGTGGGGCTCGCGCACGTCGAGAAGGAGGAACTTTTCCTTCCCGTCGATCTTGGATTTCAATTCCTGCACGGAAATTTCGGGAATGCTCATGGCGGGCGTCTCCTTAAGGCCGCAGAAGGCCTCGTAATCGATCGGTCGTTTGATGGTCGGGTTCCTTCCGCAGACGGCGCAGGAGGGATTTTTCTTGAGTCCGAGGGTTCGCCAGGTTTGGGCGAGACCGTCGTAGAGCAGGAGACGTCCGGACAGGGGGGTTCCGATGCCGAGGAGCAGCTTGAGGGCTTCGAGAGCCTGCATCGAACCGATGATTCCGGGCAGGGCTCCAAAAACGCCGGACTGCGAGCAGTCGGGCACGTGGCCGCCGGGCCGCGGGAAAACGCACCGGTAGCAGGGACCTCCGGTGAGGGCGAAAACGGAGATCTGGCCGTCAAAGCGGTGTATCGATCCATGCACGTCGGGCTTTCCGGTCAAAACGCAGGCGTCGTTGATGAGGTAGCGGGTGGGGAAGTTATCCGTTGCGTCGACGATGACGTCATAGCGCTTGAAAAGAGGGACGGCGTTTTTGGAGTTGAGCCTCAGGTGGTGGGTTTCCACGCGCACGTGCGGATTCAACCCGGTCAAACGCTTCTGGGCGGAAGCGAGCTTTTGGGTCCCGATCGAGGCGGTGTCATGGAGGATTTGCCGCTGTAAATTGGACTCATCGACCGCGTCGAAATCGACGAGACCGAGTCGTCCGACCCCGGCCGCGGCAAGGTAGAGGGAGGCGGGCGAGCCGAGCCCTCCCGCGCCCACGCAGAGAACCGAGGAATTCTTCAGCCTGCGCTGGCCCGCGGCGCCGACGTCGGGCAGAACAAGGTGGCGTTGATAGCGCCCGCGCTCCTCGCAGGTCAGGTCCCCGTCCTCCGCCGCTGAATTCTTCCTTGCCGATGGCACGGGTGTATTTTACCTGAATGCGCCCGGCGACGCGAATCCGAGGTTCCGGAATGAAACGGCGGGCCTGCTTTTCTCCGTGACATTTGGTAGCGTTCTCATGCTCGGAGCGTCGGCAGAGGTTTTTAGTGTTATACAGTCTCGTTTGTTCTATCGCCTTGCTGTTGATTTCGGCGTGTGCACCGGGAGCCAAGACGCCTCCTCCCTTGCCCGAGTTCGAGTTGACGGCGGTCACCGTCGACGGCACCTCGCCGTTCGATCTGCGCGCCATGCGGGGACGCGTGTGGATCGCGGATTTCGTTTACACGAGGTGCTCGGGTCCCTGTCCTTTGCTGGGCGCGAACATGGCCGATCTGCAGAAGCGCCTGCCCGCCTCCGTCGGCTTGCTGACGCTGACGGTCGATCCCGACCACGATTCTCCCGAGGTGCTTGTCTTATACGCGCGCCGATTCAACGCGGACCCTCAACGCTGGTTCTTTTTGACCGGAGACAAAGGAGAACTGATCCGCCTCATCCGCGATGGATTTTTGCTTCCGGTCCAAGAGAACGCGGCGGCCGCGCCGGGAGAACGCATCGCGCACTCGAGCCGATTCGTTCTCATCGACGCGCAGGCGCGGGTGCGGGGCTGGTTCGACGGCGAGGACCCGAAGTCCCTTCAGGAGCTGGCCGCCGCGGCGAAAAAGCTTTAGCGCGGGCGAGAGTGTCTAGACGCCTTGTAGAGGAACGTCGCGAGGATGACGATGAGCAGGGCCAACACGCCTTGAAAGACCATGAAGCAGGCGACCTTGAGAACGGCAAATGAGGGAGAGACGAAGCGCACCAGCCAGCCCGAAAGCTCTCCAAGCAGCGAGGAGCCGAATCCCCAGCAGACCAATTGGACTTTGCTGCGGTCGGACAACGGAGCGAAAAGAGCAAGATGCGCGAGGATGAGGATCATGACCCCCATCGTCGCGAAGTGGGCGTGGCTGACCTCGAGCATCGAGGCGGCGCTGCGCGGCTGGGAGTACTCCTCCTCGTTTCCTAAGTAATAGGCCGTCACCGATTGTGGTGAAAGGGTCATGCGCTTGAAATACATGGCGGCGTTTGTCGCCCACAATCCCGCGGCGAAAAGCAAAGTCCACGACAAGGTCAGGCGCATCAGGGCGTTCGTTTGAAATCCGCCGACGTGTAGGTATTTCATCTCGGAGATGTTATCACTTCGCTTCCTGGAAGTTCAGGACGCGCCGCGCGCGTGAGCGCCTGCGCGGCGAGCCCCTGGTCTGTTCGGAAACGGCCGTTACTTGGCGGCCAGCGTCTTGGCGATGATGTCTTCGAACGCCTCGACGGGATAGGCGCCCCGCAGAGGAACGCCGTTGATGATATAAGCCGGGGTTCCCGTGATATCGAAGCTCTCGGCTTCCTGAATATCGGCGTCTATTTTCTTTTTGACGCCTTCGCTTTTGGCATCCTTGGCCGCTTTCGCGACGTCGACGCCGAGCTCCGCCGCCAGTTTCTTGTAATAGTCCTCGCCGAGCTTGTCCTGATTTTCAAAAAGGCGGTCATGGAAGGTCCAGGCCTTCTCGGGGGACTGCAAGGCGACGGCCTCGAACCACTGCGCGGCCGGTATGGCTTGGGCGTGTCCCGGCAAGGGTTTATTCTTGAAGACCACGCGCATTTTCCCCGCGTACTTCTTGAGCAGAGTTTCCATGTTGTTGTGGCCGTGCTTGCAGTAAGGGCACTGGAAATCCGAGTACTCAACGATGGTGATCGTCGCGTCCTTGGCGCCGCGCACCCGGGTGTCGGCTCCGATGCTGGGCTTCCAGGGGTTCTTCAGGGCGCTCTCGCGTTCGGCCAGCATGCGCTTTTCTTCTTCCTCGCCCTTTTTCTTTTGGAACGCCTGCTGGGATTCCATCACGTAGGTGAAGAACTTCGACTTGTCGGACTTCTTCAGGGCGTCGAGCACGAGATCGGGGTTCGCGTCGAGAGCTCTCTTGAGATCCTCGCGCGAGATGGCGGCCAAGGCTGGCGCGGCGAGCAGAAGCGACAACAGCGGCGTCATGAGGCGGCGAATGGTCATAAAGGTCTCCTATTGAGCAAAGCCAGAATATCATTTTCGACGGCGCGCGCGTCCAGCGGTCCCACCCAGCGCCGCGCCACGCGCCCTTCTGCGTCGATCAAAAACGCGGTGGGTAGGCCGCGAACCGCGTAGGACTGCGATGTTTTTTTGTCCGAGAACAGGACGGGAAAGGTGAGGCCGAATTTCTGCACGAAAGGCGGCACCTTGGACGCGTCCTCGTCGATGCTGAGCCCGAGCAGGATGAAGCCTTCGGGAGAGCGGCGGCGATGGAGGGCTTCGAGGTCGGGCATTTCCTCGCGGCAGCTGTCGCACCAGGTCGCCCAAAAGTTGACGAGCACGGGTTTTCCCCGAAACGAGGACAGCGCGGTCAGTTTCCCGGACAGATCGGGAAGATTGAACTCGGCGGCCTGGCGCGTACCGGGGCCGCCGCCGCAGCCCGCGCCCAGAAGCAGAGCGCCCAAGAGAAGTGTTTTATTCATGAGGGGACCTTTCCGGCATTCTAGTAATAAGATAACGCCCCCCGCCCTTTTCGAGGGCGGGGGGCCGTCGTTTTTTTGCGTCTTAGCAGCCGCAGGGAGTCTTCGGACCCATGGTGGTATCCTCCTATTTTCGAATTTTGTGCTGCTCGAGAATTTGGCGCGCGACCTTTCCGACTCGTCCGAACACCGCGGCGTCTCGGCGCGAGCGCGCGAGCATGGTCGCACCCTCATAGAGGGCCACGATGGACTCCGCCGCGGCGCGGGCATTGAGCGTCTTGTCGAAATATCCCCGGGCTTGGCAGCGTTTAAGACACTCGGCCATCCCGCCGGCCCAGGCCTCGAAAAAGTCCGCCACGCGAAGGCGGAAGACCTCGTCGAGGTCGCTCATTTCCAGGGCGATGTTTCCCACGAAGCAGCCCGCCTTGCAGCCGTTGCCGCTGAAAAAGTTCTGAGCTTGAGAGAACATGGCCGAGACGGCCTCTTCGGGGGCGGCTTGGGCGCAAATCGGCGCGACCTTCCGGGATTTGAACTCCGCGATCTTGTAATCGAGAACGGCCAGGGCCAAGTCGGATTTGGATTTGTAGTGGTGAAAAAGATTAGCCTTGGTCATGCCGCAGGCGGAGGCGATCTCTTCGAGGCAGGCGTGGTTGTAGCCTTTGAGGTGGATGACATGCTCCGCCTCTTGGAGGATGCGCTTGCGGATGGCAGGGTCGGACTTTCGGGCCATAATTAATTAACTGACCGGTCAGTTAATTAATTCTAACATGGGCTTAGGGCGCTGTCAAGGGGAGTTTATGGAACGGCGTGCGTGCCCAGCGACGCCGCCCACCGCTGGAAGGCGCGATGCCCTTCCTCGAGGAAAATCGCGTTGTGGCCCCCGGGCAGGCGAACGGTTTGGGTCCGGCCCTTGACTTCGAATTGAGCCAGCGAGCGCAGATAGCTGTGCGCGGGAATGAACGCGTCGTTATCGGCGGGAGTAAAAAGAACCTCGTTGATCGCGATGGCCGCGCGCAGGTCGGCCGCGCTTGGAAAGGGGGTGGGGGGCGGCGGACGGCGATCCATCGCGGTCACGAAGTCTTCGCGCCAGGCCTCGCCGCCTCCCGCCCGCATCGCCACCCAATTTTCATCGATCATCCAGGGCTCGTAGGGAATGCGCGCGGTGGTCAGCGCGGCGATCGTTCGGTCGGTTTGCCCCGGAGTGACGTTGGAGCTGGAGAGAATATAGTTCAGAAGAATGACCGTGCCGAAGTTATCGCGATCGAACGCTTCGATCTCGGAGCGCGTCTTGCCTTGCAGCGTCTCAAGCTGGGAGACGAAGGCCTTTTCCCAGGCGCCCTTGACGCCCTTGCCGAGAAAGCTGAAAAGGCCGTTGACTTGGTCTCCGTCGAGCCCCAGACGCTGGTAATGCGCGCGGACACGGGCGAGCCTGGATTCGATGTCCGGGACCGCCGCAAGCAGCTCTAAATTCAGTCTGCGCTGCTCCTCGCGACGCGCCAGGCTGGCGGAGATCACGTCATCGTAAGGAAGAGCCGAGGCGGAGAAGACGATGCCTTTGGGTTTGCGCGCGCCCTCGCGCGTGAGGCCGAGGTATTGCATGCCGACGAGCCCGCCGTAGCTTTGGGCGATGATGAAGAAAGGCTCATCCTTGGCGATCACCGCCTCGATGACGGCCAGGGTGTCGCGGGCGTGGCTGTCGCTCGAGAAGCCCCGGGCGATGGCGTCGGCGTCGATGGCGGGGCTGTCCATGTCGAGCGGGGCGGAGCCGCCGTCGGTGCCCCTCTGGTCGACAAGAAGGATGCGATAGGAGCGCAGGAGGTATTTAAAGCGGTCGAGCGCCCCGTTTTTCGGCGAGAAGGGATCGGCATAATCGAAATCGAGAGGCCGGTAGACGCTGCTGGGAATTCCCGGTCCGCCGTTGATGACGACGATGATCGGCCTGGAAGGGTCGTCGTGGCGGCAGTCGTAGGCGGGGATGAGTCGGTAGAAAATCGGGATCGTGGGTCCGAGAGGCCGGGCGTAATCAAGAGGCGCCTGCACGAAGCCTCGCCGCTCGAGGGGGTGTCCGAGGATTTTTTTATCGACCTTTTTGAAAGGGAGGGAGGAAAGGGGTTTTGGCTGCATGCCGGGAGTGTGCCTTTGAGCACGCGGCCGAGTCAAGCGATCCGAGAGGGGACATCCTGCCTAGGCCCAAAGGCGGTATTTTTTTTCCCTTTTTGCCTATGCCGCCCCCGGGGGGGAGAAGTTACAATTCAAGCACCATGAACACCATGAAAATCGCGTTGTCCGTCGTGCTGCCTCTTTTCGCCGCGTCCGCGTTCGCCCAGAAATCCCCCGTCCAGTCGATGGCCGAGAGCATTCAAGCGGATTTAAACGAATTTTCGGCGATGATCGAGGAGTCGCGCCAGGAATTGGCGCAGAGCCCCGCGCCCTCCCTCGGGATAAAATTCGGCACCTTGATTCAAGGGGTGTTCGTCTCGGCGGTTCACCGGGACAGCCAGGCCTTCGACCGGCAGGTGAGGCCCGGGATGATGCTCCTGATGATCAACGGCGTCGATTTGACGCAGATGACCAGGGAGAAAGCTCTGGAGACAACCCTGGAGACCATCGATCGGGCCGAAGGCGAAATCCAGATGACGTTCATGGCTCCATACATCGTGGAGGTCGCATTGTCGAAGCGGCTGCTCCTAAACTATCCGGAAGGCTTCGCGGCGCGTTGGGAGGGCTCTGTGGAGGGGCTACAAGAGGATCTTAAGGCCTACTCCGAGGAAATCAAAGGCCAGCCCTCGTACGTGCCCTTCCTTCGCAAGGGCAGGGCGCTGATGGAATCGGCCCACCATCTGCGCGCAGGTGTTTTCGGCGATATGGCGGAGACATTTTTGTTTTCCGAGGCGCCGTCCAACCTGAACCCTCATCGCCATCCACAGCCCGCTCCCAAGCGGAAACATCGACATCAGGAGGCTTAAGCCGGACGTCGGCTCACCTTCTTACGACGCGCCAAAGCCGGGCCGAGCGCGAGCGAGGGTTCGTTCGGATCTCGTCAGGAGAGGCTTTTCGGGGCGCTTCGGGAGCGGCGCTCCAGACCCCGGCGGCCGCCTGCCGGCTTAACGCGTCCCTGACGAGGGCCTCCTCTCCGGAATGGAACGTCAGCAGCGCGACGCGCCCTCCGGGAAGCAGCAAGGTCGGCAGGCTTTCCAGCAGCGCGGCGAGCGCCTCGTGTTCCGAGTTGACGGCGATGCGCAGGGCTTGGAACGTGCGCGCGGCCGGGTGCTTGCTTGAGGCGTCTTTCTTGACGAAGCGCCCCGGTCCCAATCCCTTGGCGAGGCTGACCGCGGCGGCGAGCTCGGCGGTCGTTTTCGGGGCGCGTCCCTCGCGCGCCAGCGCGGCGAGGGTTCGCGCGATCGCCGCGGCGTCGGGCTCCGAGCCGTAGCGCGCCAGAACGTCCGCGATCGTGTGTTCCCCGGCGCTCAGGAGCCATTGCGCCGCGCTCGGTCCTCGGGAGCGGTCCATGCGCATGTCGAGAGGGCCGTCGGCTTTAAATGACATGCCGCGCTCCGGTCGGTCGAGCTGCATGGAGGACGCTCCCAAATCGGCCAACAGCGCGTCCACGCCTTTGTGTCCGAGTCCGCGAAGCACGTCGCCCGCGGACGCGTAGTTGGCGCGGCACGCCGTGATGTTGACGGCGACGCCCGCGAGGCGCTTGACGGTGCGGTCGAGTTCCTCGCCGTCGCGGTCCAGGCCGACGACCAAGCCGCCGGGACCGGCCGCGCGCGCCAATTCCTGCGCGTGGCCTCCCCAGCCGAGCGTGCAATCGAGAATGGACGCGCCGTTCAAGGGTCCCAGAGCCTCGAGCACCTCAGCGACCATGATCGGAACGTGCGTTCCCGCGGGCGTCGAGCCGCGGGACTTGGCTTTGGCCATCGCGCCAGGGTCGGCTCCGAGTTCCTTATATTTCTGATGGAATCGTTTCGGGTGGGTGCCGGTGTAACGCTCGCGCCGGCGGTGGGACGCGATGACTTTCGCGATCGGGACGTCGGCCGGGGTCAAATCGAACTCGAGCAAACGTCGGGCCGGAACCCATTTGACCATGTCGTGGACGACAGGGGTGATGCGACCGGTGAATCGGGTCACGAGAAAGGCGATGAGCTCGATGTCCCCCGAACCGTCATCATGGCGCGACCGGGCGCTCTCGGCGCCGACGCTGGCCTCGATGCCCAGCTCCTCGCGCAGCTCCCGGACGAGCGCTTCGCGGGGCGTTTCTCCCGGCTCGATGCGTCCTCCGGGAAACTCCCAACGGCCCGCGTGCGGCCGTCCGGGAGCGCGCCGGGCGAGCAGGACGGCGCCGGAGCGTATCATGATCCCGGCGCAGACGGAGATCATTCCTTCGGGACGACTCCGATGCCGGCCTTGACGGAAGTGAGATCGTAAACGCCGCCGCGGCCCAAGCCCGGTCCGCGGGTGGGGTTTGAGGCCAACCACAAAGGCGTGTCGAGATCGACGAAGCTCACGCCGCCCAGGCCCGCGGCCAAGTGCGCCGCCGCGCCCATGGCCAGAGGCGTTTCGACCATCCCTCCGACCATGACGCCCAGACCGGTGGCGCGCGCGATGAGCGCGCAGTCCCAGGCCTCCAATACGCCCATTTTCATGAGCTTGATGTTCAGGACTTGGGCGGCCTTGCCGCGAGCGAGCTGGAGAGCGTCGCCGCGCCCGCGCAACGATTCATCGGCCGCGACGGGGATGCCGCTTTTCCTATGGACGTAGGCCATTCCGGACAAATCGTCGGCTTCGGCAGGCTGTTCGAAAAGCACGGGGACGATGCCCCGCGCCCTGAGCCGTCGCACCAGCGACAGCGAGTGCGCCGGGCCGTAACCCTGGTTCGCGTCGAGGATGACGCGGGCCTTGGGGTGGGCCGCGACGGCGGCGCAGACTCGCGCGGCGTCTTCTCTCGGGGTGCGGCCGACCTTGATTTTGACGAACCGGACTCCCAGGGAACGGATGCGGCGGGCCGAGGCGAAGGCGGCGCTCTCGTCGCCGAGGGTGATGGTGACGTCGGAAACGACGCGGCCGCAGGCCCCGCCGAAGAGCCTGAGCAAGGGCATGCCCGCGCGCCGAGTCCAGGCGTCGAGCAGGGCCATGCCCAGGGCCGCGCGGGCCGCGCCGGACCCGCTGGGCAAGAATTCCTCCAATTCGGCCAGACGTGTTCGCCAGGAGGAGGCGTCGCGGCCGAGCCAGCGTTTGGCGACGCGGCGAATCTTGAGCAGCGACGTCTTCGCAGTTTCCGAGTTGAAGGCGGGAAAAGGCGAAGCCTCGCCGTGGCCGGTCGAGCCGTCGGCGAGACGAACGCGCGTAAAAACGGTCTCCAATTCGGCGCAGGACCCTCCCGCGATGGCGAAGGGTTCGCGCAGGGGGACGCGCAAAGGCCGGGCCGAGACATCGACGATCTCCCAACTCGATCGCCTCATGCCGGGAGTCCGGGGTCGCGTCCGGTCAGAATGATTTCCACCAAGGTCGAGAGCCTCTCGGCCCGGTCGACCGCTCCGGTTTTTTGGTAGATCGAGATGAGATTTCTCATCATGCGCGCCAATATGTCGCGCGCGTTCACCGGTTTTCCCATCTCCGCCCGCCAGTCGTATCCGTTGCGCACGAGCATGCGCTTGACCTCGGGAAGAGTCAGGAACTGGCCGAAGTGGAAGCAGTCGATGAAGAGGGGGTCTCCGGCGTCGCGAAAGCCGGCGAGAAAATGCCCGGGGGTGCCCACTCCGTACACCGGAAGGCGCAGGCGGCGGGCCAACAGGAGCACGAGCACCGTCAGGGTGACCGGAATGCCGCGCCGGGTGTCGATGACGCGCGAGAAATAGCTGTTGTCGGCGTCGTAGTAGCGGGTTTCGTTGCCCGCGAAACCCAGCACCTGAAACAGATGGCGGCAAAGGGTTCGGACCGAGTCGCCGATGCCGGCGTCGGGGGGAATTTGGCGCGAGAGGACGGCGGCCGTGTCGTTGAGCCAGGCTTGGTAGACGCCGACGTCGATGCCGGGGAATCCGAAGCGCGAGATCAGCAGCACGCCGTGTTCCAAGTCGGGATCGCGGTCGGCCGCCAGGCGCACGAACTCGCGGCGCAAGTCTTGGAAGCGGAGCTCATCGGCGACGGAGTCGAGGCGTATGGCCATCTTGGGGTTGGCCGCCGCCCGCAGCTCGTCGATGTAGGGGATGATCTCCGTTCCGATTCCGAGGATCTGGCGGCGCACGAGGGCGACACTGTCGGGGTCGTCGTCATCAAGCAGCGTGACGAGACTGCGCAAGGCCTTGTTGTCGAGGAGCATCCCCGCATTGTAGCCGGGTGGGGCGTCATGCGCAAGGCTCGTCGGACTCCGCCTGCGTGATCGTCGATTAATTGACGGCGGAGGCCCGAAAGGCCGACAAGGCTTCCTTGACCCGGTCCACCGGCAAAGCGAAGCTGATGCCGGTCCAGCCTTTGACCGGCGAGGGGATATTGGTGTTGACGCCGATGACCTGGCCTTCGATATTCAGAAGAGGTCCGCCGGAGTTTCCCGGTTCGGTGATCACTTGCGACTGCAGAAAACAATTGTCGTTCGTGACGAAGGGGCTTTTCACGCATTTCACGCCGTTGATGATGCCGTGCGTGAAGGCCAGTTGAAGAGCGTGCGGGTAGCCGAGCGCGAAGGCGATATCGCCCGGCAGGACGGCCGCCGAGTCCCCCAGACTCAGGAAAGGGTAGTCGGCGCGCCCGCCGCTGAGGCGGACGAAGGCGAGGTCGTTGGCGTATTGGCTGCCGATGTAGACCACCGTGCCGAGTTCCTCGGTGCCGTCCGAAAATCGAACGAGACCCTTGCCGTAGCCCCCCAACTCGTCGGCCACATGGGCGTTGGTGACGAGGAGCCCGCCGGGCTCGATGAGAAAGCCCGAACCGACGGGCTTTTGCCTTAAGCCTCCGTCCTCGGACCCCACCCTCGACAGAAGGACCACGGAAGGGGCGCACCGAGCGTAAAGGGCTTGATGTTCTTTTTGGAGGTCCAGCAGGGCGCTGGCGCCGGCGACGGCCGGCGCGGCGCCCAAGGCGAGCCACAACGAGACGCTCAATCTCATCAAGTCTAGGATAACACCTTTTCTTCCGACATGTGTTGGGTCCAAAGGCCTAGATGACGGTTCATCCTGGCGCAGTTGAGGCCGGGCCGTTATTGCCCCGCGGACGGCGCGAGCTTTTCGGCCAAACGGACGACGGCGCGGACCTCGGAGGCTTTGGCGGCGGCGATGACGGCGATCGCCTCCGGGGAGCCTGGATGTTCGTCCAAGAATCGTTGGGCTTGCTTGAGAGCCACCAAGGACGGGTAAGCGAGAGTGACCTCGTCGTCTGGGGACGCCGCGGCCTTGGAACAATCGGCAAGACTCAGGCACGGCGGCTCGAGCGCGGCTTTTTTCAGGAATGACCAGTCCTCCGGCGCGGTCAAGTTCCGTCCCAGAAGATAGACGATGGTGCCGCGGTCGTTTCTTCTTTCGGTGGGGATGTCCCCGTAGGCGCGGCGGAAAAGACGTTTGGTCTCGGCGCTGAGCGCGGTGAACTCGCGGTCCAAGCGCGGGTCGTTGTCGTTTCTCGACCTGAGAATCTCTTCTAGAACGCGAAGCTTGGAGCTCGCCGCGGAATCGGACGCCGACGTTCGATGTCTTGCCGTTCGCCACCCCAGCGCCGCGAGGGCGAGCACGCCGGCCGCGATCACGGCGCCGCGCTTCATGGCTTTAAATCGGCGTCCATGTCCTTTTTGGCTTTCGGATCGACGATGCGGCCCATCTGATCCTCGGCGTAGAGGCTCGCGTCCATTTTCACCTTGTCGGTGCAGTTTGTGCAGAACTTGGAAATATTCTTGAGCATGATGGTTGAGGACCCGTACGAACCGAATGGCGTGACGTCGCAGGCCGGTTCCCCGGCCAAAGACGAGCCCGTCCAGATGCTTCTGATGTCGCGACCGTTGGCGTCTAGGAACGGAGTCGGGCAGTAGGCATGGAACCAGTTCCTGTTGTTTCTCTCCGTATGCCGGGCTTCATGGAACACCACCATCATCCGGGCGATCTGGGGGTGGCTGAACTTGATGAAGTTCTCGGTCAGCCACATTTTAGAGGGGTTCATGAAAGGCATGACGCACGCCACGGCGTTGGAACTGCCGCAGTCGTCCATTCCGATGCCCGTGACCCGGTCGACGAAGAACTTGGTGTAGGCTGGGCCGTTCACCGTCCCGAAGATTTTCTGGTGAAGGGGCGTGGCTCCCCCGCCCGTAATTCCGTCGATAAAAGCCAAATCCTCGCGCATCTGCTTCTGGATGGCGGGGGGAACGTCGGCATCGAAGGTGTAGCCCCTGTCCTTCCTTGGGACCGGCGGGAACTTTTTAAAGTGCGCATCGGCCTCCAGGGCCTCCTGTTCGGTGAAATAAAACAGATCCTTTCCGGATTGAACGATATGGACGTTGCGCGCCGGGGGAATCGACGCCGATTCGATCGCCGGAGACGGGCCTTTTGATCCGTCGAAAACAGGGTCCCCGGCGCGTGAACCGATCGCGATGATGCTCAGTGTCATGGCCAGCCAAGCGCGCAACTGCGTTTTTCGAGTCCTCATTGCTTCCTCCATCAGGGGATTCTGGATTGCACCGTGCGGTTCCTTGAGGAAGGTATACAATAATAAGGTCGACTTGACCTTAATGATTTCGACGAAAATATGGTTGAATTCAGGCGGTGAGCGCTTCCCGTCCCCATGAAGCTCTGACGGCCCTGCGGGCCCTTGAGGATTTGGCCTCCGCCGACCCCTTGAGCGTGCGCGGAGTGCTGGCCACTCTGGTCAGCCTCGACGGCGCTCTCTGCGAGCGGACGGGAGCTTTGTGCCTGGTGGCCGAGGAGCTGGGTTCGGCCTTCACGGAGGATTTGTTCGCCGCGGCGCAAGCCGCCATCGAGACCCAGGCGCCGTGTTTGGCGACGATCAGCCTGACCGAGGATGACGCGATGTTCGGTCCCGGCGGACTGGCCGGGCGGGCCGAGGTCTGGCTGGAGCCCGTGACAAGCGAGCTGCGCGAGCAGTTGCGCGGGGCGCGCGAGACGCTGCTGCGCGGCGAGGGTTTGGTCGTCGAGCTATCTTTGGCCGGCGAGCGGTCCGGGCAGCGCCGCCATTTCCCCCCCGACCATCCGGCCGTCAAAGCCTGCTTCCGGGAGGGCGAGCCGGAACTCGAGGAAGAGGCGACGCGCGGCGGCGTGGAGCGTCGTTTGCTGCTGCCCCTGATTCCGATGGGAAAGGTGCTGATCCTGGGTTCAGGAGAGGACTGCCGCCGTTTGGCCGCGTTGCTCGACGAGCTCGGTTTCGTCGTCACCGTGGCCGATCACCGCCCAGGCCGCCTGCACGGTCCGGGCTGGGACCGCGCGCGCTGGCAGCTCGTTGAAGGCGGCTGGGATGCGGCGCGCGCGGCGTGTCGTCCCGACACGGACACCTACGTGGTCGTGGCCACCCGCAGCTACTCGGCCGATGGACGCGCGTTAAGGGGGGCTGTGGCCAGCCCGGCTCGCTACATCGGGTTGGTGGGGGATCCCTTTCGGGCGGCGAAGCTCCTGGGAGAGCTGCGCGTGCAGGGCCTGGAGCCCCGTGGGGGAGCGTTTTCGGCTCCCGCGGGCCTGGATGTGGGCGCGGAGACGTCCGAGGAAATCGCTTTGGCCGTGGCCGCCGAAATTTTGGCCGTGCGCGCCGAGCGCAGGGGCGGACGGCCTTCCCGGGCGCGCGCGGCGGGCTCGTCTCCGTCGGCCCGCAAGGGGGGGGTGAAAGTTCCGGGTTTGGTGCTGGCGGCGGGGCGGGGAAAGCGTTTTGGCGGAAGCTCCAAAATGCTCGCCGACGTCGATGGACGGCCGGTGTTGCGCCACGTCGTCGAATCCGCCCTCTCGACGCGATTGGATCCGGTGGTGGTCGTGCTGGGCTTTGGCGCCGAGGCGGGGCTCAAGGCGATCGACGGCCTTGACGATCCGCGGCTGCGCGTGGTTTTCAACCCGGCTTGGGCCTCGGGAAAAGCCTCGTCGTTCGAGGTCGGCTTGAGGGAGGTTCCCTCCGACGCGCCCGGAGTCGTGGCCTTATTGGGCGATATGCCGCGCGTCCCGTCCTGGCTCATCGAGAGGGTTTTGGCGGAATTCGAGCTGTCCGGCGGCTTGACTTTCCCCATCTATCCCGGCCCTCAGGGGCCGGCGAAAGGACAGCCCACCGCCTATCCCCGCGAGTTGTTCGGAGAGGTCGGCCGCCTGATCGGCGACGACACCGCCATGGCCGCCGTTCGCCGCCATTGGAGCGAGGCCGTGAAAATTCCCCTGGACGACGCCTATACCCAAGCGGACATCGACACGGCGCAGGATCTGGAACTGCTCGGCGTCAGGCCCGACGAACAGCGACGATTGCTCTGAGCGACGTCTTGGCCGCGGAGGGGGGTCAATCCCCGGAGTAGGAGTTGAAGCGGCCGCCGCGCAGCGGGGCCTGGGCGCACAGCGTCTCGAACCGCTTCAGCTGCTCCGCGCTCGCGCCGCGAGCTCGCAAGCGCTCGATGGCCAGGTCATATTCAAGGTTGTATTCGGTTTCCGACCACGGGGTGCCCTTGTACGAGTTGACGTGCCGGACCTCGGCGATGACGGGGTCTTGCGAGAGTTCGTTTTGATCCCCCGCGATGGAGCCCATGAGGCGTTCGCCCAGGACTTGAGATTGCTCGTCGCTGTTTTCGGGGTTTTTGAGTTCGTCTAGAACCGGCCGGGTCGTTTCCGACATTTGGGCGATGGGGTGGTCCGAGGCGGGTGCCCGTCGGGCTCTGGATGCGTGCGCAATCAGAGCCGGCATCGGCGTGAGATGGGGCGGCGACAAAGGTGCAGCCGCGCTCGGGGCGACCGTTGGCCTGCCCGCGGCGATGGTCACGCCGATCACGGCTCCCGTCGCAAGGGGGAGAGGGCTGATCGAAGCGCGGCTAAGAGAGATCTGGGCGGCCGCCGGCCAGGCCAGGGCGAGAGCGGCGGCGGGAAGGACGATGTGCGACACTCGAAAGTCTATCATCGGTCGTTATCATACTCGATTCCCGCTTTTTGCGAGCGGGTCCAAAGGCGGTCCCAGCCTCGGTATTTTGATCCAGGTCATTTGGGTCCTTAGGGCCCCGGGGTCTCTGGGTCCATTGTCGATTCACTGATGGGACCATCGTCCGTCATTGAACGGCGCAAGGATGCTAGAGTCACCCCGCTCGCGATGCGAGAGGAGATGAACATGAATAAACTCGTTGCTGGCCTTACGGTTTTGATCCCGGCCCTTGGGTTCGCCCAGAGCGTGCGCGTCGCGCCCTTGACGATCCCCGGGATGACGCCCCAAGTTCAAGCGGCCGTTTACGCGCCGGCCGCCTCGCTTAGATCCCTGTCCGTTCTGCCCGTGCTGCCGGCCCTTTCGGCTGCGCTCCCTGCGCCAGCCCCGGTCGCCGCCAAGACGGCGTTGTCCGGTCTCCAGGTCGGCGCCGCGGCTCTTGCCGCCACGCCCGAGACGAAAGTCTCTCCGGAAGCGGCGTCCCAGGCGATGTTTGACGGGTCGGCGCAGCCAAGCGCTGTCGTCGCTCAGGTCGATGCGCCCGTCGACGGATTGAACGCGACGATCGCCGAGGTGCTCAAGCCCTTCAATAACCAGGTGTCGAAGGCTTCGTTCGTCTTTAATAAGCTTTCCATGAACCCCGAGCGCGTCACCCATGTCGACGCCGCCCTCGGGTTCGAGAAGCAGGGACCGGATGGGAAGGCCTCGTTGAAAATCGCTCCCCTGACCTATTCCCATCCCGAAGACGGGTCCTTGCCGAAAACTCAATCCAACGCGAATTTGAATTTTGATCTTCACCTGGTCATGACCCAGGAGCAGATCAACATGATGGGGCCTGAAGCCGACACTATGGTGGCGGATTTCATCAACAGCACCTTGAAGCAATACGGCGACGCGGCGGTCGCCGACGCCCGCATCACGAACAGGAAAACCGATGAAAAAGGCAACCTGACGGGACTCGGCATGGTTCTGGGCATCAAGATCGATCTCTCGAAGCTTCCCGCGGGAATGGACCCCAAGGACGTCGAACTCGTCGAGGCGAAGGTGGGGTTGGATGTTTCGTTAACGGGCGTCGCATTGGACCTCTCGGTCGTTCATAATCCGAAATCGAAATATTTCGAGCGAAACCAGGAGGGTCTTAAGGAAAATATCGACAAGTTGATCGCCAAGGATAAGAAAGCGCTCGGCGAGATCAAGAGCGCCGTCAAATTCCTCGGAATGATGGCCGACTACCTGACGACGCGCAGCACGGGGAGCAACGTGGGGTTCGCGCCGAAGACCTGGAGTCTCAAGAAGCTCTTCTTGTTGATGACCGGTCTTACCAACACCCTGCATCCGACTCTTCGATAGACGATCAAGAGGCCGGCCGCGGGGGGG
>ERZ1292633.2530-Hain-H41-02um-R1-2530-length-18641-cov-10_pt1 | contig 18641 bp, 18 predicted proteins | sample MGYA00564406_ERZ1292633 | MGnify/ENA primary metagenome ERZ1292633 (study PRJEB36523, sample SAMEA6512639) | groundwater metagenome | collected 2019-01-08 | study: AquaDiva: Metagenomics assemblies of 32 groundwater samples | reverse complement strand
GGACACCCGTTGAGGAACCGTCGGCGTGAAACTCGGAATCCGCTGCCGGAGTTGCCGCAAGAGGTCGTCTTCATTCCACTGCAGGAGATTCGTTCCAAGCTGATCCAACCAGGGGTCGAGATCGGCCTGCGTGAGCGGGCTTATCGCACGATTGATCTTCTCATGTGCCGTTGATTCGGTCTGTTCACTTTCGTCAAACAGCTCCTCATAGAGCTTCTCCCCCGGGCGCAAACCGGTGAACTGAATTGCGATATCCTTCCCCGGCACCAAGCCGGAAAGCACGATCATGTTCCGCGCCAAATCCACAATCTTGATCTGTTCACCCATATCAAGCACAAACACATCCCCGCCCTGCCCGATCACACTCGCCTGCAACACCAGCTGAACCGCTTCAGGAATCGTCATAAAGAATCGTTTGATCTCCGGATCTGTCACCGTGATGGGGCCGCCTTTGCGAATCTGCTCCGTAAACAAGGGCACGACACTGCCGTTACTGCCCAAGACGTTCCCGAAGCGTACCACGGTATATTTGGTCCGACCGCGGTGGTTAAATCCCTGAATGACTTGCTCCGCAATGCGCTTGGTCACGCCCATCACACTCGTGGGATTGACGGCTTTGTCCGTTGAAATCAACACGAACCGATCGACTCCCGCTGCCAATGCCGCTTCAGCGACGATACGGGTACCCAGCACATTGTTCCGGACTGCCTCCTTCGGATTCAGCTCCATCAACGGCACATGTTTGTGGGCGGCCGCATGAAAGACGAGGTCAGGACCCGTCTGACGAAACACTTCGGCCACCCGGTCAGGGACCGTGACATCGCCGATGACAGGCAGAACACCAACAGCAGGAAATGTCGCGCGCAACTCCAACAGCAGCGCATGAAGGGAGTTTTCATAGCGTTCAAACAGCACCAAGGACTCCGGCCGATACGATGCGATCTGGCGGCACAACTCCGACCCGATCGATCCTCCGGCCCCCGTGACCAGTACCGTCTTCCCTTCGATCAGCGGGTGTAATTCCTGCCGATCGGTCTGAATCGGTTCCCGTTGTAGCAAATCCTCCAGACTCATGGGCCTGACCTGCTGAAGAGATACCGGATCCCCCAACAATTGTTTCATATTCGGCAAAATCTTGATCGGCGCCGTACAGCCCTCTGATGCGGCAAGGATTCGCTGTTTCGAATCGGTCGACGCAGAAGGCAGGGCCACAATAATTTCGTGTGCCTCCAAGCGATCCGCGATGGACTTGATCTCCTCGATCGTTCCAACCACGGGAATCCCGTGAATCTTCATCTTCCGCTTCACCGGATCGTCGTCAATGAAACCAATCGGCCGGCTGTTGAAACTCGGATCCGAAAGCATATCCCTGGCAAGGAGTTCTCCGGCATGACCGGCGCCGACAATGAGCACTCGCCGGGCCGTCGGCGCCACAATTTGAAGCCACTCCCGAAACCAACGTACCGCAAGTCGAATCCCGGCAATGTAGAGTCCGCTGAGCAGGCCGGTCAGAATGATGACGGATCTCGGATATTCCACCCTGCCGAGGAGAAGATGAACGACACCATAAAAAACGACTGAACTCGTCAGCGATGCCCAAAAAATCCGACCGAGATCATGGAGCCCTACATAGCGCCAGAGACCGCGCTGAATTCCGTAGGCCCACAATCCTCCCCAATATATGAGTAAAACCAGCGGCACATACTGCCAAACCATCCGATCGAACGGTGCCTGAATATCGCCTTCAAACCGCAGCACAAACGCCGTCAGATGGGCGGCAACGATGAGGGCCAGATGCGTAGCAACGACCAGACCCGCGCGGAAGCGCAACACCGGTTGCCCATACTTTCCTGCGAAAGTATGAAATAGGCGCGTGGCAAAGCGTCTCACCGAATTCCTCGCATCTCTAAACCCAGCTCCATACTTTTAAGATTAGCCCTCTTCCCCTCCAACATCAACGCTGCCGCCTCGATCACCCGCATTGTCGACAACTGTTGGAGACACTCGCTCAAGCTATTCACATGTTGATCGCATCCCTCGTGCATACAGGGGACACAGTCCCCGCTACCTTGAAGCAGATACACATTGCCTTGCCGTTGCTGCCCAACTTTTCGCCATGGACTTACTGAGCCGGCAGGCCAGTCACTGGGCCAGGGGCCCCACTTGACAGGATTCGATGGTCCAAAGAGAGCCACCGTGGGAATATCCAACGCAGCAGCCATATGCGTGACTGCCGTATCGGTCCCGACATAGAGCGATGCCCGACTCAATACACAAGCCAGTACCCGAAGACTCACACGGCCGGTCACATCAATCGCTCCAGCCGGCATCAGCCCCACAATGCGTTGAGCTGTCAGAAGTTCCTCGCTCGAGGCTCCTCCGGCTACAACAACCCGCAGACCGCAGTCCATCAACCATGTTCCCAATGCCGCCCATCCCGATGCATTCCAGGCTTTGTAGGAAAACTTCGGAGACACATGGAGCACCACATAAGGCTGCCCTCCGTCGAGAGCGGGCAGATCTCTACGGACTACTGCTTCATCATCTTGCGACCATGTCACGAGTGGAGTAGCCCGCGATTCGACTCCCAAGATCTGAAGCAATCGCAGATTCATCGCAACCGTATGGGTATTGAGATTGTCGAACGGCCCCCACCTGCTAAGCAACTGCCGTTTCCACCATGACTTGGCGTCCGGCACCAGCAATCCGACCGCATGCCGTCCGGCAATCCTCGCAAAGAAGGTGGGCCGATCACCCGCCAACACCGAGAGTGCAACATCATATTGTTGCCAGAGAGACCGAACCAGGCGAATGCTTTCAGACAGAGTCGGCGTCGACGGCAGTGTCCAGACTTTTCTCAGATCAGGACTTGCCTGTACGATCGCCTCTGTTCCGCTGAACACCAACATGTCGACAGCCGCCTGAGGATACGCGGCCTTCAGGGAACGCACAACCGGAGTCGCCAGTAAAACATCCCCTATGCGACGCATACACACGACTAAGGCACTAGTGATCGGCTTCTGCACCGATGCCCTTTCTCGCAACAGCGCCAATCTAACAACCCTGAGACCCTAACTTGTTGCCTCACGGCATGTCAGTCTCATCCGGATCACATCACGATAGGCAGACAAGGTATCGGCAGCGGTCTTGTCCCATGTGAGCTGGCGCATCAATTGCCGCCCCTTCTCGGCAAGTACAGCTCTCGACTGCGCATCCATCAGCATTACCAAGGTCGCGGCGATTTCTTGAGGATCGTTCGGATCGGACAGGATCAGCGCCTCCCCTTTTGTAATGAGCTCGGCACTTCCGTTATACGTAGACGAACTCATGACTGTGGCAACTCCAGCCGCCATGGCTTCAAGCGGGGCAAGCGGACAGGGATCAGCCAAGGTCGGCAGAACGTACATATCAGCGATCGGATAGATCCGATCAATACCGTCGACCAACCCCAGAAAGCGAACCTCGGAACCCAATCGCAACTCATCGACCAGCTTCCTGTAGGACTTGATTCGCTCCCCCCCTCCACCGGCAATGAGCAACTTGAATCGCGCGCGCGGCACCTTGGCAAAGCCTTGCAGGAGCGCATCCAATCCCTTCCGCTTGAACTCCGTTCCGACAAACAAGACAACCAGGTCATTGATACCAATATCCCATCGAGCTCGGAGTTCATCCCGATCGGACTTCGAAGCAGCCACGGTTGCCAGTGGAATCTCAACTCCGGTGTAGGCGAGTCTGAACCGCTCATCAGGAAGGGGATACTGCGCCTGGACATTTCGCTTTACCTGCTCCGACACGGCAATCACGACTCGCGCCGGATCGTCAGAAAACTGTTCCCGTTCCAGCCACATCCAAGCAAGTTTGCGAGGACTGAACGCCAGCCTCATCCAGCCCAGCATCCGTTTCCATGGCTTCTCTGCTGCGATGCCGGAAGATTTGAAGCATGGGGATTGGACCGTCATCACATCGAATGTCGAAACCTTTTCGAACGAATGCACCACGTCAAACCCATGGCTCACCGCTCTGCGACAAACATAGGAGAACAACAGTTGATTCAACCAGGCTGGCTTGCGACATGCTCTGGGGATCTTGTGGAATGTAATGGGTTCAGGCCCGTCAAACGACCACTCCTGTGCAAACACATGCACCTCATGGTCCATGGCCAAGCGCCGCACGACCTCCATCGCATATTTTTCCGCGCCACCCGTGCGCAGAAAGCGCTTGATCAGTACAGCGATTTTGAGTCTGGGCAATGACTCCACCATCGACATCACCTACGCAGGGAGCTTTCGAAGAAAGGTTAGCATGTCATGCCCTTTGCCAAACAGTCGAGCCGGCATCGCCAGCACTTCTGCTGCAACCTTGAGCATGCGATACGTGACCCGACCGGCCTCGTGAGGCTCCGCCAGTGAGACCCGTCTGGTTTCGCCACATTCCACTCGAAACCCGCACCGCTGCGCCAAAATCCCAAGAGAAGTCGGGTTAAAGAAGCTGATGTGACCGCCGTGCCCCGCCACCTGAAAATATCCCCAGCGGGCGCCAACCAACCGGACCGTCCAACTCGCGCCATTGCCCGTTCCCACTACGAGCACACCATTCGGCTTGAGTATCCGCCCAACCTCTCTCAACAGCGCACTTGGATCCGGAAGATGTTCGATGACCTCCATCAAGGTCACCGCATCGAAGCTCGATGCCGGAAAGCGTGCCTCCTCAAGATACCCGTGAAAGACTTTCAAGCCGGTGCTCTTGGCAAACTCCGCCGCTTGCGCCGCAGGCTCGACCCCTTCGGCATCGAACCCATGTATCATCGCGCTTCGCAGCAACGCTCCGCTGGAACACCCGATATCGAGAAGCCTGGCACCCGTTCCCGACTCGGAGCGAATGAGCGTTTTCACCATCCCAAACAACTTGGCGGCCCGCGCATCATGTCTGCGCTGCGTGCGTGAAGTCGGGAGCGTCCCTCTCGGCGTATCGAACTCTTTCATCGAGCCGGCATAGGCCGTTGCGGTAATTTGACTGACGAGCTGGCCGCACGCCAGGCAGCGCCGCAACGGCCCTTCCGGCAACACAATCGATGTGTCCACCAATGTGTCCGAGCACCCGACCGGGCAGCATTCGATCAACCGCCCCCTGACACCCTGACCGGCATCTCTCCCCTCGCTACCGCTCATCTTGCCCCCATCAGATACCGGCTGAGCCCGACCACAGCTTCGGTGTCCTGCGTTCGCAGCACATGATCCAATCGCGTCCGATTCTCCTCCAGCCGGCTTCTCGCCTGCTCTTGATGCCACAGATGAAACACCGGCGCAGCATAGCGCGCAGACTTGTGTTTGACCCCGATCCGTAACAGTCGGATGACCAGATCGGAATCCTCCAACCCCCAGCCTTCATAAGACTCATCCAGGCCGTTCACGCGCAAGAGATCCCTTCGCCAGACCGACAGATTACAGGTCTTCATCCCTTCCCATCGGTTAGGCGCCCACTTGCGAAACGCGCCATCCGGCAATGCCAGGAGCGGCAAGAGGCGGTTGATATCGCGACCGGCCCAGGCTTGAACCCACCGTACCCATGACCATTGATGAACAGGCAGATGCCCGCGCAGGACTCGCTGCGTACACCCTGCAGACAACAGCACCCGATTCGCGCCGAGAAAATAGCCCGGCTCCGCCAAGCGCTTGTGCGCCTGCACAAACTGTCGGGACGGAATACAATCCCCATCTGTAAAGATAAGATAGTCCGCTGTCGTGGCGGCGACCGCTCGATTGCGAATGGCGGCGGCACGAAAGCCTCGATCCTCCTGCCACACATGTCGAATAGAGCCCTTGCTCCGACGCTGATAATCGTGAATGACCGCGGCGGTCTCGGACGTCGACCCGTCATCGGCCACCACGACTTCAAAGCTTTGATCGGTCTGCGCCTCAAATCCCGCCAAGACCGCAGACAAAGCATCGGGTCGGTTATAGGTCGTGACAATAACCGCTGTTTTCATACTGATGCAGGCCCGCCAGGCCGGCGCAGCGGGGGCTGCGTGGGGAGCGGCCAATGCTCTTGCGCTTCATATCGCTTGGCATACCGATAAAACGTGCCCTCGAAATTCCCGAACGCGATCACAAACCCCGGCCAGCCATCCAGGAATCCCTTCTTGAACACATAATGCTTGATGAACGACCACAGGCCATGCGCCAGGGCCTGTCCCATCGACACACGCTTATCAGCGATCTTCAACACCCCGAGCGTGGAATACCGGTTCGCTTTCTTGACGACCTCCTCAAAATTCCTGAACGGAACCTGCCAGATGGCATGCTGCAAACGCCCCACCGGTTTTGGCGTGAGCAATTCATACCCCTCATGAACGGGAGACTCGATATATCTCATCGCCCCCTTCCGAAACAGCTGCGGCTGCCGGAAGTTCGGGTACCAGCCGGAATGCGTCACCCACTGCCCCATGAAATAATTCCGCCGCGGAACGAGATAGGCGTCGTGCGGGGGATTCCCTGCCAGCAGCGACAAAATTTCATCCCGCACTTCCGGCGTGCACTGTTCATCGGTATCGATACTCAGAATCCACTCATGCGTACAGGCGGCGATGGCACGATTGCGCAAATGGCCGAATCCCTCAAATGGAATCTGCACAATGCGCGCACCCATCTCTGCCGCAATGCGGTCCGTGCCGTCAGTGCTGGCCGAATCCGCCAGCACAATCTCGTCCGCCCATAAGACACTGTTGATCGTATCGACGATTTTGCCGGCTTCGTTAAAGGCGATGATATAGACGGATATTTTCTGCATACCTGAGTCCTATGTCTGTGTCGGGCTCACAGAAACCGGCGGCGCTTCTTCAGGGTGAGCCTCTACAGCCAGGAGCACCCCGAGAAACGTTGCCAGGAGATGCCCCTCGGCAAACGTTCTAAAATGTGAGCTGAAAAGACTCGTCACGCACCATCCGGCGAGAATAGCCACCGCCAGCCGATGATAGACTGGGGATGATTCACGTTCGCGAGCGATCGCCACAATCCACAAAAGAAAAAGCGCCAGCCCTCCAACTCCCTGTTGAATCCAGACAGATAGATACTGATTATGCGGATCCGTCGTAGGCAGTACGCGCCAATCGGACACCTCATACTTCCTCGCCACATGATCACCGTAGGCCTGTCCAAACCCTCCGGTCCCGACTCCCAGGAGCCAATTCTCTCGTAGAATCTCCACACTATTCTGATAAAATACCCGACGGCTTCCGAAGCTTGTAAGTTGCACTGATTCCGACTCACTGCTCCACTGCGTCACTGCGGCCGTTACCTTGTCCTGCATCCGAGGAGACACCGAAAAGGCCATCCCGCCCGCAACAAGCAAACCAGCCATAACCAACACCCGATACCGCCACGAAGCTTTCCAGCACAACAGGATGAACAGCCCCAACCCAAGCAAGGCATACCCGCTTCGCGCATCCGTAATAAAAATCACGTTCACGATAAACAACATCCCGAGGACAGGCCAGATCCAAGAGGCTAATCCAAGAGGCGACTGCTTTTCCAGGGTGATCCATGCACAGACCAGCGCCGCACAGGCAAACGCCATACCCTGCGTGCCGGCATTCCTCAATAACTCATGGGGAGCGCGCCAAAGAATGATCCAGCCGGCGGCTGAAGCAAATGACCCCGCAACAGCCACCGCCGTCCCGGCCAGAAATACCACAAGGAACCGTTCCTTCCAGCAGGTCCGGTCAAACAGCATCAACGTGACGCACAACCATAGAATTGTGCGCCATTTGTAAAAATCTGTCCATCGATCAGACCAGGGCACCGAGGCATAGGCCATTCCGAACAAAACGATCCCCAGAAACGCCACCCCCCAATACACCAGCGGCCGCGCGAGCGCCGACTTCAATCGGGAAACGGCCTGCCCGCTTGCCAGGAACGCCACATAGGTCACGACCAGGCCGATGGTGGCGACCGAGGGAGAATACAAGAGCCCCACGCAGGCAATGATCGCCGCGATCCGCGCAAGATCGATCAATCGTTGGGATGTGAACTCTGTCATGCCGCAAGAATGGAAATCAGTAGAAATATTTCCGCCGGACCTTCTGCAACAGAGACGTGAAGCGCCGGACCACATTGGGAGGGGCCGGCTCCAGAACCGATCGAAATCGTCCATTCTTGCTGCCCTGCTCCGCGATAGGAGGTTCGAGCCAATACATCGCGACTCCACGTTCTCGATCGATCCGTTCAAAGAGATTGTCGATCGGCAACGAAATCCCGTGCTGCTCAATCCACTCGATTCTTAGACGGGCCGCGTGGCTCCCCAGCACATAGGCTTCTCCCAACCGTCCTTTGTCGGACTTGTACAGGTGCTGTCCGGGGATGCGCAGGCGCCGTGAGGTGTATTGATTCCCTCCGCTGCCGATGAATAACACATAGGGGGGATCAAATCGGGCTGACTCTTCGAGCGCTCGCTGAAGCCCTTGAACGAATTGAGGGACCAGTAACGCATCATCTTCCAAGACCAGGGCACGCTGCCAGTTGCGTTCGACAATGAGGCGCAGCGCCTGAAGATGCTTCAAGGCGCAGGACTGTTGACCGGGACTGAGCAGGGCCTGCCCAAAGTACCGGCTCGTCGTGGCTGTATCCAGATCGCCGGCATCGTGCGAATGGATGAATTCATAGGGCAGGCCAAGCGGCTGCAGTTGCCGTTCGATACTCTGCCGACGCTCGGTAAAATTCCTGGGATTGATGACGAGAATTCCGTCAAGCAACCGGGCGTCCTCGCGACCATGTTCTTCACTCATCATAGCAGCACACGCGGCAAAGACTCGGCTTGAATCCATTACGGTGAATCAATGGGACACCCCGTCCCGGCGAAGCACCTGCACGAACGTCAGCCACAGAATCCGGAGGTCGAACCCGAACGACTGTCGGCGCAGATATTCCGCATCCAGCTCGACTTTCGCGGGAATAGGCAACTCATCACGGCCATTGACCTGAGCCCAACCGGTCAGTCCCGGCACCAACTCGTGCACCCCCTGCTGCGTGCGCAAGGCAATCAGATCCTCCTGATTGAACAAGGCGGGACGAGGCCCGACAAAACTCATGTCTCCCTTGAGAATGCTCCAGAGCTGTGGCAGTTCGTCCAGACTCGCCTTACGCAGAAATGAACCGATCGGCGTCACATAGGCGGACGGATCGGCGAGCAGATGCGTCGCAACTGCCGGCGCATCCACTCGCATGCTCCGGAACTTCGGCATTTTGAACAGACGATTGTGCCGTCCGACCCGATCGCTCCAGTACAACACCGGGCCTGGTGAGGTGACGAGAATAACAAGCCCGATGACGACCGCCGGAATCAACAATACCACGCTGACGACCAGCGCAAGGCACACGTCAAACAATCGCTTCATGAATCGAAAGTTCCCGGCTGTCCCGATGTTTCACAACACCCGCTCGTAAAAAGCCATCCACTCCGCCGTCACAGCCGGGCTGGAAAATTCTTTCGCGGCGCGATCCAACGCCTGCCTGCCTAATTGATTTCGCCGGGCAGGATCCAGCGACAGGGCCAACATCGCCGCGGCAAACGCGTCAACGTTGCATATCTCTACCAGCAACCCGGTGCGCTCCTCGACCACCGCATCGATGACGCCGTCAATCCGGTATGCAACCGTCGGAACTGCGCAGGCGGCCGCCTCAATGACGACGGAACCGAATCCTTCCCGATAACTCGGCAATACCAGCACATCAGCGCTCGCCATATAGCGCTCGGGCTGAGAGGTCTGTCCGAGCCGCCGCATACGGCCGGTACCGCGCCGGCTCCGGCGCTCAAGCTGTTCCCACAGGCCCTCTTCATCCGGTCCGACGAGCCAGAGTTCCACCCGTGGATTCGTTGCTGCCACTGTAGTAAACGCCTCGACCAGATCAAATACGCCTTTGTCTCTGGTCAGTCGTCCTACGAACAGAAATATGCACAGGTCATCCGAACTGCCCATCTCGGCACGAACCTGCCGACGCATCTCCACGTCCGGCCGGAAACGCCCCACATCGACGCCCGCAATCGAACCGGGCCCCAGTACGGAGATCCCGCCCGGCTTGACGACCCTCTCGTCCTCGAGAAAGCGACATTGCGAGGAACTATCCGCAAACACTTGCGAGGCCGCACGCACAATCACCCGATCGAACGTTTTCAGCAGGGAACGAGCGATCCCGCTCTTGGTGGCCCAGACCTGGCCGGTGAATGTGTGATGCCGTAACCGGATACCGGCGAGGCGGGCGGCCAGCATCGCCAGCAATCCCGCCTTGGGAGTGATGCTGTGGACGGCCGCAACCCGCTCGGCGCGAAGCCACGACACAAGAAAAAGAAACGCCCGCAGATCTTTGAGCAGAGCGATTTCTCTGGCGATCGGGAAATCCACCACCCGAATACGTGGATCAATGTCATCGGAAAGCGGGTAGAGGGAGCGATTCACGCACAGTGTGACCGGGCAACGATCCGCCAACGCCTTCATATGCGTGAGCAAGAACGCATTGACGGCAAACGGAGTGGTGACGACAAAACAGATCGCTCTCAAAGAATGCGCCTGATCTGAGTAGTCAATTCCACGGTCTCCAGGCTAGGCGCCGCCCCTTCGTTTCAAAACCCAATTGAACGCCAAACACATTCCCGGAAGAGACGCCCATTCCCATTCGCCCAGACACTCGACAAGGCGAGCGCCGGTCCCCTGCTTGAAGTCATACACCCCTTTATTGTGAATCGGGTCCACCCCGCTCAGATCATAGTGCAACAGGCCTCGCCGGCTGCAGTGGTCAAGCAACGCCCAGAGGGTGGCGTGCGACGCATACACCTTCCTGGCGTTCGCGCCTGCTGCAGCCAGGAGATCCCACGCAGTCTCACCGAGCAGGCCTGCGGCACGTACGGCAAGTAGTTTCCCCTCGGCATCAAGACAGCGAAACATCACGAGCCGCTCACCGAGGGTGCTCAGCATGGCCGCCAGTTCAGCCTCGGAATGCTGGACGGGAAGCGATTTCAACCCTTCCATTTCGCGATAGAGCGCCGAGAGTTCGGCCGGATCCGGTTGATTCCATCGTTCGATACGCAAGCCGTAATGACCCGACCGTTTCAGATTGTGCCGCCAGTTGCTGCTCGTTCGCTTCAGGCGCTCAGCCTCCTCCCCTGTCAGCGAACAGAGCATCGTGAGTCCGGTACTCATGCCCACAGCCGGGCGCTTCCAACCGGCCCTTGCAAGGCTCTCCTTCTCCTCCGGCTGGGATTCCCGCAGCACACTCATCCGGCAATAGAAGATACGGCTCCCCAGTAATCGGCCCAGCGCACTGCGAAAGCCGGCGTCAAATTGAACCGCCGGACCGACCGGACCGCCCGGAATCCAGCAGACAGGAATTCCGGCACGGCGCTGACTCAGGACGCTTGCCGCCGCCACCACCTGTCCGCTCGACGCGGCCAGAAGCCGTAACGGCTGCCAACCGGCGACACGACGCACCTCCCCCCAGCCATGGCTCTGATAGAAGCCGCCGCCGAGAGCCTCCAGTTGCTTATCCCAACCGTCGGCCTGTCCCTCGTATGGAATCCAGTTCACCATAGAAAATTGATCAAATGGACATTGTGATAGTACTCAGGCGCCCTCTTCCGGACGGCTCCGGGCAAATCCGGCCAGGTGACGAGATCGAACCCCATCCGATCGGCCAGACGCTGCATCGCTGATCGCCCGGAGCGATCGCTTCGAAAGGGGTACCCATACGGGGCGCAGTAGTCAGGCAGCGTAGAGAAGACCGGGGCAACTCCGCAACGCTCTCCCTCAAGAGCGCACCGGCTATAGGCTTCGCGGCGCCGGGCGATTTCTGCTTCGCCATCAAAATACGTCAGGGCCTTGCCCAGACCGGCCCAAGGATTCGGAGAAGAAGGAATCTGCGTTTCGGACAAAGGGTCTGAGAAGGGAGTTGCGCTCCCGGTCTTTCGTTTTCTGACCGCTCTTGCGAGAAGCGTGGCGATGCGCAGCAACCCGGAGCCAATCAGTGGAATGTGACGCATGCTCGCTTTCAAGGCTTGCGCCGGATTGACTCCGCTCCCATCAAATGGCAGTTGCTCCGGCAGACCTGTCAGCAGCGCGGCGTTATTGATCAACAGAGCCGCTCCATCGGGAATGCGTAACGTTTTGTGCAAACTGAACAGCCCCAGTGGAGCCCGGGTGCCGAGCCAGCGGCCGTTAGTATCTCGACTCAAATACCCGTGCGCATTATCCTCAACGATCCTCGCGCCCGTTCTTGTTGCGTAGTCAACGAAGGGGGATAAATCCTGTGCAAAGCCGAAGTAGTCGACCACCAACACCACATCTGCGTCAGGCCACGTATCCGGCGATCCTGCCGCGGTCAGTCCGGACGTGACCTCATACCAGCAGGGCGTTGCACCCAGTCTGGTGATCGGCGCGAGCAGATCCCGACAGATAAAGGAAGGCAAGAGCACCCGGCGACCCTGGCCGACACCCAGCAACTGCAGGGCATCCAGCAGCGCGTATCGCGCCAGGCTGTAGTAGCGCGCTGTTTCTTTCCCGTCTGAATGAGTCGGGAACAACCTAGGCGCTGCCACTCATGGCTCCGGGCGGCAAAGACTTTTCAAGAACCACCACCATATCGTTCCCCCAACCGGCCTGATCAAACGGAGCCAGCGTGCGCAGCATCTCCCTGGCGGCGACAATTCCGGAGCAGGAGGAAAACGCGGACGGCCACAACCCAGCAGCGGCGGCGGCGCGAAACATTTCAGGGTAGGAGAAGGTCGTCACGCTGATTCCGCGGAGGCCGTGACGCTCACCGTACGCAAGAACATCCTTTGGCCTGAAATGATACAGATGAACGGGAAGCTCGACACAATCAGGAGCCAGCCTGTAGATCAAACCGTCATAGTTCGGCACCGCGACGATCGCCCGGCCGCCCGGTTTCAGATGGGAGGCCATAAACGAAAAGTATGCATTCGGGGCATGCACGTGCTCCAGAGACCAGTTCATTCTGATCAGCCCGAAGATTTCCGAATCAGGAACCGCCGCAAGAGTGGCCCAGCAACGTACTCCGGACTCAGATAGCGAGGCTCTTGCTGCATTGGATACTTCGACGCCGGCGACTGCCGCCCGTTTCCGGAGCGCGAGGACAGCGCTTTGTCCGCCCCAGTAATGGGCATGCCACCCGGAGCCACAGCCAATATCCAAAAAGGTCCCCTCTCCGCCGCTGCGATAGTACTCCAGCACCGGATCGCCGACCATCGGCCTGACGCGCGCGGCGAGCCGCCGGGCAACCGGAGGCAGGACCCTTGCGAGACCAGCCAGCGGAGAATTCGCCCAGACATCCAGCGCTCGATCCGCCCACCTGCGCCAGGCGGGAGGAGAGACATGAAACGCATAGTCGGCCGCGTAATATCGTCCAATCTCACCCGGACCGGGCCTCGGGTTGGTGTAATGCAAACCGCACCCTGCGCACCGGACGATAGAAAACACTTCGTCGGTCGTCCTGTGCAACAGATCCGTCTGGCGGGCCACGACCCCGGACTCAGCGCAACCGCAATAATCGCAGTTTACATATTCCATGCAGACCGGATGTCCGGAAGATCGAGGCCGATGCCGCCATCCGCCGCTCTCTTCGTACGCGAGATTGTTTTGCGTCCTTCAGCCGCCAATGCGAGATTTCTCCGGGGTAGACCCGACCCCTCCTACCCTGCCGAACAGCTTGGAGGCGAACCCGTGAATGACTCCTGCGAATTTCGCCAAATCGAGGGCCGGCGCCAAACCGAGTACGACCACCAATGCCGCCGGTCGCCGCCCCCACCACACACGCTCCTGACTGCGGCGGATAGGATCCAACACACCCCGCACGATCACATACAAGCCAAAGATCCCGCCCCCGACTGCGGTTCCTGAAAACAACGCACCGTATACCAGAGACAACCCGATCAACGAGAGCATCTGTTGTCGCGACCGAACTCCTGCCAGCACGCTCTGATGCTCGGCCAGTTCCCATTTTCTGACGGCCCGCCACCAGCTCGACGGAAAGTGCGTATAATGCACCATCGCATCCGTGCAGATATCCGGCTCTCCATACCGCGTTACCAGCCGCTTCCTCCAGAGAAGATCCTCGGCCGCCCGCAGGTGCTCAGGGAAGAATCCGATCTCATCGAACACTCGCCGGTGAAACAACGATGCCGGAATCACCGCATGGCTCGCCCCTTGACCGTGAGACAACGCGCAGACCGCCCGTTCAAAATACGCATCAGCCGAGAATCGACACATCCCGAAGACCGCCGGGGAATGATGCTTCCGCGCGTACTCACAGAGTCGCTCGAGCCACGCCGGCTCCGGCTCAATCCCTGCGTCGATAAATGCGATCCATTCACAGCCCGCCGCACGAACGCCCGCGTTCCGCCCCGCACCGGGCATGGCGCCGGGAACCGCGAGCACCTGACAAGCCCCGCCCTCCCACCGTTCTTTCTGCCACCATTGCTCAATGAGGGCCGCGCTTCCGTCCGTCGACCCGGCATCGGAAAAAATCAGTGCCTTCGGACGATGCGTCTGCGCCTTGAGCGCGGCAAGAAGCTGCGGTAATGAATCGGCTTCATTGAGAATCGGGACGACAACCGCGACGTCATGACTCATAGCCGGCAGGATCCCTGGTGAGCCAGCGACGCCAATCCCAATCGCCATGCAATTTCTGACGAAACACCCTCAGCGAATCGCCTCCCAGCCCTTCCGTCCTTCCCAGCATGAGGCGGTCCCTTCCGACATCGTTGACGGCGGCATAACTGGAAGCCGCCAACCGGTACCCCGCTGCCCCGACGGCGTCCCGAACGCGGCGATCGGCAGCTCCGTAGGGATAGGCCATCGTGAAAACATCGCGGCCGATCATCTCTTCGAGATACTGTTTACTCAAATGTAATTCTTCCCGAAGTTGCCTGTCATCGCATTCCGAAAGCGCCACGTGGGTGGCACCGTGCGCACCGACACGCACCTTCGGCACAGCCGCCAGCTCGCGCAGTCCGGATGGAGTCAGAAAACCGGGACGGCTGTTCCTGACAAAATCCGCCGTCACGAACACGGTAAACGGCAATCCTCGCGCCGCCAGTATCGGAGCCGCGACTGCAAGGTTATCCGCATACCCGTCATCGAAAGTGATGGCGATCTGAGGCTCTGATGCAATGCGCAGATCGGGATCAAGCCCGACGACAAGCCCGGCATACCGTTCCGCCAGATAATCCATCTGCTGTTCGAACATTTTCGGGCGCATTGAAAACAGTCCGCGAGTATCGCCCAGGGCGGGAGAGCCGATCGCATGGTACAGGAGAATACGCAAACCGGGCCGTGGCGCGAAGCAACAGCGGCCGCAGGCGACCATCTCGGAAACGGCACGTGCGATGGTCCTGCGCATGCTCACGGCAAGTCACCACCGGTCATGGCTGGCGGCCGCAGGCATTGAACAGCATGGCGGCATAAAATTTCGGCACGAGCGGATACGTCGCAACGGCCTTGAGAAAATACGCCCAGGCAGCAGAGAACTGACCGGAATCTTGCAGACCGCGCGCACCGCTGTAATAGATCAGCGCCAACCGACGGCGGGTGCGCAAGGCACTCGCCCCGCTCCCGCCCGCCTGACCGGCCAGGTGATGTTGGACGACCGCCATGACGGCCTCCATGTTGCGCAGTGCGACGCGACTCTGATTGCCCTCATGAATCAGGTATTCCCCGAGAATATCGGTCACAAAACCGATCTTTGCACCGGCTCCAGCCAATTTGAGCCACAAATCATAATCCTCGGCGGTAATGAAGGCGGCATCCTCGCTGAAACGGCCGACTTGCTCTACGAACTCGCGCTTAACGACGACCGCAGAGGTCGAGATGCAGTTGCCCTCATACAACAATGCGCTGTATGTGGCGCGCGCTTCCGGGCCATAGGCGATATCGCGGGTACGATCACCGGGCCCGACCCACTTTTCGGCATGGCAGACCAGGTCGAATCCCTCCTCCAGGCGCCGCAGACATTTGGCGAGCTTCTCCGAATACCAGATGTCGTCGGAATCAAGGAACGCGATGTAGGGGCCGGTGGTCACGGCGATGCCCTGGTTGCGCGACGCCGCGATGACCCCGTGGTTGGCGAAATTGACGAAGCGAATCCGGGGGTCGCCATACGACTCTATCACCGAGACCGTGTCGTCCTGAGAAAAATTGTTGACGACGATAGCCTCCCACCGGGTGAAGGTCTGTGCAATGACGGAATTCAACGCGCCACGCAGGAACTTTGCGTGATTGTAGGTCGGGATGACGATGGAAATGACTGGCGCCGACATGACTCCGGTCATGCTCCGAATACAGCCATGCACAAGCCTAAGGTGGCATCGATTTCCTGATGCACCTGTGAAGTCAGTGAAAACCCGGTGGCCTTGAGTTTGTCACAGGAATAATCCAGAGGCTCCGGTAAAGGCCCGGAGGTTTCCGGCCGGATGATCGGCAGGTCCTTGCCGGTCATCGCGTTCCAGCGCGCAACCACCTGCTCCGTCATCGAGAAGACTGATACAGCAGCATCCCCTCCGAGATTGAAGAGGCCGTCGCCGAGTCGAGTGGGCTCGACCTGCAATACATGCAGCACGGCCCTCGACACATCTTCCAGGGTAATGAAATCTCTCACCTGCGTTCCCCCCGTGTGCAGCTGCAACCGGCCGGTCACGACCGCCTGTCGACACAAATCATTCACCAGGAGAGTCCAACAATCGGCGTCTTTCCACACCGGTGCGCCGAACGCGTTCGAGAGTCGCAGAACGATGCCCTGGATTTGCCCGCGCTGGCCGGCCGCCAACACGGCATACTCCCCCGCAAGATGCGACGTCGCATAGGGATGCAGATTCCGTGGACAGGTGTTCTCTGTGATTGTGCCCACCAGAGGACTGGCATACACATGGGCTGTAGACAGATATATAAACCGTTGTACGCCCGCCCGCATTGCGGCGGCCAGCAGCCGGGCAGTGGCCAAGCCGTTGAACTCCAGTGCCGCCACCGGATCCGCCGCACAATCCCGGGCATTCATGCCCGCCGCATGAAGCACCGCATCTACGCCACGACAGCTGCGTTCTAATGCGGCGGCGTCATGCCAATAAATTTGCGCGACTTCTGCTTGAGGCAACCAATCAGGGGGCGTGTACGCTTTGCGGGTTCCGAGAATAATGGAATGACCAGCGTGGTGCAGACATTGGGCGACGCGCCCACCCACAAAACCAAATCCTCCTGCGACGAGAACGCGCATGGATTAATTTACACCGCCCAGGGCGCGCCTTTTGCCCAGAGCGATTCCAGCAATTCGTGGTCGCGCTTGGTATCCATGCAATGCCAGAAACCGTCATGGCGATAGGCCATCAACTGACCGGCTTGGACGGCTTGCTCCAACGGCTCACGCTCTAACAACGTGCTGTCCCCGGCGATCAGATCAAAAAATGCCGGCTCGATCACAAAATATCCCCCGTTGATCCAGCCCTCGTGCAACTGCGGCTTCTCCTTGAAGCTCGCCACCCGCGCACCATCCAACTCCAACTCCCCGAAGCGGGCCGCCGGGCGTACGGCAGACACCGTGACCATCTTGCCGTGGCTTCGATGAAAGGCCAGCAGCGCATCCAGATCGATGCCGGCGACACCATCGCCGTAGGTCAACATGAAGGGCTCATTGCCGATAAACGATTTCATGCGCTTGACGCGGCCGCCGGTCATGGTGGCGTCGCCGGTGTTGACCAGAGTCACCCGCCAATCGACCGAATCGATCTGATGCGGCCTGACGGTACCCGAGACAAGGTCGATCGTGAAATCCGCGTTCAGCGCCCGATAGTTAAGAAAATACTCCTTGATCACCTCGGCCTTGTAACCCAGCGCCACATAGAAATCCTTGTGCCCGAAGTGCGCATACGTGCGCATGATATGCCACAGGATCGGCTTGCCGCCGATCGGCACCATGGGCTTGGGAATCATTTCCGTGTATTCGGCCAGGCGCGTGCCGAAGCCGCCAGCGAGAAGGATGACTTTCATAAATTAATTCCAACCATAGGTGATCTCTATCAGCGTCCGACGCTCGACTTCTTTGGGATCATGGGGGATGCTCGCAATGTTTAACACCAGGCTTTGGGGCACGGCCAGCCCCTGAAAGCCGAACCAGATACCGGGCGGGACCGTGATGCGCACATAGCGATCGACGCCGATCTCTTCCACCCGAAACTCATCCCCGCCATCCAGATGAAACACGAACCGCACTTTCCCCAATGGAACGATTAGATTCATGGTCATCCGCGTATGGCGTTTCCAGGCTTTGACGGAACCCTGGGCAACCCAGGAAAAGTAGGCTTCTCCGAAGCCTGCATAGCCGGCATCGCTCTGCTTCATGGCATGGAGCACATCCCCGCCGGCGGTCTCAATCCGCGCCAGGGGTGTCAGCACCACGTCATCGAGGGTCATTGCGCCCACACCAATCCTCTTTGTTTCGCCATGGCGCTATAGGCTGCGATGTGAGCATTCGTGGTAGCGGCAATCTGCCCCGGCTGCTGGTAATACACCCTGTACCATTCCGCTGTCATACTCACCGTATCCTCAAAACCCCTCACAGCATTCCAGCTCAAGTGGTTCATCGCATTGTCGCAAT
>ERZ1292633.2529-Hain-H41-02um-R1-2529-length-18643-cov-6_pt1 | contig 18643 bp, 14 predicted proteins | sample MGYA00564406_ERZ1292633 | MGnify/ENA primary metagenome ERZ1292633 (study PRJEB36523, sample SAMEA6512639) | groundwater metagenome | collected 2019-01-08 | study: AquaDiva: Metagenomics assemblies of 32 groundwater samples | reverse complement strand
ATCGCGCCGCCTGATTGGCTTGGATGTCGGTAATTATAACGCGGAATCGCGCGCTATCGTCCTCCACCCCGCCGATTATGTCAGCACCGACATCATCGGTCGCCAAGGCAAGCTGGGTCGCAGCGAAGGCTGCTTTGCGGTGCGGCAAGACGACATCTACATGGCGCTGGCGCTGCTCGGCGAAGGACGGATGATCTACGCCGACCGGGGGTAAAATCCCCACTGTCTCCCCGTGCGGGATAAACTATGTATGTCGCACGTGTCAGTGTAACCCGAGAGGGGTAATTTAGTGCACTGCCACCGTGATTCCAGAAACTTCCGTGCGTCCGACAGCGAATCTGGTAAACTGCGCTCCATATGAAGATTGTGAGAAATTGATGGCGATAAAGATAGAAGGGAATTGGTACTCAGGGCTAGCATTTGATGTGCATACCGTTTCGAGCACGCACCTCGGAGTGGATGAGTTCGGCCATCACCGTTTTGAAAACACACGTAGCGAGATGGGTGAGCTGGTCTATCAGCTTAAATACCGAAGCGACAGATCGCACCTTCCCAAGATTGTGGAGTTACTCAACGGCATCAACGGCATCGAGAATTTTGACTATATTGTGCCGATTCCGCCGACGAACAAAAAACGCGCTTTTCAGCCTGTCGAACTGATCGCCCATGCCTTGGGCAAGTGCCGGCACGTGGATGTTTGGCAGGGCCTCATCACCAATGAAGGCGATGAAGAGTTGAAAGGAATCTCCGATCCGGTTGAGCGGGTCGAGCGTTTGCAAACAGCGATCAAAATCGTGAAGGGCGCCGACATCGCGGGCAAGAAGATTTTGCTCGTTGATGATCTGTATCGGTCAGGCACCACGCTGCGCGTTGCCACCGATCTTCTCTACAGAATCGGCAAGGCAGAAAAAGTTTCCGTCCTCACCATGACCAAGACGCGGAGCAACCAATGACGACAGTGTTCCTCTCCGGATCACGCAAGATCAGCCGTATCAATGATGCTATTCGTCAGCGGATCAACAATATGATCGAGCAACGACACGACATCATCATCGGCGACGCCAATGGCGCGGACAAGGCGATGCAAACCTATCTTGCCGAACGTCAATATGACCGAGTGACCGTCTATTTTGTCGGTAACGCCTATCGCAACAATGTCGGCGCGTGGCCGACGGAGCAGGTGTTTGCTCCATCGCACATGACTGGGCGAGAATTTTACACGCTCAAGGACAAGGAAATGGCGCACGCCGCCGATTTCGGTCTCGTACTTTGGGATGGGAAAAGCGCAGGAACAATCAGCAACGTTCTTGAGATGCTGAAATTCGGGAAGAAGGTGGTCGTGTATTTCTCGCTGGAAAAGCGCTTCTTCACACTTGCGAAGGGCGAGGACGCAGAGCAACTTATCAACAAATGCGACCCTGAATCGGTCAGCGAGATGAGCCACAAGATAAAACTCACGGGCGCGTTACGCGAAATCAGCAATGCGAGGCAAACCAGCCTAGCACTTTGAGTGCGATCGACGCACTGCCCCATCGGGATCACTCAATGCCGCAATTACGCGGAATTACGGTGAGTGGAATTACGGTGACAGCGCACTTCACTCTCCTTCTTTGATCGCACTTTCCTACAGGCTCTGCGCCATGATAATATGCGTGCGGGTTCACTCAAGCCCACGGCTCTTTTCAGCGTTTAACCCCCACCCGCGTTCAGATTCACGTGCCTCTGAACGCCCCCTCCCCTGAAGGGGAGGGTAATATTCTCTCTTCGCGTCTTCGCGTCTCCGCGTGGACTCTCTTTTCGCCCTTCCCCTAGGCAGGCCTAGCGGGTGGCGTGAACTCTCTTTTCTCTCGCACCCGTGCTTCGGATTTAGTCCGAAGCTCTGGCAATCAGGAGCAGCGCTTGTCAGCCACCGCTCCTGCCTTCGCAGGAGCACAAGATAGCTTTCGCTTCTTCGTGGCTTTGTGTGAGATATCTTCGTCATTGCGAGCGCAGCGAAGCAATCCATGGATTGCCACGGGTCTTGCGGCCCTCGCAATGACGATGGAGGAAATATGAGATGTATTAAGTGTATCATACGACTGTATTAAGTTGACACCACAGCTAAAATATCCCCTGTAACCCGCAGGCGGCCGTTGATTCACCCCCTGTTTCGTGTCAACCGTCCTATATGAATAATACAGTGGAGGCCAACGCCGCAAACCCGCTCTTGGTGCACCCTTCGTGAGCTTGTTGGCACTTGCGCACAGCGCGTGGGCGGGGCACAACATCGCACATGAGCGCACAAACCGCCGGCGGGCCACGCATTTCGCCTGTCCAAATCCTGATCGCGCTGATTGGCGGATTGGCGGCTGGCTTAGCGCTGGCTTGGGCAGCGCCGGACCGTGTGGAAAGCATCACCGCATGGCTCGACCCCATCGGTGCATTGTGGCTGCGCGCATTACAGATGACGATCATTCCGTTGGTCGTGTCGCTGCTCATCACCGGCATCGTCACATCGGTGGCGGCGGCGCGCGCGGGGCGGCTGGCGGGCTGGTCAATCGCAATATTCTTTGCGGTGCTGTGGGCGGGGGCGATCATGGCCGCGTTCATCACGCCGCTATTACTCGAACTATTCCCAATTCCGGCCGAAGCGGCACGCTCGTTGACCGCCAGCATGGGCAGCGCCGCCGACATTGGCGACATCCCGCCCTTCGCCGAGTTTATCAAGGCGATGATTCCGACCAACCCCGTGGCAGCAGCGGCCAATGACGCCATCCTGCCGCTGATCATATTCTCTGCGATATTCGGCCTTGCCATCACGCGGTTGGAAGCTGGCGCGCGTGACCGCCTGTCCGGCTTGTTTGCGGCGCTCGGCGATGCGATGCTGGTCATCATCGGCTGGGTGCTGGCAATTGCGCCCATCGGCGTTGCGGCGCTGGCGTTCGTTGTCGCGGCGCGCACGGGGGTGGGCGCGATTGGCGTGTTCCTGCATTATATCGCCATCGTCTCTGCCGTCGGCTGCGTCGTATGGTTCGCGGCCTATCCGCTAGCCATGTTCGCTGGAAAACTAAAGATGGGGACGTTCGCCCGCGCGGTGTTGCCACCCCAAGCGGTGGCGATTTCGACGCAAAGCTCGCTCGCTTCGCTCCCCGCCATGCTGCGCGCTTCGGCTGCGCTGGGCGTGCGCGAAACCAGCGCCGATGTCACCCTGCCGCTTGCGGTTGCCTTGTTTCGCGCCACCGGCCCCGCGATGAACCTCGCTGTCGCTATCTATGTCGCCTATCTGACAGGGGTTGAACTGACGCCGGTCACGCTCGCTATCGGGGTGGCGGTGGCGGCGACGACGACATTGGGCGCGGTCAGCCTGCCCGGCTCGATCAGCTTTATCTCTTCCTGCGCACCCATCGCGATTGCCATGGGGGTGCCGCTGGAACCACTCGCGCTGCTCGTCGCGGTTGAAACGCTGCCCGACATCATCCGCACTGTCGGCAATGTGACGATGGACACTGCGGCTGCCGCGATTGCCGATAGGTTGGGCGGCGTCGATCATTCTTCACCTTGAAAAGGACATAGCCATGCACATGCGACAATTGGGTGACGGCCTCACCGTCTCTGCTATCGGCATTGGATGTATGCCGATGATCAAGGGCGGCAATATCGTCTATGGCGGTGATGCCGACCCCGATGAGGCAATCAAAACCATCCACCAAGCGATCGACATGGGTGTCACTTTTTTCGACACCGCGCAAATCTATGGCCCGTTCCAGAACGAGGAATTGGTGGGCGAAGCGATACGGGGCAAGCGCGACGGCCTAGTCATCGCCACCAAGTTCGGATTTCGTTTTGACGGGATGCGCATCACTGGGGTCGATGGCTCCCCCGCGAACGCCCGCGCCTCGGTGGAGGGGTCGCTAAAGCGCCTTGGCATCGAATGTATCGATTTGTTTTACCAGCACCGGATGGACCCCAACACACCGATTGAGGAGACGGTCGGCGCACTCGCTGAGTTGGTAACAGAAGGAAAAATCAAACATATCGGCCTGTCCGAGGCCGCGCCCGAACGCCTGCGCGCCGCCAACGCGGTGCACCAAATCGCGGCGTTGCAAAGCGAGTATTCGCTGTGGGAACGCGATGTCGAGGATGATATCCTCGCCACCTGCCGCGACCTTGGTATCGGCTTTGTTCCTTACTCGCCGTTGGGGCGCGGGTTCCTCGCGGGGAAAATACGCAGTTTTGATGCGATTCCAGACAATGACTGGCGGCGCAATGACCCGCGCTGGAGCGAAGAGAATTTCGCCACCAATTTTGCTATCGTCGAGACTGTCGAAGCCGTCGCTGCAAAACATGGCGCTAGTGCGGCACAGGTCGCGCTGGCATGGCTACTCGCGCAGGGGCCAGACATCGTCCCCATCCCTGGCACAAAACGACGGGTGACGATGGAAGACAGCGTTCTCGCCGCTGACCTCGTGCTAACCGCCGATGACCTGTCCGTGCTCGATGCCGCCAGCCCCAAGGGCGCAACAGCGGGGCCGCGCTATGGCGAAATGGGGATGCGGATGGTGCGGATATAGCCCGCTACAGCGTGATAACGTCAGCTTGAATCGTCATGGCGAGAAGACCCGAACCTGTTTCGGGGCGACGCGGCAATCCAGCTAACATGCTATAGCGCTCTGGATTGCTTCGCTCCGCTCGCAATGACGGTGAAACCTTATCGACTACCACCACCGCCAGATGCCCGCTGCCAATCGACTTCCCAGCGGCGTGTGCGCCCAAGTCATTGCCAGCCACAACAAGGTGCCGAGCAATAGAGCGCCGCTACCCGGCCATGCCGCGCCCCAGCTTATCCGGCCGCCAAACTGGCCAGCGAATGGGAAAAAGCTCGTGCGGCGGCACCAGCCGCGCCATGCATCGCCCATTACACCTGCTTTTTTTCTATCCTGCCCCGCTGCGCCGCCCAGCGCGAGGATGATAATTGCAGTGGTCAGCACATGATTTTCCGGCGTTGGCCACAGCAGAATATGCACCAGCGCCCAGATCGCAAAACTCCACATCATCGGGTGACGGGTAATCGCAAACACACCAAGCGGGTTACGCATCGCCATTGCCGTCGCCCCAGGCGATGGCATCGCCGGATTGCCAAAGAATGAGCCCGCGAGCAGCACTGACGCCAACCACATCACGATGCTCGCCGCGATCCATGCATGGTCGCCAGCCACATAGGCTGGCGCGGTCGCGGGCACCGCCAGCCAAGCCCAGATAATCCAGCCAAATGTGCCAAACGCGACCAGTGCATAGAGGCCACGAAAAACGCCCTCACCCATCGAGCCAGACAGCGGCGCACGCAGGGGGTGTGACAAGGCAAAATGGCTGCCGACAAAAGCGGCGCAGGCCATACCAAGCGTTGCTATCGGGCTCATCGGACATACTCCTTAGCGGAGTCGCGCGCTTTAACTCTCGCGGCTCAATTCATCAAAAATCCCATATCTTCAAAAATCATGGTCATAGGCGTTGGGCAAATTGCCCTCGACCGGGTTGGAATAGCGATCGCGCAATTCGCTTTGGCGGCTGCGTAACAATTGAAACACTCCGTCGATATAAATCTCGGCTGGCGCGCTGGAGATTTCGAGCGGATCGCCATCCCAGATGATGACATCGCCAACACGGCCGGGCAGCAGCGAACCCACTTCGCTATCAACGCCAGCCGCAATGGCGGGGCCAGATGTGATGCTGGCAAAGGCTTGGTCCCATGTCAGGCCGCTCGCCCCCGGTATCCGCGCCAGGCCAACCAGATTGCCGGCATATTGCCGTGCATAGCCCAATTTATGCGTTTCGTTATCGTCCACCAGCCCAATCGCAGCGGGCACACCAGCGGCGCGCATCCGCCCGATATTGCTCTGTGTCGCGGCCAGCATTTCAAAACTGTCGGGCAGATCATTGAGCGCCGACGCAATCACCGGAATGTGTGACGCCGCCAATTCGCGCGCCACCGTCCAGCCTTCGCTCACCCCGATCAGCGTCGGTTTGATACCCGGAAACTCCCGCAGCAAAGCGATGACCGAGAGGATGTCCGACGCACGTTCAACCTTGATGAACAAACGGTCGCGGCCATCAAGCACGCGCAGCAGCGCCTGTGCATCAACACGGGTCAACAATGCATCGCGGCTGCGCCCATCATAGGCCGATGGATTACGGCCAAAATCCTGTGCCTCCATCAGCAGCGAACGAAAATGGAGTATCGCCGCCTGACGGCTGCCGCCTGCGCGGCCTGCGCCGCTTTCGCCCAGTTCGACATATTGGAACAGGCCGCCGTGAGTCACCATGTTCGCATCACTGCCCAGATCAACAAGGGCACCGCGCCCGTTGAACAGGCTGGCCGCCGCGCCGGGATAGACCAAAGCGCGCGTCACGCCGCTGAGCCGGTTGACACCTACGGGGGCCCCAAGCGGATTGAGCGCGGGCGCGATGTCGATCGCCGCGCCATAGATGGAGGCGGCAGACCCTGCATCATTGCTGCCATCGACCGCGTCCACCTCAACCAAGCCAACACGGCTGAAACCCGCGACGATGCCGGGCGTGACCCAACGGCCAGCGGCATCGACGGTGCGAACCGTTGCGGGCACAGCAACGCCCGCCCCCGCCGCAACAACGCGGCCGCCGCGCACGACAACGGTGCCATGCTCTATCGGTGCGCTGCCATCGCCGATGACTAACCGTGCGTTGGTGATCGCCACATCCTGTGCCAAGGCAGGGACGGATAAAGCGACAAGTGCCGCCGCCACCAACAGGCGCGCGCCTCTCATTTCACGTCTCCTTCGCCGGGCTGGCCCAGTTCGAAGTCGGTCACCGGACGCAGCGCAGGATTATAGGCGTCGTACATCAGCGCACCGTCGATCCACACCCGTTCTGGGCGCGAGTAGACACTGAACGGGTTGCCGTTCCACAGCACCACATCGGCCATTTTGCCGGGCTTCAGGCTACCCGTCATCGCGTCGATCCCCATCGCGCGCGCCGGATTGATGGTCAGCCAGCGCATCGCGTCGGCTTCGCTAATATCAATTCCCGCACGCCGCCCCGCTGCAATCGCCTTGGCCGCTTCTTGGTTGAGTCGCTGGATCTGGTTGGCATCATCGCTATGCACTATCGCGCAAGCCCCGGCATTTTGCATCATCGCAATATTTTCGGGGATGGCGTCATAGGCCTCCATCTTGAAACCCCACCAGTCAGCCCACATCGCCGCACAAACATGATTTTCACGCAAAATATCGGCAATCTTATACGCCTCTACCGCGTGGTGGAACGCGGTCACGCGGTAGCCAAACTCGCGCGCCATATCCATCACTTGCACCATTTCGTCGGCACGATAGCAATGATTTTGCACGAGGATTTCACCCGCCAGTACGCCGGATAATGTTTCCATCGCCAAGTCGCGTGGCACGGTTTCGCCGCGCAACACCCGCGCACGATATTCGACCGCGCGTGCCCATGTCTGCCTGTTGACCGCAAAATTGCCCATCCGTGTCGATGGCGCACGCCCCCGTCCGCCGTAAACGCGCTTGGGATTTTCACCGCACGCCATTTTTAGACTATAGGGCGCGCCCGGAAACTTCATGACCTGCACCGTCCGCGCTGGCACATTTTTGAGCGTCACGCTGCGCCCGCCCATCAGGTTCGCCGAACCGGGAAGGACTTGCAAAGACGTCACCCCGCCATTGGTCAGCGCACGGGTGAAACCGGGGTCTTGCGGCCACACACTATGTTCGGCCCATACTTCGGGCGTGGTCGGATCGGTCGCCTCATTACCGTCGCTATGCGCATCGACGCTTGGCGATGGGTAATCGCCAAGGTGGCTGTGAATGTCGATGATGCCGGGGGTCACGAACCGCCCAGTGGCATCTACCCTAGTATAGCCATCGGGCACGACTAGCTCCGCGCCGCCGAGTGCCTGCACCTTGCCATCGCGCAGCAGGACGGTGCCATTCTCAATCCGCCCGCCCTCGCCATCGAGTATCGTCGCCCCGACCAGCGCGGTCGGCACACTGGGGTAAGCGTGATAGGTCGATGGATAGGGGTTGAGGTTGACCGGTGCGGGGCGGTTTGCCGACGTCGCAGGCCGGGCGTTGCCGCTGCTCGCGCTATCGATTGAACAAGCGGCAAGGGTGAGAACGGCAAAGATCGTCAGCCCCAGAGAACGATCAAATACCCGCATCATTGTCCCAGCCATCCTCAATTCACTCCGTGCATCAGTTTTCTGATCGGCCAAGCGAGCAGCAGCAACACCGCGCCAATCCCCACAGACCACCAGCCAATCGTCGTGAACACGCCCATATAAGTGTTCAGGCTGACTTGCAGGTTGGTCACCTGTCCGCCAACCGTCTCAACGCTCGCTACCTGTGCCACCACGCCCGCAACATACTGCGCAACCGAGATGGAGAGAAACCATACCCCCATCATCAACCCGACGATGCGGGCAATCGACAGCTTCGTAATCATCGAAAGACCTACAGGTGAGATACACAGTTCGGCAATCGAGTGGATCAGGTAAAGCCCGGCGAGCCACCACAGCCCGACTTTGAAATCCGCTCCGGCAAAGCCAGCACCCCAAACGAGAAACAGAAAACCAAGGCCCACACCTATCAGGCCAATGGAAAATTTGATCGGGATCGACGGCTCTACCCCGCGTTTGGCCATCGCATTCCATAGGATGCTGAACAGCGGTGCCAGCAACACGATGAACAGAGCGTTGAAAAATTGCGTTTGCCCCGCCGAAATGCTGAACATACCAAAGACCGATAGGTCGGTGTTGCGGTCAGCAAACAGCGTCAGTGACGACCCGGCTTGTTCAAACAATGTCCAGAACACCGTGTTGAACAGGATCAGCACCATGGCGGCAACCATCATTTGAAACTCGACCCGTGACCCCTTGATAAACGACCAGATGAGGATAGCGGGCACCGCGACGATGAATGTGCTGAACAGCATTTTCCCCATTAAGGGTAGGCCAGCAATATAGCCCATGATACCGCTGCCCGCTTCTGGTGCGACATAGTTCATCAGGTTTGAAAATAGTAACCACACGACTGGTACTGCCAACACGGCACCTGCGTAAATCAGCATATCTTTGGTCGTCGGCGCATCAGCGCTGCGTTCTCCATAGCCGTTCAATCGGCCGCCATCGAAATGAATGAGCGACCATGAAAGCAACATTCCAAGCGCCGCAAGACCGAACCCTGCCCACCAGCCAACCGCGACCGCAAGGAACGGGCACAGAATTTGCGAGAAAAGCGAACCTAGGTTGATACCCATATAGAATATGGTGAAGCCAGCATCGCGGCGGCGGTCGCCCGCTTCATATAGCTCGCCAACAATCGTCGAGATATTGGGCTTGAAAAAGCCATTGCCGACCGTAACTAATGATAGGCCTAGCAATAGGATATAGACAAAGGTCTGGTCGCGGTCACCGCCCGCCTCAAACCCGCCCTCGGCGATGTGACGCACCTCGCTGCCATCTGCGGCCAACAATGAAACGCTCTTATCTTCATTGCCGCTGATTCGCAGCGACCGACCCTCAAGCGTGATGAACTGCTGTGCGGCGTCGCCTTCTCCTTGAACTGTGACATCATAGCGCTGCCCATCAACCGTGGCATAGGGTCGCGCATCATCGCCGCCGAAACACAGCGTCAAATAGCCCAGCGACATCATGATCGCACCGAATTTTACGGATCTCTTGGCACCCAAAAAACGGTCGGCAATCAGTCCACCAATCAACGGCGTCAGGTAGACCAACGCAGTAAAGCCGCCATATAGCCCCGTTGTCGTAGTATCGCTGAACAGGAAATGCTCGGCAAGATAGAGCGTCAACAGCGCCCGCATGCCATAATAGCCAAAGCGTTCCCACATTTCGGTGGTGAACAGCCGCGCCAATTGCCGCGGATGACCGAACCAACCATCCTTGGCGTGTAAATCTATTCCGCTCACGTCGCCGGGGATTGCACCGGGTTCGGCGGCTGAATCATCAATGGTTGTTGTCATGGCACTTGGTTCCCTAGTGTCGGAGCGCCCTCAACGGGGCGCTTTCCTGTTTTTCGTTGACGGGGAACCTAGCGTGAAAATTGCGCCTGTGAAGTAATATTATTACTTAGAACGATACTTGTTGAAAGCGCGTACAGCAGGCATGGGAAAATGATGCTCAACGACACCTCATCCCCCCTCGTGCTCCTGCGTTCCCGCCGTTCTGGAAAGGCGCGCGATATGGTTGCGCCCGGCCCCGACTCCACTCAGCTGGCTGACATTATTGCGATTGCTACGCGTGTTCCGGACCATGGGAAATTGGCGCCGTGGCGAATCATCGAGGTGCCGTTCGCTGCGCGCGAACGATTTGCCGCGATGTTAGTCGCCGCCTATCGCACCGAAAAACCTTCTGCAGGACGGTTGGAGATTGAGGCCATCGACGCCTTTCCCCGCCAAGCACCAACGATGCTGGCCTTACTGTCCACCCCAAACACCGCGAGCCACATCCCGCTGTGGGAACAGCAATTGTCCGCAGGGGCAATGGCGATGCAATTGCTCAACGCAGCGCACGCGCATGGCTTTGTCGCCAATTGGCTCACTGGATGGCCCGCCGCGAGCCAAGCTGTTGCCGCGACGCTTGGTGCCAATGCTGCTGACGAACGCATCATCGGATTCATATTTATTGGCACGCCCGCCACACCACTCGAAGAGAGACCGCGACCAGATATTGATAGCATAGCCAGTGTTTGGGATGGAAACTGACACACTGTGGTCGTTGATTGAAATAATGTGGCGCGGTTGACGTCTGGCTGTATCACTGTTATAGTGCACTATGCTTGACCAAACAAAACCTGTTTATCAACGCCTGCGCGACGTTATTTCCGCAGGAATCCTTGACGGCCAGTATCGCGATGGCGACATGCTGCCGTCGGTCCGCTCGCTCGCGGCAGAGCATGGCGCAAACCCGCTAACGGTCGCCAAAGCATATCAAAGTTTTCAGGATGAGGGGTTGATCGCAGTTAAACGCGGGGTCGGCATGTTCGTCGCCCCAAATGCTGCGGCACGGCTGCGTACTAGGCTGCACGATGAATTTTTGAACCAAGTTTGGCCGCCTGTCGCTGCGCAAATCCGCCGCCTCAGCATTGATCCGGCGTCGTTGCTCGACGGCATCACAGCTTAGCCTTAGCCAGCACTTTCCCACACCTCGACCTGCCATTGCCGCAGCAGCGCATCTTCGGGTGCCAACTGCACAGCCTTGCCAAGCAAGTCGCGCGCATCGGCCAATGGCCCGCCTCCACGCGCCGTCGCTATGCCATAAACGCCACTGATCGTCGCATTGCCGGGCATCAGATGATAGGCGCGCGCTGCCAATGGCACGGCATCGCCGACATTGCCCAGTTCCAATTCGCACCGTGCCAGTTGCGTAAGCAATAGTGCGTCGTTGTTGCCGACTCGTTCTTGAGCTGCCCGCAACGAAGCGCGCGAACTGGCCCAGTCGCCATCTTCGGCACTGAAGGCACCGGCAATCCGCATCGCGGCGACATTTTCCGGCCAGCGCGTCATATATTGTGCCAGCACCTGCCCCGCGCCTTCGCGGTCACCGCTCCGACTGAGTGCATCGACCAGTCGCAACATCACCCCCTCGTCAAAACGCAAATCAGCAGCATGGCGGAAATGCACAATCGCATCCGCTGTATCACCGCTGGCCAGTGTCGCATCACCCAACAACAGCCACGCCTGTGGCACGCCCGGATTGGCCTCAGCCAACGCGCGGGCCAATTGCGCCGCCCGTGCATGTTCGCCAGCCGATATGCGCGCACGGACGGCAGGGACCGCCAGCGCTGGGTCAAGAGAATCGCCGCCCGCCGTAACAGTCCGCAGCACCCCTGTCCCTCCGCGCTCCAGCCGCGCCGCACGATCCAATGGCTGGGCCGCATCGACCTGCCAATCAACCGCTCCGAAAGATCGGGCGAGCAGCAGCAGTGACCAGCTGTCGGCGTCACGCTGTGTGGTGATGGCGTCGATAGCCTCAATCGCCCCGCGTGGATTTTGTTGCGCCGCCAGCGCCAAAGCAAACAGACGGCGTGCGGTGCGATTGTCAGGCTGTGAAGCGACCAGCCGAGCAGCATAATTGCCCGCCGCCACAGGCGTATTGAGCGAAAGCTCCACAGCCGCGCGCAATTGCAATACGCCGGGCTGGTCGGCTTCAGCGCCGCCTATGCGACCGAGTAATGTCCGCGCCAGCGCTGGTTCGCCGCCGCGCGCTGCCAACGCCGCCTGCAAAAATAGCGCGCGCGGGTTACGCGGTTCCAGATCAGCAGCGCGGCGCAGCGGAACGAGCATTGCGGCATAGCGGCCACTCTCGCCCAGCGCAGCGGCATATTCCAGCATCACCGCCACATTGTCGGGGTCGCGTGCCAGCGCCGCCTGATACCATGGAAGCGAGACCACTGGGCCGCCGCGCGCACGCACGACATCAGCCTTCATCGAGAGAGCGGCGGCAGATCGCGGCGCTATGCTCCACGCACGATCAGCGGCGCGGTCAGCATCGGCGACATCCTGCTCGGCCAAGCGAAAGCGTGCATAAGCAATCCACATATCGGCATCATTGGGGCTGGCGCGCAAGCCTTGAGCAAAGCTTGCACGCGTTGCCGCGATATTGCCCAGACGATAATTGGCCTGTGCCGCGATCCGCAGCGCGCGCGCGTTATCACGTGCTGGGATGGGGCCGGACAGGGTTTCCAGCGCCTTAGCCGCACCGCCCTGTGCCAGCTGCGCCTGCGCACGTTCAAGGCGCAGCGCACGTATATTGGCGCCCAGATCTGCCGCTTTGTCAAGCTGCTGTTCTGCCTCAACTCCGCGACCTAAGGCATTGTAAGCGCGCGCTAAATAAATACGAATCGCCGCGTCATTGGGGCTGGCAGTTGCGGCCACAGTCAGGTCAACCCGCGCGGCGCGAAAATTGCCCACAGCCAGCGCCTCGCGGCCCCGTTCGAGCGGATCGGCCACCCATGAGCGCACACCCATGATGAGCGCGACAAGCAGCACGGCAGCTATGATCGCGCCGCCGATCAAAACGATAGGCGCTGGCCGTCCGCCCCGCCGTTCACGCGCCGCAGCCTTGGCCGTCACGCGCGCGGCGTCGCGGCGTTGTTTACGGACGCTAGGCGCTGAAACCATGGTGCTTCATCAGGTCATAAAGCGTCGGGCGGCTGACCCCCAGCAAGCGCGCCGTCGCCGAAATATTCGAATCGCTATGCGCCAGCGCGCGCGCAATAGCGCCATGTTCAGCCGCATCGCGCACCGTCCGCAGGTTGAGCATATCCGCGCCATTATCATCGAGCGCGACAAGGTCGAGGTCGGCAGGCGTCACATATTTCCCCTCGGCCATGATCGCCGCGCGTTTGATGCGGTTTTCCAGTTCACGGACATTACCCGGCCAAAGCCATAGTTCAATCGCCGCCGCCGCATCGCTCGACAAGGTGCGCACGAGGCCGCCATTTTCTGTAGCATAGGATTTGAGGAAATGCCGCGCCAGCAACACCGCATCGCCGGGTCGTTCGCTGAGCGACGGGATAGGCACAACGATTTCCGCAAGGCGGTAATAGAGGTCTTCACGGAAACTGCCGTCGGCGACCATCGCCTTTAAGTCGCGGTGGGTTGCACAAACGATCCGCGTATCGACAGGGATAACTTTGCGCCCGCCGATCCGTTCGATCACACGTTCCTGTATAAAGCGCAGCAATTTGACCTGGAGCGGCAGGGGGATGTCGCCGATTTCATCGAGGAACAATGTTCCCCCATTGGCCAACTCTATCTTGCCCTCTGTGGTCTTAATAGCACCAGTGAAAGCACCCTTCTCATGCCCAAATAATTCGCTTTCTAGCAGGGCATCGGGGATAGCCGCACAATTGATGGCGACGAAATTACCCTTTCGGCGCGGGCTGGAATCATGCACCCCGCGTGCCAGCAATTCCTTACCGGTGCCGCTGGCCCCCAGCAACATCACCGACACATTGGCGGGCGCGACCTTTTCAATCATGCGCGTCACTTTAAGCATTTCCGGCGCGCCGGAAATCAGCCCGCCCAGCACGCTCATTTGCCCCGGTATTGCCGCCATCAATCGGCGGTTCTCTGCCTCTATCGCGTGGACGTGGAAGGCGCGTTTGACGATGGCCCCCAGTTCATCAATATCGACAGGCTTTTGATAAAAATCCCACGCCCCGCCAGCAATCGCGATCAGCGCGCTTTCGCGGTCATTATGCCCCGATGCGATAATCACCTTTGTGTCCGGTGACAATTTCAGAATCTCTTTGAGCGTCCGAAAGCCCTCGCTCACCCCATCGGGGTCGGGCGGCAAGCCAAGGTCGAGCGTCACCACCGCCGGTTCCTCTGCGCGCAGTGCGGTCAGCGCTTCTTCACGCGAACCAACGATGGTCACGTCATAATCCTCATAGGCCCAGCGCAATTGCCGTCGCAGGCCCAGATCATCCTCGACGATCAGCAATTTCTGCTTTGTAATGGCTTCCATCCGGCTCATGCAGCCTCGCTTGTGGTTGAACTGGACAATGGCCCAACGCCATCTGACAGCGAAAGTGTAAAGATGGTGCCCGCCCCTTCGCGGCTTTCAACGCTCAACGTGCCAGCCATCGCTTCGGCCAGCTGTCGCGCCTGATAAGCACCGACGCCAAAGCCGCCTTCTTTCGTCGAATGGAACGGGCGGAACAATTCGCTGCGAACAAACTCTGGGCTCATGCCCTTGCCTTTATCCTCGATGCGCAATGTCGCATGATCGCCGTCTTGCCCGACGCGCAGCAGCACCGCGTCATCGGGTGCGCTGGCTTCAATCGCGTTCTGCACCAGATGGGCCAGCAGTTGCTCGATCATCGCGCGGTCGCCCCAGCCTTCAGCGCTTTGCATACCTACGACCTCGACTGGGTGCTGGCTGCGCCGTGTGTCGGCGACGCGCCGGGCAATCATCGCCAGGTCGACGCGGCATAATTTTCCAGCGCTGATTCGTTCCTGATGGCTCAACCGCTGCATCAATTGGCTTAATCGGTCGGCGCATAGCCGCAGGGTCATCACCATATCTTCGCGGAACTCGGGCTTTTCACCGTGCCGTTCGGCATTGCGCGACAGCAGCGCCATCTGGCTCGCCAGATTTTTGACGTCGTGCATCATGAACGCAAAGCGGCGATGAAATTCGTCAAAGCGCGCTGATTCGGCCAACGCCTCGCTGCCGCGTGCTTCGGCGATGTGGCTCGCTGCCTGCCGCCCCGCAACGCGCAACAAGTCGAAGTCTTCCCAATCAAGCGCGCGGTCAATAGCCGGGCGGGCCAACACCACCAGCGCCTCGACATGGTCGAGATGGACCAGCGGAACCGCGACCCAATAGCTTGTATCCGCCACCAGCCATGCGGGGATGGCGGCGATTTCATCTGGCGGCGCTTCACCGCTGCGCACCTCATCCAGTTGCACAATACGCGCCGTAGCCCCCATCCAGTCGATCATCGCCGACCAGTCATCATCCTCGGCGCGACATTCGCCGCTGGGCCAGATGGCGGCCACGGTGGATGCACCGCCCGCCGACAGGACAAGGATGCCGGCCGGGCTTTCGACAATGTCCGCCAATGCCTTGATAACCCGCGCGTCGATTGACAGAGTGACCGTTTCTGAGCGGTTTAATGTCGCGGTAAAACGCAGCCATTCGGCGCGATAATCATAACGATGTTCGTAAAAATGCTTGGCCGTCCACACCCGCAAATGCGCCCGCATGCGCGGCGACAACAGCATCAACCCAGCGCCTGCTACGGTCGCGGCGAGCACCCCAATTTGGGCCAACCCACCAAAATCATAGCCGGTGCCGGGGAGAAGCAGCGCCAACAGCGACAATATACCAAGCCACCCGCCAATCCCCGCCAATGCGAGCGAGCGGAATGCCGCTGGGCGTGACAATTGCACGGCCTGCGCGCCCGGCCGCAGCAACGCCAAACCAAATAGCGCCGCAATGGCAAACATGACCATTGGCCGCAGCATCACCATCAACCCGGCCGGTTCACCCGACAGATAGGTGATGGCATAGAGGTTGAGGTCATAGGCCCAAAGCAGGCCGAGCGCTGACAGCGGAAGCCCGAGGGCATGGCGTTTTTCGGTGCGCGTCGATTCGAACAGATTATGCAACAGGACCAGCGCACCCGCCGATACCAGCATCTGCACCGTTGCAAATCCGTTGACAACCAAAGTAGCAGGCGCGCCAAATACTATCGCCCGCCACAGTACCGCCAGCATGATGGCCTGTAAGGCAAACAGGCCGATATAAACCCAGCCGACCGTGCTGATACGCTTTGCCCGAGGGGCATCACCGGACCACAAGGACGCCATGAACCACAGCCAGCTTAAGTTGCGCACGGCCTCCACGCTCAATGCCGACACACTGGCCGGGCCAAACCACGCCATCAGGACCAACCAAAGCGCGCTTGATACCAGCCCGAGAAAGAAGGACGGGTGGCTGAACGGTCGCCGACGCAGCAACGTCGCCAATGCCAGCGCAACAAACCCAAGCGCCGCCGACACGGTTATCGCCGCCCACAGCCCCGTTATGACGTCGGCCATCATCGTGCGCCCTCTGGCCACAGAACGACGCGGATCGTTTGCAACAAGATCAACAGGTCGAGGAAGGGCGTGTAATTTTTGGCGTAGTAAAGATCATACTCCAGCTTGGCCTTCGCATCCTCTATCGACGCACCATAAGGGTAATTGACTTGTGCCCACCCGGTCAGTCCCGGTTTCACCATATGCCGTTCGGCATAATAGGGGATTTGCTGTTCCAGTTCGCCAACAAACTCTGGCCGTTCGGGGCGCGGGCCGACAAAGCTCATCTCGCCTTTGAGCACATTCCATGCCTGCGGGATTTCGTCGATCCGCGTCTGGCGCAGGAAATTGCCAACACGGGTGATACGCGGGTCGGCCGCGCTCGCCCACACCGCTTTGCCGCCGACCTCTGCGTCCTGACGCATCGAGCGGAACTTGATGATGCGATACGGCTCGCCATAATGGCCGACGCGGGTTTGGCGGTAAAATATCGGCCCCTTGCTATCGAGCCGCACCGCTATCGCCGCCACAATGACAATCGGCAATGTCCCCGCGAGCACCGCGATGCTGGCGATGATGTCGAATATCCGTTTGGCGACCTTTGACAAGCGCTGTCCTGCCGTGAAGCCGTCGGAGAATATGAACCAGCTGGGGTTGACGGTGGCAAGGTCAACGCGGCCCGTTTCGCGCTCCAGAAAGCTCGAAATCTCGTTGACATAAACCCCTGTCGTCTTGACCCGGACCAGATCGGACAGCGGCAGCGAGCCGCGCCGTTCCTCCAGCGCCAGCACCACTTCGCCCGCGTTCAACCGCTCAACATGCTCGGACAGATTAGCAATGCTGTCGCGGTGCACGGCATGCGCCATCACGCTCGGATTGTCGGTCATCGCGATATAGCCGACGACGGTAAAGCCGCTGCCCTTTTCATCGCTAAGAGCGCCAATCCGCGCCGCGCGCTCGCCTGCGCCCATCACCAATATGCGGCGTTGGAACGAGTGTCCATCAAGCCGTGAAATGAGGAAGGATCGCACCAGCATCGGCAGCGCTATCGCCAGCGGCATCGCAAAGGCGAGGTTCGAGCGCCACAATGCTACGCTTGGGAAAATGAAATAGAGCGTGGCGAGCAGGATGACGGCAAGCGACACCGCCGCCAGCATCCGCATGAATGTGAACCGCAGCGATTGTAGCGCTTGCGGCCCATAAACGCCGACTGCAATCATTCCCAATTGCACCACCGATGAAAAGATGACGATCGGTGCCCAGCGGGCCGTCACTGGCTCTATCGCCATATCAATCTGCCACGCGCGTGCCACCCAGGCGAGTTCGGCCGCGCCCATCAACATCAACGCATCGAGCGCTGCGAGCAGCAGCACCGCATGCGGGATATAATGTTTGAACAAGCGTACCATGGACGCACCCTAGCACGCGTATCTTGCCTGTCGGTTAATTTTACACCTGAGCGTTTAGAAGGAAAAGGGCGACAGCCCCCGCTCGCGTTCGTTGATGGTGATCGCGTGCCCATGCGGCGGCTGGCCGCGCTGTGCACAGTCGCGGCGCATGCACCGCGCACAGCCAAGGCCGATGGGCGTCACGGTGCCTGCCATGTCAGGAAGCACCGCCGCGCCCGCTTGCGAGTGGGAAAGGCCAGAATGAATCGCAGCGCTCATCGGCCTAGCCAGCCGTTCCTCGATGCCTAGCGCCACCATGAAGCGTGCGCCCTTGCCCGCCGTGCCCCGCGCAGGAGCCTCAACGCAGCGTGCATAGGTCAGCCAGCGGCTGCCATCCTCCAGTTCCACCACATCGCGGATGAGCTCGGCGGGTCGCTCAAACGCTTCGTGCACCCGCCACAGCGCACAACGCACAGCGCCATCAACCATCGGCGAACCGCTGGCCCCCGCATAGCGTTTGGACACCTGCCCTGCCCTGTCCACGCGCAGCATGAAGAAGGGCAGGCCGCGCGCGCCGACGCGCTGCATCGTCGTCAGGCGGTGCGCCAATTGCTCAAACCCGACGCCGAATCGCCGTTCGAGCAACGGCAGGTCGTAGCCGCTCCCCTCACACGCGC
>ERZ1292633.2526-Hain-H41-02um-R1-2526-length-18663-cov-6_pt1 | contig 18663 bp, 23 predicted proteins | sample MGYA00564406_ERZ1292633 | MGnify/ENA primary metagenome ERZ1292633 (study PRJEB36523, sample SAMEA6512639) | groundwater metagenome | collected 2019-01-08 | study: AquaDiva: Metagenomics assemblies of 32 groundwater samples | reverse complement strand
GGGTTTCTTGTTATCTTAACTCCGGTACGGTATTATCGACTGGTATGAAAAAACGACTCGAACGCGATCAAGAAAAGGCCGTGGTATCCGGAGTATTAGCGGGCCTGGCAAATTATTTTGACCAAGACCCGGCTCTTTTTCGGTTAGCGGCTGTTGTGTTTTTAATCGTGACTGGCTTTTTCCCGGGCTTGCTCTTTTACCTCGTCGCGTGGGTGATTATGCCAAAATCAGTTAAGCCAAAAGCTGACTACGAAGTAACTAACTAGAAAAAATCGGCAGCCACCGCGCTTTGCGATGACCAAAAAAGAAGCAGCATTTATCAAAGTTGTTTCCGACTTCTACACCAAGAACGGTCGGCGTAATCTGCCGTGGCGGAAGACCACCAATCCTTACCACATCTTAGTGTCAGAACTTATGTTGCAGCAGACGCAAGCTGCCCGCGTCATTCCTAAATACCAGGCGTTTCTAAAACAATTTCCATCTATCAAGAAGCTAGCCGCTGTGTCACTTGGTGATGTATTGCGAGCGTGGCAGGGACTCGGCTACAATCGCCGAGCAAAATTTTTATGGCACGCCGCCAACTACATACAAACGGAACTCGGCGGCATCTTTCCCCGTGACTATGAAACACTTCGCAAGCTGCCTGGAGTTGGCCCGTATACGGCTGGCGCAGTAATGGTCTTCGCTTTCAACCGGCCGCTACCGCTCATTGAAACCAACATCCGTACGGTGTTTATTCACCACTTCTTTGCCAAAAAGAAAAAAGTCGACGACAAGGAGCTACTGCCGATAATAGAACGCACTCTATTAAAGACAAACGCACGAGAATGGTTTTCGGCGCTGATGGACTACGGAGCATTTTTAAAAAAGACGGAGGGGAATCAAAGCATGAGAAGCTCGCAGTATCGTGTGCAGACAAAATTTAGCGGAAGCAACCGTGAAATTCGCGGAGCGTTGCTCCGTCTCCTAATTGCGAAAGACCAAGGATTAGAAAGTATGTTGCACCAACTGTCACACTTTACTGCCGTCAGAGTACGGGCGCAAATAACCGCACTACAGAATGAAGGATTTATTGCGATAAATAAAAACGGCCAGTATAGTTTGTCGTAGCTATTTACTATCGACAATGTTAAGAGTGAAAAACAGGGCCGGTACCATCACCGCGGCTACGGTCACAAAGAACAAGTTAAATGGCAAGTAAAGAAGCGCCAAACTCGCCAAGAGCGCACCAAATACGTACGCGAGTGGTCTCGTGACGCGGAAGAAGCTGATGACCTGAGCATCAGAACTTTTCGTCTGCTTAAAGAAATAACTTTCGGTGGTGACCTCCACAAAGCTGGCTCCCACTCGGGCGACGAACATAATAATTGACCACACGAGCACACTCGAAGAGGTAACAAACGCCATCCAAGAAAGCGATGTGGCTAAAATCAGAAAACCGAGCCCCATCATTTCCTTTTCACCAATGTACGTGTCAGCTAGGTAGCCAACCGGGTACTCAAAAATGACGTAGGCAAACTGTGCGAACAGCATGATGACTCCAAATTCGGCCCAGGAAAATCCAATGTTGTTGGTGAGGTACAGAGGCGTGTACACGACCATCACCATAAAAAACATTTGTAGAATAAAATGCGCAAGAAATACATAACGAACGTTGTGTTTGATCCAAAAAGTACGAATGGCTTTGAACACTTCAATTTCACCGTAGGGAGGGTCTTTAAAATCGTTAAAAAAGGAAAGTAAAATAGCAATGATAGGTAGTAGCGTCAGCGCGCTTAAGATATACGCATTGGTAAAACTGCCGGTCGCATCATCAACCAAGAGACTGCTCACGAGTGGGGAGAACGCACCAATGAGACTCATAAGCGCAAGTAGAAGGCCTCGCTTGGTGCCGGTCGCCCCCTCGTTGTTGCCGATTATTTCCTCCATAAACACGTCGAGGTTGAAGAAAATCAGCGGCGCGGTCACCAAGTGAACGATGAAAAGTGGCACTGCCACTCGTAGCGTGTCGGCGAAGGCCATGCCGGTGACGGCGATAAGATTTAGTACAAGGAGCGCCAAGGTCAGTTTGAAGTTGCCGACGCGGTGTAGCACCCGTGAGATAAACAGAAAAATTAAAATACTCACCGCGGAGCCAACTGTGTAGATAAGCCCAATGGCCGTGGTCGGGAGGTATTGTTCGAGGAAAGACGAGTTGATGTATGCCACGACAAAGGCATGAAACATGAGCAGCAGGGTAGCTGCGTAAATTGGAATAAGATGTCGATTCATCGGAGTACGGTGAATTGACATTCCATGGGCAGCGCGTGGCATTCCTTACATTATAGCCGCCGCCAGCAAAGCTGGCGGCGGCTATAAACAGTGTGAGGTTTTGTTAAATACCGATCAAGACGGGAATGACCATCGGTGTCTTTTGGGTTTTTTGCATCAAGAAACTGCTCATCACGTCAGTCAGCTCGTCTTTCACAAATTCAAGGTCAAGGGGATGCATGCGTTCAGTGTGTTTTTCTACGGTGCGCTTGATCAACACCCGTGCTTCAGAAAGCAGTTGTTGATTTTCGCGTAGGTAAATGAAACCTCGGGAAATAATATCGGGCGACTTGCGTAACTTACCGTTTTTGCTGTTCACGGTCGCAATGATGACGAACATGCCGTCTTCGGCAAGAGTTAGGCGGTCGCGGAGTACCACTTCTTGCCTCGTACCGACAGTGAAGCCGTCTACCATCAAGAGCTCGGTCGGAATCTTCATGGGCAAAACAGTGAGTTCGGTTCCGTTTTTGATGTCGATAATGGTTCCGTTATCCGGTACCACCACGTTTTCGCGAGGGAAGCCGTTCTCGATAGCCGCGTACATGTGGCTCTTCAAGTGGAAGTGATGGCCGTGCACTGGTATGAGGAAGTTTGGTTTGACTGCCTGATGCACCCAGACCAATTCTCCTGCGTTGCCGTGGCCGGAAGAGTGCACGTGCGAGCCTTTGTAGTTTATGACTTTTACGTTCTTTCGGTAAATGTTGTCCTTGAGCTTCTGCACCGCCACTTCATTGCCTGGAATGACTGATGAGGAGAGCACGACGGTATCGCGTTCACTGAGAGTAATAAACTTGTGTTTATCAGTCGCCATACGCATCAGGGCGGCAAATTGTTCACCCTGCGCGCCGGTCGAGAGGATTACAAGCCGATCGGCTGGGTAGTCCCCCATGTCTCCGGCACTAATGAAGGTGTGCGGCTTCACTTCAACGAGCTTAGCCGTCAGCGCAATATCGATGTTGGTCTTGATACTACGGCCCTCCATAACTACTTTTTTGCCGGTTTCCTCGCACACTTTTATAACGCTGATGAGCCGGTCGAATTGCGATGCGAACGTACCGATAATGAGCCGACCAGATGCTGTTTTGATGATTTCTTCGAGCGTTTCAAATACTTTTTCTTCAGAGAGTGAAAAACCTTCGCGATCGGCGTTGGTCGAATCACAAAGTAGCGCCAAGTTTTTGTTTTGGCCGACTTTTTCCCATTGGTGACGTTCTTCAACCACGACCTTTCCTTCTTCGTGCACGAGTTTGATGTCGCCAGTAATCACCACATCTCCGTGCTTGGTCTCTATGGACACTCCCATGGCGTCGGGGATTGAGTGGGTGACGGGGAAGGTTTTGATTTTGGTTTTGCCGACGGTGAAGCTCTCGCCCTCCTTGATCACCTGGATGGTGACCGGATCCATATGAGGAAACTCCTCTTGACGCTTCAAGATCATGAGCGATGTCAGGTACTGCGTGTAGATCGGGGGGTTGCCAATGCGCTCCATGATGAAAGGAATGCCGCCGATGTGGTCGAGGTGGCCGTGTGTAATGACGAGGGCGCGAATTTTGCTCTTGCGCTCCTCCAGGTACTGGGTGTTTGGCAGAATGTAGTTAATGCCGGGAGCGTTGCTTTCTTCTGACACAAACTGAAAACCAGCATCGATGACGATAATGTCGTCTTTGGTTTCGATGATGTTCATGTTTCGTCCAATTTCCTCTACTCCCGAAACTGGAATGATGCGCACTGTGTCTTCGTCCTGTATTTCAGGAATTACCGGAGATTTTTCGTCGGTGACGGAAAGACGGTGTGTGAGTGCCGGAGCCTTGTCAGGCCGACGGCGATGCTGATTGTTGGGACGGCGAGATCGGCCGCCGGTGCGGCGGGGGTTGCTTCCCGGCGCGCCACCTGGCGTCCTTTGTGAGGCGTCAGCTGGTCCGCCGCGGCGGGGGCCGTTGAATCGTCGTCCATGCTGACGGCGGCGCGGGCGGTTGTTATCGCTCGGTCGATTTGTCGTTGGTGTGTTATTCATGTGTATTTCTTTGGTTAGGTAATGTCTGTAATATCAAAATTTATTCGTGTAGATTGCGGCGAAATATCGGCCATAGTACGTCACTCTTGGTGTGCCACTCGCTCACGTTGCTGAAGCGGTCGGACGGCTTGCCCGGGCGTTCAATCGGCATCAGCGTGATGTCTTTCCCTACGACGTAGACCATGGTCGGTTGAAAAAGGAATACGGCTGGAAATTCTTTGGCGATGGTGTCATTGGCTTCGTACAAAGCTTCAAGTCTCGCGGTGTTGTCTTGTTCGGTGCGAGCGGTTTCAAGTAGCTTGTCAACGCTGACGTTTGCGTACTGCGCAATGTTGAGGCCGGGATCATCTTTTTGTGATGAGTGCCAGAACGGGTACAAATCATGCGATCGACTCATATCGAGTCCGAACAGCAGAGCCTCAAAATCGCGCGGCCGAATGACTGACTGCACCAAGCCAGTTTGCTCAAATTGCTCGGTGACAACTTCAACGCCGAGAGCTTCCCATTGTGTCGCGACTTCACGAAGAATAGATTCAAACAACGGCGCGTTACTTGTCCGTAGCGTGATCTTAAGTGGCTCTGTTCCAGCGGTAGTCGATTTTTCGAGGTGGCCTACATCGTTCCGTTCCCAACCAGCTTCCTCAAGAAGAGCGAGTGCTTGGTCTTGGGGCGTGCTTGAGGCGACCACTTCTGTACCGTCCCTTGATTCTAACTCATTTGCTGGCAGTATGACAGGTTTCTCTATGGGGACACCGCGTCCAGAGAGGGCTGTTTTGATAAGTGTGTCGCGGTCAAGCCAGAGAGAAAGCGCTTCTCTGACTTTCGCGTCACGAAGGCTGTCTGATTTATTTTGGTTGAAGAAAATGCCAAAAACACGTGGCAAGGGCTTTTCCAGGATCTCAAATTTTTCGGCCGGAATAAGTGAAAGATTCTCAGTCGATATGTAGGCGCTCGCATCAATCGCGTCATCTTGAAGGGCGGTAATGATATCTGACTCTTTGGCAAAAAAGTGCAGTTCCACGTTGTTTACCTTCGGCGAGTCGCTGTGCTCGCGATTGGCAGTGAGCAGATAGCTTTCGATGAGGCCGGACTCGTCGCGACGAGCTTGCTCGATGCGAAACGGTCCAGAACCAATCGGCTCGGTGTTGAGTTGAGAGAAAGGCAGCTGCTCGATCGGTAAGTTGTTCCAAAGATGCGCAGGCATGATACCGACGGTAAAATTTTCGATGAAGGGAGCGTACGGCTCTTCCAATACCACATTGAGCTCATAATCGCCGATTTCCTCAACGCTCACATCGCTCCAGTTGCCGCGCAAAGGACTTTTTAAATCCGGATCTTGAATCAAGTGAATAGTGTACGCAACGTCTTTGGCGGTGAGCGGCGTGTCGTCGTGAAAGGTGACATCTTCTCGCAGGATAATATTGTAGGTAAGGCCGTCATCGGAGACAGTGATTGATTCTGTGGCGTCTGGCACCAGGTTTCCTTCGGTATCAATTTTTAGCAAGCCGCTGTAGATGAGCATTGTGATGTCTTGGTCGGCGCGGGTGATGGCGAGCGCTGGATTCACGAAACGAGGAGTGCCGAGCACACCTTCACTAATGGTGCCGCCGCGCGTCGCCGTCGCGGCCGAGAACTGCTGATTGACCGCAAAGGCGAGCGATAGCCCGGTGGCGATAATAAGGAAAAATACTATTCGTAATAAAAAACGGTCGCTCGCGGGAATGGTCTCAATGCGGCGTAGCAGTCGGTCAAAAAAGCCGAGTTTTTTATCTGTGAGGTTGTTCATATAGATTATGCAAAAAGTGCATGACGCGGGAAATACAGGTAGCCTGCGGTACTGCGGATTTCCGTAGACGCTTGTTCGAGTATCGGCTCGTTATCCCAAGATGTTCAAAAAGGTGGAAAAGACGAACAAAATCGCCACGCCGATTGAAAACTTAAACAGGAAAAGTTCAGCGCCTCGACGCTTGTGATAGGCAGAACTGAAGTTGTCACCACCAAATGCCCCTCCCAAACTAGAACCACGTTGCTGCAAAAGAATCGCGGCGACGAGGAGGATGGAGAGGATTATCTGGATGTACGGCAGTGCGGGAAGCACTGATTGGATACTACTCATGCCGAAAGAGCATAGCAGAAAGAAGAAAAGAGGGCAAGAGTCGGGCGGGCGCAGCCGGTGAGAGTGGCGGGCGGCGGCCGACACTTTTCAAGCACAGATCAAGTCTTCTGCTCAAGCGCTTAGGAGGCGCTTTCCGCAAGGCTTTCAAAATGTCGGCCGCCCCCCGCCACAAACACACCCATAAAAACAAACCCCGACAAACGCGGGGTTTGCGGGGTAGAGCTAGTTTTTGTGTTCAGGTCACGATTCACGTCGGCCATACTCATACTCCGGATTGCGTGCCGCAACTTTTTCATCTACAAAGCCAGCAAACTTTCCATCGCTGATTTTGATTTCAATTATGCCAGTGGTCTCTCGCAGGACCGGATCTTTGATCTTGGCAGCTTTAAGCAACTCTTTCTTCCCTTCTTCTTTTTCGAGGCCAATCCCAATGATCGTTCCCAATGCGAATGCTGAGACAACAGCTACAAATAATTCCATCTCACGCCCTTTCCTTTTCTGAAAAGATAATAGCATACTATACTATAAAAGTCAAGAAAAATTGCAAACCATACTGCCTCAGCTATAATACTGGCGCGACGAAGGTAATTTCGGTTGTTTTGCGAGTCGCAACTTAAATCGATTATCAAATTGTAGTTAGTTTAAACATACAAAATTATGTCAGAAAAAAGTCCAATCAAACCACTCGGTGACCGCGTGATCGTACGACCGCTCACCGAGGCAGAATTAGGCACTGTTTCTGCTTCTGGCATTATCATTCCAGATACGGCCAAGAAAGAAAAACCAGAGCAAGGCATGGTCATCGCCACCGGCCCGGGCAAGTGGGACGAAGACGGCGAGAAACGTATCTCGCTTGAGGTCAAGGTAGGCGACCGAGTAGTGTTTTCTAAATACGGATACGACGAGGTGAAGTTTGAAAATAAAGAGTATTACATTGTCAGCGAATCGAGCATTCTCGGCATCTTTAACGGTTAAATATTCAGAATTATTCTATGGCGAAAGAAGTATTGTACGGAGAGGAAGTGAAGAAGAAGCTTCAGAAAGGTGTCGATACGGTAGCGAATGCCGTGAAGGTAACCCTTGGCCCACGCGGCCGCAACGTTGTCCTTGATAAGGGCTTCGGAGGCCCGACCATCACGAATGACGGTGTCTCAATTGCAAAAGAAATCACGCTCAAGGATAAATTTGAGAACATGGGCGCCGAAATTATCAAAGAAGTAGCCACCAAGACCAACGAACTGGCTGGCGATGGCACGACGACCGCCATAGTGCTCACCCAAGCACTTGTCACCGAAGGGCTGAAGCAGACCACCATGGGGGTAAACTCAATGGCTGTCCGAAGCGGTATGGAGCACGCCGCGCAAGACGTGGTTGAAGCACTCAAAGGCATGGCGACCAAGATCAAATCACTCGACGAGATCAAACAGGTAGCTACCATTTCCGCCGAAAGCGCCGAGCTTGGTGAAAAAATCGCCGAAACGATTGATAAGGTAGGCAAGGACGGCGTGGTGACAGTGGAGGAATCCCAGTCATTCGGCATCGAGACCGAATTTACCGAAGGTCTCGAATTTGACAAAGGCTATGTGTCTCCTTATATGGTGACAAATGGTGAGCGTATGGAAGCGGAATACAAAAACGCGCACATTCTCATCACTGACAAAAAAATCTCTAGCGTACAGGAAATTTTGCCGCTTTTGGAAAAAATCGCCCAAACCGGCAAGAAAGAATTGGTCATTATTGCCGACGACGTGGAAGGCGAAGCGCTGGCGACCTTTGTGGTCAACAAGTTGAAGGGTGGCTTTTCAGTTTTGGCTGTAAAGGCGCCTGGCTACGGAGACCGGAAGAAGGACATGCTGGCTGACATTGCAGTCACTACTGGTGGCCAAGTGATCTCTGAAGACGTGGGCTTGAAGCTAGAAACAGCCGAGCTCGCCCAGCTTGGAAAAGCTGACCGCGTCGTGGCTACTAAGGACAAGACCACCATCGTTGGCGGCGGTGGTGAGAAAATCATGATCGAGAAGCGGGTGGCCGCGCTCAAAGCCCAGCTTGAGCAGACCACCTCAAAGTTTGATAAAGAAAAAATCGAAGAGCGCATCGCTAAGCTCTCTGGCGGAGTGGCGGTCCTCAAAGTTGGTGCGGCTACTGAAACCGAAATGAAGTACCTCAAACTGAAAATCGAAGATGCGGTAAACGCTACTAAAGCGGCGATTGAAGAGGGAATTGTGCCAGGCGGCGGCACTTCGCTCGCGCGCGCGGCCAGTATCGTGGAGAAGGGAATTCTTTCGAAAAAAGATCTAGGACGCGAAGAACTCATTGGGTACAATATCGTCCTCAAGGCGCTTGAGGCACCTTTGAAACAAATTGCCGACAACACCGGCAAACACGACGGCGCGGTGATTGTGGAAAAAGTAAAACAGGCGGGCGGAAACGCCGGCTACGATGCAGCCAAAGGCGAAATGGTGCCTGATATGATTAAGGCCGGTATCATTGATCCGGTCAAGGTGGAGCGCGCCAGCGTCCAGCACGCTGTGTCGGCCGCCGCGATTCTCCTCACCTCCGAAGCAGCCATCGCCGATGCGCCCGAACCAGAAAAACCATCAATGCCCGACATGGGCGGTATGGGAGGGATGTATTAAATAAATCGATCACGTATCGGTTTAGAAAAACGCCGCACGTTCCGTGCGGCGTTTTGCGTTATCGCATCATGATGAGACGAGCCAGTCCCGGCCACACGATGTGGAGAGGGCCTAAGAACGAAAGGATCACTACTCCAAAAAGATCGGCCGGGTCCGGAGAGTTTGGCGATCGAAAATCGAGCGTGCAGAGATGCCCCTCCACGAACAACAGCAGAATGGGGAAGAACAAACCGACGCTCAACCAGACGATGAGAAGCATGGCCAATTCTGGATCAGCTTCTGCGAGTCGGTCAAAGAGTTGATAGCCAAACCACACAAACAGGCAAAGACAGCCAAGTAGCGCCATCGTCCACAAAGCTCTGTGCCGTTGTAGTGGCGCATACTTGATTCGATCGGCCGCGATGAGCAGGATCAATATAAAGACACAACCAGCGGCGATAGCAGCCACTGTCACTCCCACTAAAGAACCAATGGTCATGGTGAGCACTCCTTTATCTTAGACTATTTCAATCTATCGGAATGATTTTGTCAAAGCGGTTATACTGGCAATGATAGGCTAGGTCAGCACGGAATCTATTAAACTTTTCACAAAAAGTGGTATAATGCCGGCATTACGATTAACGTTTGATCTATGGAATGGATTCTTTATGTCATTATTGGTGCGCTTGTGGTGTACGTGGTCTTTACCTACAACACGTTCATCAAACTCATTCAACGCGCCAAAGAAGCCTGGGCAGATATCGATGTACAGTTGAAGCGTCGCTACGACCTCATCCCTAACTTGATTGAGACGGTAAAAGGGTATGCGGCGCATGAGCGCGAGACGCTTGATAACGTAACGCAAGCGCGTGCCAAAGCCACACAAATTCATGTTGATGCGGGTAAAGTGACGGCGGAGCAAGTGGCGGCCATGGCTGGTGCCGAAGCAGCGCTTACCGGCGCACTGGGACGTCTTTTGGCGATTGCTGAAAATTACCCAGACCTTAAAGCCAACACCAACTTCTTGGAACTCCAGCGTGAGCTCTCTGACACCGAGAATAAAATTCAAGCCGCCCGCCGCTTCTACAACGGCAACGTCCGTGACCTCAATATCGCCCTACAGTCATTCCCATCAAATCTCATTGGCAACGCTTTCAATTTCAAATCAACGCAATTTTTCGAACTGCCAGAAAACGGCGTAGAGCGCGAACCGGTAAAGGTGAGTTTCTAAGATATGTCTGAAGTTACTCGCGTTTACTACAACAAGCTGATCCGGGATAACGTACCGGCGAAAATAGAAGCGAAACATGAAGCCTGTGAGGTTCGCAAGGTGTGCGATGTGCAGGAGCTCCAGCAAGAGCTCTTCAAAAAAATCCGCGAAGAGGCCCAGTCGCTTTCAATGGCACGAACCAAAGACGTTTTTCTGGAAGAGTACAGCGACCTTATGGTGGTGCTTGAAACACTCATCAGTCAGCTGGAAATTCCCAAGGACGAGATTATGGAAGCACGTAAAGCCAACCTACTAAAAAAGGGCGCGTATAAGCACGGCTACTTTCTTCAGTGGTCAGCCGATGTCGACTATAAATCCGACGAAACGCCGCAAGGAATCCCTTTGTAATAAAAGTTTACTTTACTACGCAGTAAGTTAGAATAACTCTACAGCTCGCCGCCGGCAGATTCTCCCTCGGTAGGTCGAATCTGCCGAGGCGCCTGTATAACACCACAAGAGTATTTCCGAAATTATAGTCGAGTAAACTCTCTTTAATTTCTAGGTTATTCGAAATAGTCGCGCTACGCGCTCGTTTTCTCATTCATGGCCACCCTCTACACACAGCAAGGTGCGAATATTCGGAAGACCTGGTTTTTGATGGTTGGGTTTTTTGTGTTGGTCATTTTAATTGGGTACATAGCGGCCTACCTTCTCGGTGACTCCACCATACTGTATGGCGCCATTGTGTTTGCTCTCGTGATGAATGTCGGTAGCTACTGGTATTCAGATAAATTGGTAATAGCCATGACTGGTGCCAAGCCAGCCACTCGTGAAGCCTACCCGGTGCTTTGGAATACCGTCGAAAACCTTTCCATCACCGCCGGTTTACCCATGCCGAAAGTGTATGTAGTAGAAGATCCGGCACCGAACGCCTTTGCGACCGGTCGTGACCCAGAGCATGCGGCGGTCGCGGCTACAACCGGCATACTGCAAATTCTTAATCAAACCGAGCTTGAAGGCGTGATGGCACACGAGCTTTCGCATATCGGCAATCGCGACATGCTGGTGTCGACGGTGGCCGTTGTGCTCGCGGGCTTCATCGCCATTTTGTCCGACTTCTTTATGCGCGCCATGATGTTTGGCGGCGGAGGCAATCGTGACGACAATCGCGCCGGCGCGGTATTCTTTGTGCTGGGAATTATCGGCATCATCCTCGCGCCGCTTGCCGCCCAGCTCATACAGCTCGCCATCTCGCGCCGGCGCGAATACTTGGCTGATGCTTCGGGCGCGCTCTTGACCCGCTATCCAGAAGGGCTCGCCTCTGCACTTGAAAAGATCCATGCCTACGGCCGCCCCATGCGCCGGGCCAACAACGCCACCGCGCACCTCTTCATCGCCGATCCGTTTGGCGGCGACAAACGCAGCATGACGCAAAAGATTTCTAGCCTCTTCCAAACCCATCCACCCGCCGCCGAACGCATCAAGCGCCTGCGCGACATGGGTTAAGACAAATGTGATATAACATTTGTCACGGAAGAGTGGCCGAGCGGTTTAAGGCGCACGCTTGGAAAGCGTGTAAGGGGCAACCCTTCGCAGGTTCAAATCCTGTCTCTTCCGCCAAAAAAATGAAAACCCAACCCTAGCCACTATCAGGAAATTCCTAGAGCGTTGAAGGTTTCAAACGACGAGCTTTTAAATAAATTTATGAAAGACCATCCACTTTGGGAAAATGACAAACTGGGCGCTGGTTCTGAATTTTACAATGGCAAAGCCAGTGTGTATGAAGAGTTTAGCCAAGCAGAAGACGCTCCTAAAAAAGTAGTTGGTTTTTTGGCATCAAAAATGGAAGGAAAAGTAGTTTTAGATTTTGGATGTGGTACGGGTAAATTTATCTCCGAATTTGCCCCCTTGGCAAAAACATATTGGGCAGTTGATATTTCAGAAAATCAATTGGCGATTGCTCGAAAGAAAGCCGGAGCATTTCATAATGTAAAATTTTTAAAAAACGACGAGAATACTATATCGCTGGAATCAGATTCGGTCGATGTAATTTTCGCAAGTTGGGTGATTGGGTCAATTCACAACCTAGACTTGAGAGCCAGAACAATCACAGAGCTTAGAAGAATCCTCAAACTAGATGGCTCAATTTATCTCGTAGAGAACGATGTCAGTGGAGAATTTAAAAACATTATTGAAGGCGAAGCTGGAAATGGAAAGACACGCATTAAGCAGGAATGGTTAGAAAAATCGGGATTTAGAAAAGCACAATCTTTTGAAACATTTTTTGAATTTAGAAATTTAGAAACTGCAAAGGGTGTTTTTAAGATTATTTGGGGAGATGAAATAGCCGCAAAAATAAGTTCCGAGAAAATAACACACAATATTGCTATCTATGAAAGCAAAAAATAACCAAATCTTAGAGTCAACTTGGCATGTTGTGCAAAATGCAAATTTTGTAAAAATCAACCACACCAAAATAACAGAATTTTCAGGCGGTTTTGAAAAGCATGCGAATCATTATTGGCTGAGGGATTCGCCGTTTGATATTGAACAATTAAGCACAAATCAAAAGTTGATGTTTATTGTGGTATTTAATGTAATTAGTTTTTCATATTGGGGAAATCCATACTGGAATGTTGAATACAAAGGAAAACTTTATACGAGAGGTTCGTGGAGTTTGGTCGCAAGTATTTTCAGAGCAATAGAAGAAGGTGCGGATATTTTGAATCCTGTGTTTCTTGCAACTGTCTCTAAAGAAGAATTGTCCAAAATTTTAAGGGGCAATGTGGAAATCCCACTATTGGAAGAAAGGGTAAAAATCCTTAATGAAGTAGGTACAATCTTAGTACAAAAATTTGATGGACAATTTTCATCCTTAATACGCGAATCAAAGAATGACGCAATTGTTTTGGTAGACCTTATCCTTGAAACGTTTCCTTCTTTTCAGGATTTTGCATTGTACAAATCAGAAAAAGTATTTTTTCAGAAAAGAGCGCAAGCACTTGTTGAAGGTATTTATTCAATCTTTCAAGGCAAAGGATATGGCGAGTTAAAAAATATAGGAGCTCTTACTGCCTTAGCCGATTATATAATTCCTAATCTATTGCGAAAACTTGGAGTACTTGAGTATTCGGCAGAGTTGAGCAAAAAAATTGATAATGAAGAATTGCTACCGAAAGGCAGTCCTGAAGAAGTTGAGATAAGGTCTTGTACAATTTGGGCGATTGAATTGATACGAAAAACACTTGAAGTTCAAAATATAGAAGTTTCTGCTTTGAACATTAACGATTATTTATGGTCTGTCGGAGGAAATGCAGACACGCCCTTCCATCGGACAAGGACTACGGCGTACTAATTTGAGTAATCCACCGCACCCTTACCTTTTATTTGACTTTGGCTTGGGCAACCTTGAACCGTTGAAGGTGAATTTTGTGAACACCTTTTAGTTTTTGTACACTTTTATCAAGATTCTCGAATGTGAACCGTACCGTATCTTTGGTTCAAAGTTCCGACAATCGTTCCCGCACCAAGAACTTAATAGGACAGACCCACATAGTACTGCTACACTGTCTATATGAGAATTTTTATTGAGCAATCAGGAGAAAAACGCAAGCGGAACATTTTTAATAAAGAAACAGGAGTGTATGAACGGACTGTGGATTTTCATGTCACGTACCCCTATGCATACGGGTACATCTTAGGTACCCTCGCTTCAGACGGCGGCGAATTAGATTGTTACGTTATCACAAACAAAAAGCTGGAGGCGTGCTCAATAATTGAAGGTGAACCAATAGGAATGGTTGAGTATTTCGAAGATGATCAACCGGACCATAAAATACTGATCTCCTTAAAGGGAGAGGATTTTAAGGTTGATGCTGAGGTTAAAACAAAACTGCTGGATTTTAACGCTCGATACTACCAAGATCAACCGAACCGAAATACGAGGGTGGGAAATTTTTTAGGAAAGGAAGAAGCAGTGAAGGAGATTGAGAAGTCGAGTGCTCTAGCTCAAGGCAGTAACTAGCGAACAGCGTTTTTGCTAGAATAAAAGCGATGGCGAAAGACACCTCATTTCACGACTATATTGTGTATGATGTGCTTCGCGACATCTCAGACATCACAAGCCGAGCGATGTTTGGCGGACATGGTGTATATCAGCAAGGGAAGATATTTGCCATCATTGTGGATGGTGAACTGTATTTCAAAGCAAACGAAAGCACAAAGAAATTTTTCTTGGAACGTGCCAGCCACCCATTTGCCTACAGCAAACGAGACGGGAAAACGTACACGATGAATTATTGGTTGGTCGGAGAGGCGGTCTATGAAAACCGTGACGAGTTGAAGGAGTGGGTTGCGACGGCCATTAATGCGAGTAGGTAAGAGCAGTCACTATTTTTATAATATTACCTATGCAAATAAAAGCGCGCTACCCAAATGAAGAGACGCTGGTCGGTGAGATCGACCGGCGGGTACCGGAACTGTTACAAAGTCTTAGACAGGCGCTTGAGAGCGACGAGGCCGAATATATACGGCAGAAAGGGAAGTTTGTTTTGGGAATAGTTTTCGCCGTCGCTGGTTTTATTTTATTTACATTTTTTACCGATGGATCATTTGGTGTGTACGATTCGTCGCCACCGCTGTTTTTTTCACTCTTATTCCTCTCATGCTTGCTCGCGGGCACGGGCGGCTGGTGGATTTTCAAAGCTGGTACCTTCATCGCTAAGTTCAACAAAAAATTAAACGCACTGCTGTTCCCGTTGGTTTTCTCACTGTTTGACCTAAAGAGCGAGACAGTCGGTAGTGCGGTTGAAATTACAGCCGCATCGACCCTGGCTGATATTTCTCTCACCGACGACCAAGCGAAAAAGGAGATAGTATTGAACGTGCTTGCCGCTTCGGAGCTCGTGACTGAGCCGCATAACACCAACACAGTTGATGACGCGTATGAAACAAGAATTGGCGGCAAGCACTTTCAGGTAACAGAACTTGATCTCTCGCACCAGACTGGTAGCGGCAAAAATCGTCATGTCAAACATATTTTCAAAGGCTATTTTGCTTCATTCGAGCTTGATCGAACGCTGGTAGGCAAAACCTTTGTCTCAACCGAAGGTGATAAGCACGGCTTTGGCCACCGGTCATTTTGGAAATCGTTGGCCGGGGCTGGCGCTCTCACGACCGAGCTTGAGTGGAATGATTTTGAAAAATTACTACACGTGGCTACAACCGATCCTATTGAGGCGCGGTATGTGCTTTCTACCGATTTCATGAGCGACTTGCACAACTGGTGGCAAGGGAGGAAAGCGAACATTCGCATCTCGTTCATCGGTAATCAGGTGTACCTGCTGTATCCGGATAATAAAATTAGGCTTGGCCGCAGTGTGGGGAGGCTGACCGACAGCGAGGTGTCCGACTATACCAGAACAATCGCTGTGCCTCTCCTCCACGTGCTCTACTTGATTGAGGACGTGGAAAAGCAGTTCAATCACCCTCGTTAAATTTTTGACAGATTGCGGGCATTGACGTATAAAGACGACGACTCGGTTCTTTTTTGCAACAGGAGGACGTGCTATGTACAGCCTCATTGCCGTGCTTTTGTGCGTTGCCTATGGTTTTATTCAATATCGAGCTGCCCACTGCCTTGATAAATTTCCATGGTATCTCAGCGGCAACCTGATCATGCCTCTGCTGGTGATTTCGATCATAATGATCTTCACCCGCCGCAACCGCACCAATGGTTTGCGCTGAAATGCGCAAGCTGAAGTACACACCGCCGCCTTGCTTTTGCTTGGCGGCGGTTTCTTGTTTTTCTAGGTATAATGGTGCCATGAAAAAATCTGACCTCTTAAGCCTCCTCGTTACTTTCGTGGTCGGATTTTTGGGTGGCGCGTACCTCTATGTGACGCAGTTTGCCACTCTCTATAATCCTGATGTGGTGGCTACCGCCGAGGAAGTCGATACCTTTACCATCGTCGGAGAGGCCTACGGCGGCTGTCGCAACCTCTGCCCGTCGTTTAAGCTCGAACACAACGGCGAATACCGCTACCTCTACACCCCAGGCGTAGGGTTGGATCAAGTCGTTCGCGAGGGTATTTTGCCGCTTACTCTCCAATCTGAGCTGAAAAAAAACATCACCCGCCTTGAACTTATTGCACAGTCTAAAAAAATTCAGCCGGCGGTGTGTAATTCATATACTGACGGTATTGATGTGCGCTACACTATCACGCAAAATGGAGACGAATTTATCTTAAATTCATGCGGTACCGCCACCTTGGCTGACAGTCCGCTCTGGACCAGCCTTGCCAAAATTTGGAATTATTTTGAAAACCGCATTTAGGTGAAAGTTCTAAAAAAGTCTCACGTATGAAAAAGTGCAGGGGTAGCTATCCTGCACTTTGTTCTTAACGGAATTTGAACGTACCTATGCAATCTAAATCATTGTTGATCGCCATTGCGGCGCTCGCACTAACCGCAACCGGCGTGCAGGCCTATGGTGGCAAAGACCTACTCCGAAGAGCGGGTTTGAGTGAGGCAGAGCAGGTGGCATTTGAAGAAGCGCGCCAACTACGAGAAGACGGAGACTATACGGCGGCGCGCGGCGTGCTTGAAGAAGCAGGAGTGACCGAGGAAACTCTAGAGGCAATTAGGAAGGCGGCCCGAGACGCTCGTCAAGAAATGCATATGGCAGTTCTGGCAGGAGATTTTGCGGCGTTCAAACGTGCCATTGTCGACACGCCACTTGAAGACTTAATCACCACTGAAGCAGACTTCCAAGCCTTTGTTGAGGCGCACGAACTCAAAAACGCCGGCAAATTAGACGAAGCGCAAAGTGTGCTTGATGACTTAGGCATTCAGCCGTCGCTGCATCCGCACGGACACTTCTTTTGGCACCAGGGAAGCGAGTTGACCAGTGAGCAGAGAGATGCGCTTTCTGTTGCGAAACAAGCCAACGACCGAGAAGCCGTCCAAGCGATCTTGGAAGAGGCTGGAGTCGATCGGGGTCCGCACTGGCACCGTTAACATTTCTATTTCTTGCAAAAGAAGTGCGACCAGGCACTTCTTTTGTTATGATTGAGCGATGAAAAAAACGCTCCTCCTGCTTATCTTTTTCGCAGCGCCCACGCTCGCTTACAATCCGACCACTATTGATCCGTCCGAACCGTATGAACCAGTAGAAGTTTTTAATGGTGAACCTTCCGTCGCGCGAGAATACCTCGGTCAGCTCGATGATTTCCCAGAAATGATGGAACTTTCTTCAGCCGAGCCGTTTACACTCACGGTTGAAATTCGACAGCGTGACCAAGGAGAGCCGTATGAATTTGCGCTGATCGCGGTACGAGTCAACGAAGACGGCACTGGTGTCACGGAAATTGCTCGCTTGAAACAGCCAATCGAAGAATGGCGCCAGGTGAGTGATAGCGTCATGGGAATGAAGTTTTTGGTGAGCGAGCCGCTACAAGTACCAGTCGAGGCCGGTACGTACCGAGTCGAAATCAGCACGCCCGACAACGGTGGCGAGTATATGTTGGTGTTTGGCGAGATGCCGACGAAAGCCGGATACTTCGCTATGCTCGGCAATATCTTTGAAACACAGCAAAATTTCAAACTTTCGTGGCTACACATTTTTGCTTCATCGTATGTGTATTACCCAGTCGGCATCATCATTGTGTTGGCCGGGTTGTACATTACTTGGCGACGACGTAAACAGATTGCTCATGTGGCTTAAATTTTTGGTCATCTTCATCGCCGGTCTGGTTTTGATGTATTTTGCGAATCTAGCCTTTCTCGGCCAGTTGTAATTGACGAAATAGTAGTTTCGGGGCATACTAGCTCCGCTTGAGGGGCGCCCGCAAGCGGGCGCCCCTTTCTCATTTATTTTTATCCTTTATGTCACAAGAAATTCGCAATATCGCCATCATCGCTCACGTCGACCATGGCAAGACCACGCTCACCGATGGTCTCATGGAATTTACCGGCGCGCGCGAGGAGGGGCAGTCGATGGACAGCAACGCGCTCGAGCAGGAGCGTGGCATTACGATTTACGCGAAAAACACCTCAGTGACCTACAAGGGCACCAAAATCAACATTGTCGATACCCCCGGCCACGCTGACTTTGGTTCGGAAGTGGAACGCGTGCTCCGGTCTATCGACTCTGTGCTTTTGGTTGTCGATGCCCAGGAAGGGCCGATGCCACAGACTCGCTTTGTGCTCAAAAAATCCCTCGAACTCGGTCTCAAACCAATTGTAGTTATCAACAAAATCGACAAGCCAGCGGCTGACCCGCACCGCACTGAGGAGCAGGTGCTTGAACTCTTTCTCGAACTCGGTGCATCTGACGAACAGTCAAATTTCCCAGTGGTGTACGCGATTGGCCGCAATAAAGTCGCCAAACGAAAAATGG
>ERZ1292633.2524-Hain-H41-02um-R1-2524-length-18676-cov-7_pt1 | contig 18676 bp, 5 predicted proteins | sample MGYA00564406_ERZ1292633 | MGnify/ENA primary metagenome ERZ1292633 (study PRJEB36523, sample SAMEA6512639) | groundwater metagenome | collected 2019-01-08 | study: AquaDiva: Metagenomics assemblies of 32 groundwater samples | reverse complement strand
TGGGCGCAAGCCAAATTCGTCGATGGATCACACGGAGCGTCGCCATGCGAGCACGAGTTCCAATTGACGTCGTTGATTTGGTACAGCCCAATATCGTAGCTGCCGTTGTCGTTGTAGTTTTCAGCATTCGCGTTGCTTCCGGATTCTGCATTGGCAATGCACCGGCAACAGTCTTGCGACCAGTCGCTGTAGTGTGAGCAGTAGGTCGCAGCGTCGACGCGATGCGGGCGCGTGCCACAAAGGCAGTGGCCGGACGGACAGTCGTCGGAAGGACAGTTACCCCCACAGGTGTCGGCACGGACGCAGTCGGTGAACAGCACCAGCGCCGCGGCGCCAAGCAAAAGGCACACGAGACTGATTCGACGCATATTCTCAGAATAACAATTGCGAACAATTGCAACAGTCGTTCAAATTTCTGTCGCAAAGGAAGGAAAGACAATTGTGTAACGGGCCTCGGAGACGGATCATAGCCGACGCGCAAAGTAAGTCATATTGGAGCCGGAACGATGACCCCCTTGCCACAAGGAAAGGAAAACGAAACACCACACAAGACCTCCGACGTTTGAATGCGTTCGACCCACTTTTCGAAGTGGCACACGAGATGAGGGAAGAACGAGAGAAAGAGTGAGAGAAGAAGGGATGCGAGAAAGAATGAAGTTACCCCCTGCGTTTCACGGGCTATTGCAGCAGCCACAACCACCGCACGTGGACCACAATCGCCAGGTCGAGCCGCCCCATTGCCAAACCTTGTGCGCGCAGGCAAGGTTCGTGGATGGGTCGCAAGGTGCCGATCCCGACGAGCACGAGTTCCAGTTGACGTCGTTGATTTGGTACAGGCCAATATCGTAGCTGCCGTTGTCGTTGTAATTTTCAGCGTTGGCGTTCTGGCTTGACTCAGCGTTCGCGATGCACTGGCAACAGGTTTGATCCCAGTCGCTGTACTGCGAACAGTAGCTTGAGGCATCCACGTAGTTCGGGCTGGTGCCGCAGAGGCACTGGCCCGAGGGACAGTCATCGGAAGGGCAATTGCCGCCGCAGCTGTCAGCGCGGACCGTGACGGGAGTCAGCATGGTGGCAACCAAGCACACGAGAAGGGCGACGTGCCGCATAACGACGGGGATAAAAAAGAAGTGGCGGTCTGTTCGCGTTGTTGACAAATGCGTCCACAATGTTGGATTCCCCAGAATGCGGTTCGGTTAAATTCACTTTTTGTCCGTTACACCATCGAAAGACAGAAACAACAAACAAAGAACCGAACTGGGAAAGGGCCACGACATGATGAAAGTGTTAAGACGTTGTGGAACTTAACCCAGTGTTGCGAAAATGAGGTCGTCGTACTGCTGACTGCTGAACCTAATCGGCAATGTGTTGCGAGAAATGCGGCACCCATTGACTACGCCTCGGCGGTATCCTCGTCGTTGTCTGCACGGTTGTCGGACGCCGCCGAGGCACGGAGCGCCTGACCGGGATCGAACATGGTGTGGTCGAGATTGCGAAAGGTGAAAGCATTGTAGTACTGTTGCGAACCCGTCGCGGTCATGCTCATGTTCCGGGGTCGGCCTGTTCCTCTGGCGGCTGATCCGCCACGCGGATCCGATGCACCGCATGCGGCCGCGCCAGCTCGCCGAGCTCCGGTTCCCCGACCATCGGCGGCTGCCGTCCTACCGGCGGTCGAGCCGGCCGCAGGTTCTTCCTCATTCAGATCTGCGGCCAAGTCGTTTGAATCGTTCGTTGAGTGGCTAAACGCGCTGACCATGTTGAGATTCTCGCCGTGTTCGGGATCCTCCCCTGCACGGCTGCGAGCGTCGCCTTTCGTTCGCTGAGATCGAGGGCTCAAGAACTCCGAGTCGTCCTCGAAATGGGGAGACGTCAGGAAATTCGTTGCTGTCGCGTGTTGTGCATTGTCGTCTGTGGATTGGGGATCGCCGTCGCCGCTTAACGCCGACAACGTCCGCTCGCGGCCTTTCATCTGCACTGCGCGTCGCAAGCGACGTTCGTAACGTTGCTGTAGCTGATCGTGAAACACACGCCACCCCGTTGGCCCCGCACAGACGCGACCGTGCAGAAAATGGTCATTCGCCGAAGCGTTCCAACCGTCATGAAATAAGTCTGGCTGCGTGCAGAAGTAGCGCAACGACACGTGCACGCCGGTGGGCGATGCCCAAGGGCTCCGCCCATCCACTGACCCAGGTGCCGCGAGCAACCCGGATGTTTCCGTGGGAACCGTCACGAAGGAGTGGAAACACTCCTGCGTATCCGAATCGTCGGCGGTGGCAGGTTCCGGGGTATCTACCGACTTCGGCAAGCCGTGCGACAGCGCGAGCCATTCGTCATCGGAATTTGGAATAATGAATGGAACCAATCGCTTGCTCGCCACAAGTTGCCACACCTTGGCGCGCAGTGCCGGGGAGTAGCGCCAGAGCTTCGCCCAGTCCGCGTTCAGGCTGCGGCTCGTCATGCCGGTCGAAGAGGCCGCCGCATCGGCCTTCGATGCTTTCATGGCGGCGTCGGCAGGCAATTTGAACTGAACGGCGGCCGCATCGGGCGCCGAGGAAAAGGAGCCCGGCATGGAATTTGACGCCGTATCGTCGTTTGCCGCAGCATGTGCGAGCACGGCTTCAACCGCGGCTTCGCTGCCGAACGTTTCATTGACGACCGCCGCGTAGTTCACGCCCATGTGCGCCAAGACAAAGGGAAATCCGAAGAACGGGTGACATCTGAGACCGATCGCGGTGAGACGCTTTTTGGAGTCGGCTTGAAGACACTGCGCAATGAGGTCGTTGAACAAGGCCACCGCAGTGTTCATGTTTCGCCGCACGGTGGCCATGTCGGCCTCGGTGGTGGAAATGTCGGTGTCGGCCTCAGTGGCGTCGTCATATAGCTCCGGGTCATCAAAGACGTCGAACTTCATCGGCGACAGAGTTTGAAAGGTCCCCTTTTTGATCGCTTGGAAGCGTTGCATAATGGTGAGGTCGCTGCGCTCGAAGGGGTGGATGCCGGATGCCAGTTCGATGAGCGTGACGCCTAGCGACCACGTGTCGAGCACCGGTCGACCGCTGGCACCGAAACAATCGGGATCGAGGGCTGAATCCTGGATGGCAGCCGCCGGCAACGCACCCGACGCCGTGGCAGATGACGGTGTAGGCGAGGCAGCCGCTTGACGCGCGGATTTATGGGTGGCCGGCACTTCCGCGACCACAGGCTTGGATCCGGCGCCACCCCCAATGTTTTGTTCTTCGGGCGGCAAATATGTCCCATTTCGGGCGACGCCGCCCCCGCTGGCACCCCCCGCAGGCCCGCCACTGACGTATCCTGTTCCCTGGTTCACGCTATCAAATCCGTCAATGTTGGCCTCCCGCATGGTGGAAAAGTCGCCCAGCCAAATGTGACCATCACCAGCGAGGAAGATATTTGCGGGGCGCAGGTCCGCATGCACGACCAGTTCCTGGCTGAGATATTGAAGTGCGCTTGTTAGTTCGAAGGCCGCGAAGGCGACGAAGAGCAGTGGCAGGCCTCCAGCCTCTCCACTCCACAACGAACAATGGCAAACGTGCCGACGGGGATGCTGCAGCACCGACGGCAACGACTGTGGCCGCGGACTCAACGCGGGTGACAAGGCGTCGCCCGTCGCCAAGTTGCGAGCGGTGTTGGAAGAAGCGAGGTCGCTCGTGCTGCGTTTGAGCAATGAGTGCATTGACGACGCATTGGACAGCGGTCGCCAGCTTTGGGACTCTTCACAGAGGCTGTGCGACGCTGTAGAGTTACCATTGGGACGCGAGGAGGAGGTGCTTGCTGCGTTGAGGTTGGTGTTGCCTCGCGGGGGTTTCAGGAGGCTGGCAGACGTGGGGCTTGGTGGTGCGCCAGACCTGCACACAGCCGCCGAGCGCGTGAGACAGCGGCAGGGACATGACTGTGGCACGGCCTCGACCTGGTACCACCGCGGAACCTTTTTCGTCGCATTGGCTGCAGCCTCTGGTGGTGGGCGCTCAAGCAAGCTCTTGGGTAATTCCACCGGTGTTGCATACCATTGTTCGAGTGCCAAGCGTCGAAAGGACCGGCCCTGCGCGCTGAGCAGCTGCCGCGTGAGGAACATGCCGAGATCCCCCCCCGACGCAAACGGCAGGACGACGAACAGTGTGCGGTCGGACTGAAACGCGGCATAAATTCTAATCACGAAGGGGTGGCGCAGCCGAGCGGCGAGAAACCGCTCGGCAGAAATGTCGACGGCATCTCCGAAATCGCCCTGCTTGTTCTTCTTGATGCCTTTTAGCACCAGAGCGTGTGGATGCTGATGCGCACCCGGGAGCTGCCACACGCCGAAGTGTCCCCGGGGGTGCAAGTGACTCGTGTGCGAATGCACTCCCGTTAGTAGCTGGGCGGTCATGAAGCGCCGAGACGACGACGACGTACCCGCCATTTCCGACGACGGCGTCGTCGAGGTGGCGTCTGATGGCGCAATTCCAGCAAATGACAGCGACATGCCTCCGCCGCCGTTATGACCGCCGGGTGGCGGCAGTCCCGTTGCCTTGACGAGCGCGGCAGGGGGCTGGACCACGACCGCCGTCGCGTGCGGCGGCTCTCCGGCATCGTCCCAGAACGAGGGCAAAGGCACCACTAAGTTGACGTAGCCGAAGGATCCCTGACCGAGACAGCAGACGGGGATGAGCTTGGGAAGTTCGGCCATCGCGTGACCGCGTTTCTTTTTGCCCCCTAGACCGCCACCACTCTCTTCCCCCGCCGTCCGAGAGCTGCCCCCGACCAACTGAAAAACGTTGCGGAAGAAGCCAGTGATGGCGCCCGACGGGGCCGCTCCTCCCCCATTTTGAGATGCGGCCGTGCCAGCGGGGGCGGAAGGAGGCACGGATGCCGCTGTGCGAGAGCGGGTCATCCCCCCCATGGCCTCGCCGTGGTGCGCGGCGGTGGGATGCCTGACCGGAGCGGCGCTGGTGTTGTTGCCAGCCGAAACCGGTGGTGCACCCGCTGTGGCGACGGAGGCGGCGTGCTTCCGCACCGCCGGGTCGTGCGGCGCCCCACCTTCAGTCCCGTTAATGCACAACGGCGTCACAGCGGTGGCGTATTGCGTGTCGGGGCTCCGCCGGGAGGATTGGTCCGCCGTCGTCAGGTAGTCTTGATGACCGTCGTTTCTTCCGTGATCCTCTCCACCGAACAGGGCGCGCCAACACTGCTGGCCCATTTCACGAAAAGGTTTGGCTCGGGGGGAATCGCGCTTGGGTGACCAAGGGACCGCAACACTTCAGATGATAGGTTACGCCTTTGGTGCTGCTTCGGCTTCACAAACGAGTCATCCCCCCAAGAAAAAAGGCGCAAACAAGTAATGGAAACGCCCTGACCGTTTGAAGGGCAGTTGACGAATATAAAGATTGAAAACTTCAGTACACGCACCTAGAAAAATCGCTGCCTTATTCAGTGAAATGAGATAAAACAACGAAAAGGGGCGATGCTGGTGAGCGTTGCGTCTCAGACTTCTCAGACGCCTCAGGCGAAAGAGATCATCGACTTTCCCGTTTCTGGGGGACGAATCTCATCGCCAAACATTTTCAGCGCAAGCAGATAGGCTTTGAATTCGACCGGGGAAGCCATCCGTCGTTTGAGCACTAAATCGCGAATGAGCTGCAGGTTGATGTTGTAGTACTTGGAAGCCCACCCAGCCGTCGCCAGGTCGAGAATGCTCTGGTGCACGGCGAATGCCGGGATGGGCGGGGGACAGACCAGTCGCATAAACGCGCGCTTGACCGAATCGTTTGCCGAGACAGCCTGCGCGCGGCAAGGAAGCACTTCGACGCTTGCGAGGGATGTCGCGAAGGCCACCATGCGCTTCGTTCGCGCGTCAATGATTGCATCGTAATACGCGAAGAACGCAGCGGTTTTTCGATGCCCATCCTCGGCGGACGTCGTGGGCTCTTGAATATAGTTGACGAAGGCTTTTTCTTCGATCAAATTCGTCGGCAGATTGACGCCTGAAGGGAGGGCAGGGTCACACTGGGTCCCCTTCCGAATGATTTTGCTTGCGATCGCGCTTGCATTTGACTCGTCAGAAGTCAAAGTCCAAGTGGTCCCTTGGCTGGCTGATGCGGTACTCGTCCCAGCCACCGAGATCAGGTTATCGTCGGCGCCTAACTGCGGTACGTTTGACTCAAACTTCGCGATGACCTCCATGTAAGCGTCCACGTTGACGATCAGGCCGCGGCGGTGCTCCTTTGGCAGGAATTCCGTCCCCTCTTCCTTCGTCCAATCCAACCATGCATTCACCACGCCCCAGCATAGCTTTTGCAGCTCGCCGCCAATCGCGCCGAGTGCCATCGGGGCCAGGAATTCCTTGCACCGCTCCATCAGCCGCGGGAGGAGAACGGCTTTGGCCAACGCCCGTTCTTCCGGCGATTTGAGCTGCCGGAGCATTGGAATGACGTGAAAATTGTCGAATAAGTCCGCGGTGCACAAGGTTGGAAATCGTCGGTACTCTTCGGCGATGCGTTGCTCCATGCGCTGACGCACCTCGGGAAGCGCACCGTCGATGCAGACAGCCAAGGTGGCGGCCCAGCTGTCCGCAATGAGCTCCCGGTACACGTCGATCGATCCCGCCGCGCGGGCGAGGCGTGCCACAAAACTGGTGAAAACTGGGAGAAATTCTGGCTCCATCTTGGCCTTCCCTTCCTTCAAGTAGTACTCGTGCACCGGCTTGAACGCCAAGCGCTTCAGCATCTTATCTTGATCGGGTGTGAAGAGGCTGACCACGACGTCCTGCATCGCGGGGACACAAAAAGCGACTTCTCCGCCGTCATTTTCGGTGCGGCGAAAAATGCTTAGCTCGACCAAGTAGGCGATGTCCGATTGGGTAACCTCGAGCGTCACGCGCGGGTTTAAGCGCTCCATCAACTTCCAGCAGTGGTACTCATTCGCCGATCCCGTGGTCTGAGAAATACTCGCGACGACGCGCGTCAACAGCTGCAGTCGCGGCGGCAACGCGTCGTACAACTCGGTGAAGCGCGCGCAGGCGACAGGCGCGACTTGCGGCCAGTAGATCTCCGCCATGACGTAATCGTAGCCTTTTGCCGTCATGTGAATGGTGCCGTCGACGGTTCCGGGGCAAAAAATGTCAAAGACGTTGACGGACGCGGTGGCATCGCCGCTGAGTCGACGTCGCTCGGCATCCTCAATGGCGGACACGAACTGCGTCCGAAAGAGTTTGACCAGATCGGGAATCAGCGCAAGGCAGCCGCCGGTGGCTTCGAGCAACGCGTCAGCCACTTTCGGGCGAATATGAAAGTAAGTAATTCCATGGACGCCATCGGCGAAGTCAGACGCGGAGGTCGGATACGTCAACGCCACATGGAGGACCTTCGTCTGCAGCTCGCGGCGCCCGCCGTTGATAGCGAGCGGTGGTACACCGCCCCCGGCATTGCCGCCAACATCGCCATTCGTCGTCGTCACGCTGCTATTGTCGATGCTTCCGTTCACCTCTGACGCCGCCGCTCCCCCGACGGAGCCTTTGCGATTGTGACGTTTCGTGCGACGATCTTGCTCCAGGACGTTTTCCGCCAGGGCGCGTTTTAGCTCCTCTCTCAAGTCCGCGATGCGGAGGGCCTTATGCAGAGGGTAGGCGGTCAAAAGCATCAGAAACCGACCGTTTCCGACGGTGGGTTTCGTTTTTATGACCGACTTGATGAATCCCAAGGTCGACGGGTCCATGAAGTGGGCATAGGCAATGACGAAGCAGAAGGAAAGACCCTTCTCGATAATGCGACTGACCAGTTGAAAGGTCAGATTGAGGGTCTGAGTGTTTTTGCCTTGCCGGTGAGCCATCAATCCCGATTTGCCCAGTTCCTGAAGTTCCGGATCTGCGTGAAACATGTACCATTCCAGCAGGGTGCTTAAGCAGGCCAACGGCCGCAGGTCGCGAGTCGCGTTGTGCACGCAAAAATTCAGTTGCGCCTGCCCGAGGGCTAGGGCGATCATTGTACGCTTTCCGACGCCCACAGGTCCTGTGACGAGCGCAACGCCCCGCTGCAAGTTGGTCGACAGAAACTCGTCGACCAAGATGCTGCGTTCCTTGATGTTAATGCGTAGCGAGCCCCACGACGTGGCCACGATGGCCGACGACGCCGACACCGCATTGTCTGCGAGCACGTAAATGGAGATGGGATGGGCGTGGCCCTTGATGGCTATCTTCTCGGGCAACATTTCCAGCTGGGACATGTCATCGGCGTGCGTGAAGATAGAGTCGTCGAAGAGCGCCGGGATGCCGGTGATTACACCGTGCTGCATCAAACGGCACGCCACGACACAGGGCGGGCCGGTGATGTCCCAGCGACAGGCCGCGGTTGATCCCGTAATACCGCAGAATACTTCTCCGCAGGCGAGGCCCACGATGCAACCCGTTTCACGCGCCACCAACCGGCGGGCCGCGAGAATGCCGACCGACGCCGGACTTCGCTCGGTCGTGTACAGGTTGACCGCGGCGATCAGGTGGGTGCCCTTGTCATCATGAATGATTTGTACAATCGGGCACCGTGACGCGTCCAGTACTTGTTGCACCTCATCGAACCAGTCAGCCGTGTCGATGGACTCCAACGCTTTCCGGATGAACAGCACGCAAAGGAACCGCATTTCAGCGATATGGGACGTTTTGAAGCCTTGTCGGAGCTTCTTCGCGATCGTGGGAGGCACTAAGTTGTTCTCCAGCCAACGATTGCGCTTCACTGCAACGTCGGGCCCGGTGATGGAAGGAGGGGCCTCCGCTTGGCTGTGGTTAGTCACGCCATTTTGCGCGGCGTCTACGGCGAAAGCCTCGCGAAAATCCTCGTCGATGCTCGTTAGAAGGTACGTTTCGATCCCCGGCGTACGTGGGCTGACCAGAGGCGAATCAGTCCTGCCGGTCATCGCCGCACCGGCTGCGGTTGGTTGCCCCGAATCATCGTTCTCCGTGGGCGTGCTATCAACGTAACGACGGCACATTTTCTTCACGGCCTCCGTAATGCAAATTTGTCCCACCTTGGCGGCATCGACGACGGATGCCGTCTGCGTCAAAGGTGTGCCGGATACAAAATGGTAGGCCGGTTGCATCGTTTCGGATGATCGGCATTGAAAAATCTGAGACTGCACTTCGCCGAAAGTTACCCCGATGTGCATGCGGAAGGTCAGTTCGGTGCCTGCGACGGGGCTCATGCCACACTTGCGCTGCAAGTCTAGGGCACAGGCGCACGCCAGAAGGCACGCCGGCGCTCCCTTGTCGGCACTGGTGCAGGGCCAGCAGGCAACCACCGCGTCGCCCGCGAATGTCATGACGTCGCCTCCGTACTGATCTACAAGCACCGATAAAATCGCCTCGAAGTAGGAATTAACGGCGGTTGAAAGCGCGTGGGCGCCGCCTGAACGTGTCAACGCGGCAGCAATTTTCGAGTAGCCGCTGAGGTCCACGAAAATGACCGCGGCCCAGCCGCGCCACGGAAGAAAGGTGCGAGTGGTTGGGTCATCGTCCCGTCGACTCTTCCTTCGCTTTTTAGCCGTGGAGTCGGGTTCAGTTGTTATGGGACTGCCTTCCCCACTTTTGTTCTTCGAGTCGCTCGTCGCACCGTCTTCGGAGCCCAGGACGTCAGGTTGGTTCTCGAGCCAGCAGCGATGCGCCAGCTCGTTGCTGAAGCTACCCAGGGCGGAGCGCAGCTGGAGCTGCTTCCCGATAGCGTTCACAGTGGACGAAAAGTGGAGCGAGCCCATGGTGCCCTGAGACCCGCCGGCAACATCCGTCAGATTGATGGAGAACGACGAGCCGCTGTTGAAAGAATCCTCCAGGCCTTCGTCGTCATCATCCCCTCAGTCGTCGCTCGACTTCTTTTGCGCGTAGCCAAGGTCTTCGAGAATATCGTCCAGGCCTTCCGTGGGTCGGGTCGATGCCGCTTGGGCTAGGCGGCCTATGAAGTCCAGTACTTTCACTGGATTTTGCGCTGCTCGCTTCACCAGCGAGCGAGGCGAGCCTTCTGGCGGTGGGGACTCTCGCGGAGGCTCGGTCAGAGCAGGAGACGCTGCGGTCGACGGCTCTGAGCCCGGCGCATCTCCCCGGACCTCGGCAACAATTTCGCGGATGTGCCGCGTTTGACTCATCAAGCGAAAGCGGATGATCACTGGGGCTGTTTGGTTCGGTTGAAAAAATAAACCCCCAGTGCCGAACCATTTCAATGTCATCATGAACTCTTTAGATGAGGCGATCCAAAAAAATGAGCGAGAGAACATGATGCGCGGCGGACCCGCTGGCACTCCTCAGTACACACATTTCACGGAGGGAGAGAGTGGGGCGAGAGAGAGCGGTTCTCCTTTCATCACCGCCTCGTGACCGACGCACTCTTTTCTAACGATGCCTTGGCGGTGCCCCCCTCGGCGGCGACCGGCACCACCCGTTGCTGGCTGCTCGCGTCTAGCGTCTCGGACGCATCATAAAAGTTCCAAATGATCAACTCGCCGTCGTTGCCGGCCGACACGACCTGCCTGCCGTCGGCCGTCCACGCGCACCGGGCCACGCCTGCCGAGTGGCAAAGCGCTTGCAAGACCAACTGGCACCGGTTGCCCGAGTCTGCGAATAGCTCATAGACGACGATGGAACCATCACTAAGGCCGCCGACCAACCACCGGCCGTTGGGGCTGACTTCCAACGCGGTAATCTTGGACCGCTGAGCGTCGCTAATGCGCATGACGGGCCTCTCCGCGTCGATGTCAAAGAATAGGATGGATCCTTCCTGTGTGCCGACGACGCATTCTCGCTCGTGGTCGCGACGTTGCGCTAAACAGGTAAACGCACCCGCCTGCACATCGCTCTTGAACGCGATTCGACGCGGGGCACTGACGGCCATGTCCACCTTGGTGAGATCATACGACGCTAAGCTCATGTCCAGTGACACCGAGTGCACAATCGTGTCGCTGGTGTTGTCGATCAGACACGCGACCACCGGTTGCTTGTGGTCTTGCGTTTGCGCCACAAGATCGCGATTGCGGCTCCAAACCCTCAGGGACGAATCATCACCTGCTGAGAGGTAATACAACTTGGACGCCCGAAGGGAGTGAACGCGGCCCTTGTGGGCGTTGGGGATCGTCCACAGAAGCTGTGCCCAGGGATTGCCCGGCACAATCTGCAGCCCTCGAATTCTACCATCGCTCCAGCCGGAGCAAATCACGCTGCTCGGCGTGTCGAATGCGACCGATGTCGGGGTCGGGGCGTCGCTCACGGCGCTGCCCGTCATTCTCGACGCGGCGGCGTTGCCGTTCATCGACGGCGTGTGCTTCATGGAACCAATCGGGGCGGGCTGCCCGACCGCGGACGACGCGACCGTGAACTGGCATACAATGCTGTATTCCGACAAGTCCCATACGCGAACGACCCCGTCCTTCGATGCGCTGGCGAACCAATCCGTGCGGTCAGAAGGGATGCTCACGTCGGTAAGGCCAGAGAGAGGCGCTTCGCTCGCGAGGCACAGAGTCATATCACGGCACAGCATGCGATAAATGTGACCCGCGTCGGTCATGATGTAGACTTCTTCCTCGTCGGCGCTGCAGCTCATCGTGCAAACATGGCCCTGCACGCGCGTTTTCTGCAACACGCTCCACTGATCGCCTTTGCCGGCGATCTTTTGAATGACACCATCCCCACCACCAATAATGACGCAGTCGTACTTGTGCACCACGCATAATCCCACGACGCCGTTGGCGCACAGGGTAAGCGCCGTGCGGTACGTGGCGGAGGCGCAGGAAAACACGACGACGTCGCCGGACGTGGTGCCGCAGACCATGTCGCCGTGAGCGGTCTTGCCGCTGCAGAGATACTTTCGAACGAAGCCTCCCATCCGGCCCCCGGCGCCAGGGACTTGGCAGGTCACGCTTTGCATCTGAAAGCTCAACGTCTTCACAGAGAACTGCAAGGTGAAGAACCTTACGCCGGTGCTGAAGGCGACGTACAGCGTGTATTTTTGATTGCGCGTGCCGGAATGTTCCACCGGGCCCCAGCAAACCGACCGAGCGGCATCCCCGCTCACCGTGTCCTGAAAGGACGCGACTTTCGTGCCCGTGATGGCGTCCCAGACGCACAGCGATCCTTCGGCGCCCGTCGTCGCGATCATCCCTTCGTCCGGGCTGTACCGCACGACGTCCACGTGGCCTTGATGGGTCGTCAGTACCCGCTGCGTCGGTTGACCGGTGGCAAAATCCCAAATGACGAAGGGAACGCTGCGATCGACCGATGCTCGTTGCCCCGAAGCAATAAATGAGCCTTTGGCGGAGATGTCCAAACACGTCACAGGGGCGTCGTGGCCGCGAAGGAGCCGCTGTTCATGGCGGTCGTTCAAGTTGTTGATGATCACGAGTTGGCCGCAGCCGTAGGCGATGTGCGCAGCGTCGTGGAAACCACTGGGATTGGGATAGACAGCCAGGCCTTGCAGCAACGGCGTAAAGCCGAGTGCATGCTCCAGCTCAAGTGCCACTGGGTGCCCAGATCCGGAAAGGACAGCGGCGGTCATTTTGTCGACAGACGGGGGGACGTAGCTGCCTGCCGGGGGTAACGGCTGAAGGACAAAGGGGGCTGACAATTACGTTGATCATCAACTCAATCAGACACCACTCTCAACGCAGGCATCGCAAAAAGGAAGAGAATGAAATTATGCGAGCATCAAATTGGGGTTTTGGGTGGCTTCGCGGGGGCGTCTTTTGTTGTGGGGCCAGTTCGGCGTGGGCTATGAAAATGAAACCGACGCCGCGAATCGCCCAAGTCTTGTCACGGCGTCGTGATTCGGCAGCCGTGTACCGGAAACGTCATCCGCCGGTGTCGGGTCCGCGGCAACGAGCAGCAGCGCGCGGCCGCCTCCTCCCCTCGCGCCGGCTAGCCGCGCTCGAGCCGCATCGCCTGCTCGAGCGGTTGGTGGCGGCGGCATCATGGGTGTGGAATAGCCGCCGCTTTCTTTGCTCCCCCAGGCGGCGGCGGTGGCTCCTGTCAGACGGTGATCATCCGGAGCACCGCGCGCGATCATCGACACCATGACCCAAGAGGAGGCAGAGGAAGGCCGGCGTGCCGCGGCGGTCGGCACAGGATGATCGCTAATGCAAGGGAATGGGTGACGATGCCTAATGTGCAACGCGTTTGCGTACCAGGCACGTTCAAACGCCAGCTCATGGGCGCCACGGGGCGGTGAGCGAAGGGCACCTGAGAGCGTCGCGGATGATGACGACAAGTCCTGAAGCAGGCCGTCCAGCAACGCGCTCCACAGGGATGGTGGGGAGGAGCCAACCACGCAGCCCATTTGATCCGAATCACCTTGTCTTGCGTCGCCCACAAAGGTGGTGGCGTCGTTGTCCGCCGACGAGGAGGATGCCGCCGACAAGGTGGACGCGTTGCTGATGTCATCGCGGACCTCCACCTCGGGTGGCGCACTCCGTTCCGGTTCCACGCGGCGAGAAAATCGTCCGAGGAGTCGTTGTAGTAACGTTGGCGTATCGTGGCCGGGATGGTTGACCTTGGCATCGCTGCTGACACCCGACATCGGCGGGGTACCTCCAGACACTGGCGTGGCGGGCTGCTGTGGGGTGGTGGATTGCTGTGGCGTAGTGTTCTCATGCGTCGCCTCGTGCTCATTCGGCATCCAAGCGCTCAGTGCATTCAACACTTTGTCCAGGAGCTCGCCGGCCAAGAGGGAAGAAAGAGGTCCGCCAGGGCCGCTGGACAAAAATGTTTCGATGTCGGGAGGTGACAGCGAATTTTCGTAAACGATATCGTAGCAGCCTCTGACAGCAGTACGCCTCACGGCAGTACCCGAGACCGATGACGACAGACCGCACGTCACCGGCCACCTTCCGAACGGCGTCGAGTCCGACCAATCTAGCAACTCCGACAAGAAGACGGCTTCAGCTGTCGATGTGGCACCGAATCGCAATACAAACTGCTCCCACTCGTTGTGCACGACGGCCGACACAAGAATCCGCTTCCACAGGGTGGAACCAGCGGCTTGGTCGACGAACTCGGCAGTCTCCTCTGAGGCGTCGTCGTACACGAGACGATAGGCGAATGTGGTGATCCTTTTGGCGGGTGATTTCTGGGCCGTGGCTGTCTCCACGCCGGTGACATCCCCCGCGTTCCCCAACAGTGCGAGCAGATGCACCCGACGATCGCACCACGACAGCACGGCTGACAGAGACGCGCAGCATGCATCACCCGGCAAACGGCACGCGAGTCGCAACAAACAATGCGTCACGTATCGCACCTCGCTGGACCACGAGACCGCCGTCGGGGGTGAGGCGTTGGCATGCCGACAAGGTACCGGTAAGGCGACTTCTCGAAAGGCGATTGCACGCAACGGAGGGACGCGCACGGGAGGCTCCATGGTGCTGTCCGTCGTTGGCGTTGACGGCTGTGATGGAGCGGAGGCGGTCGTCGTGTCACTCTCCCTCTCGGTGGAAACACCGAGGAGTCCATTTCGATCGCCCGAGAGGGTACCGTAGTTCGTGAGCGTGGAACGAAGGGCGTGCCACTCGTCCACGGTAATGGCGACACGGTGCTTCCACAACGCCGAAAGGACGCATGGAATCAATGTGCACCAAACGAACTGTGACGCACGACGCCGCTGCCTCGTCTCCTCGTGAACCACGACGAACAGGCTAGGCGCATGAGCCGCTGCGTCGTGGCCACTTGCGCCTCCATCGAGAGCCGCCGCGCGTTGAGCAGTCGTTCGCAAGCCCGCCGTCAAGTTGGTGTCTTTCTCGGAAGCATGACCGGCATCCTCCAGCACGCGAAAGCCACGTGGTATTTCCAACGACATACCCGCTCGAGGACAAACCAAGCGGAGGGCAGCGCTGATCCCTGGGAGGTTTCCGAACGACATCGACTGCGTGATTTTCGTGCAATACGACTGCCACGACGCCTGCTCGGCCGTGTTGTGGTGTTCAGGGGACATGGCGAAGTAGACGCATGGGCCTTCGACCTTCGCCGCCAGCCGGACGAGTCCCCCTTGACCGCCCGTCTCCCCGGTGGTGCCTCCCACCGCCGCCGTCAACACGCTTCGAGAGGTTTCTTCCCCCGGCGTGGCCATTGTTCGATCGAGCGCCGTTGTCGTGATCACAACCGAGGGACCCCTAAACTGAGAGCGCTGTAATCTTGCTTCGGCGGTGTGAAGGACCGCGGGTGCTGCCAAGGAAGTCAGCGGGACGCGAGGCGGTGGCTGGCTGGACCGATTGATGCTACCCGATTGTGACCCTCCGCGGTCCTTGACGCCATCGTGCAAATGCGGGCGGCCAGCCACAGCAGATGCTTGTGAACCATGCCAGCTCGTGCCGTCTCGTGGCATCGGCGCGCTGCTACTGCTGGGCGCCGAATCGGCCACCTTTGTGACTAAGTGAGTAACTCGGCGGGGGGTCGCGACACAGCCAAGATACAGCACGGCATGCCGTGTTTTTTTGTAGCTGGCCTCAAGGTCGACCGCCACCGAGGGCATAGTTGACTGCAACGGAGGACAGCGTATGATCCCACTGAGATGGTGCACCAGGGCAGCGGCCACGTCATCGGCGCGACCCTCTGTCGCACAAAGCAACGCGTGATTGGACCCACTGTGCGGGCGGTGCGCCAAGGTGGCATTCAAACTACGGAGCAACGCCGTCAGCGGTGACGTACCGCACCATCGTGATAAATGCGGTCGCCAAAGGAGTAGCCCGAGCAACCCGCCGTCGTGATGCTCAGCATCGGTGGAAAGAAGCGGACCGCGCTGGCGCGCGTGATCTTGTTCTGATTGTGGTATGACCGCGTTCACCTTGATCAACGAGAAATACAATTGCCGCGACGCGTGTCGCGACGTGGGGGCCGTTCTGCTGGCGTGGCGACTATCCAAGGTGAGGCTGGTCCCGTCGTCGACGTGGATCGGACCGACGTCAACGGGCGCCCAATTCGCTGCGATCGATAGATCGTTGACGCCCAGGCTCTCGTCCCCTCCAGTCGGCAACCATACGTTACATTTGAAGACGTTGGTAATCCGCGTCCGTGGTGGTGATCGCCCGTCTCCCTCCCGGCCAACGACGTCACTCGCGGCCGCCATTTTAAACAGCGAGCTGACCGCCTCCGGAGGGATGGGGACAAGCACGGGAGGGTGGGCGATCGTGGAAAGCGACGGCTGCGCAGGGGCGTGATTGGACGTCGTCGCGGAGGCGGCACTGGAAGCCACGGACGCCGAGGTGGCGCCGACCCCGGAAGGCGGGACTCCGCCACGGATTGGAGGCAAGGATGGCCTGGCGCGGGGGGGCGCGACGTGGTGACCGGCGACGCGAACAGCGGACGCGTAGGGGACCCGCCGAGGCGTCAGGCCACTGTTTTTCACGAGTGGGACCTGCACTTCGTGAGCGGCGGATGGCCGGACTCCGAGCACGGTGCACGCCGCCCCGGCCGCCTCACAGGCAAAGAGCCCTTCAAATATCGTGCGCAGTTCGCGGTCTGGTGTGGGAACGACAGTGCCGTCCGGCACCAACGTCCCTCCTGCGTCGCTCGCGCCGAACACGGATGTGGCGTAAGTGACGACGACCGCGAAGTCGTCAGCGACCAACGTGGCCAACGGCACACACTTGCCGACGTCTCCTCGTTGACCTCCTCCTAGAAGCGAGCCGCAACTGCCCCCGCCGCTTCCCTGGTGCAGTGAAGACGACGCCCCAGTTTGTTCGAGCAGTTGATGAAAAAATTGATCGCGCGTCGCTGCGTCGCTGCCGCCGCACTCGTTCGCGATGGCACGCAGTCGCTTCGCGTTGGCAAACGGCACCAACCCAGTCAGACATTGAATAAAAATCAAGCCATCGTCGGCGTTGCTCGAGGAATCGCGCGAGCGGCTGCTGCCACCGGGGTGCAGAATGGAGTGCGCGTAGTGGTGGTGCGAAGCGCTTCCACCTCCACTGGGTCCCCTCCGATGCCTTTTGACCCGTTTTCCCGACTGAGGTGCCGCCTCCAACGTGTCGTCTCGAAAGGCCTCGCTCGACGATGATGGATTGCTTTTCGAATCCGATGTCGCCAGTTGCTCGGAGGAGTCCGACTTGGAAAAGGCAGTTTGCAACGGCGTCATCCCGGAAGCCATCGTTGCGGCGTTGTCTTCGCTGCCCGATCGAAGAGCTGAGTCACCCCCCGTCGATCCGTGCACCGGCGGTGAGGATGAGTGCATGACGCTCGAATCTTGACTTGGATGGTCGCCGCTTGACGACGAAGTGTGCGATGCGGAGGCCCTCCGTCGTTGCAGCTTCTCAATGTGCGCGATCGCTGCGGCTTCCACCTCGACGTGCGAAAGTCCCCGGGATTCGCCATCGGTGCGTGGGTCGTCTGACTCATCAGCCAGGGACGCACCCGGCATGTACATGTAACTCGGGAGCCGCAAACCGAGGCCGAATTTGGGCTCGGCGAACAGCATGTAACTCGGTGTCGCCATCGTGCCCTCGCTGGCTGCCACAATGCTGGACGCCCACTGCCGATCCACCAAATCGGTGGAAAGAGGGTTCCACAGTTGCAAGTTGCGCAGCAAATCGTTCAGCAACGGCATTGCAACCGGGGACGCCGCTGGAGGCAACGATTTCGAGCGATCCCCTCGGGAGCGATCGTCGGCGTCATGCGGGGTGGCCCATAGCGGTGGGAACGTTGTCCGCACGTGAAAACTCAAGTGCACCGCATTGTCAAGATGGTCATGGGCAAGAAATATCGATGTCGTGAAAACATCGCCATCGACGGCGGACACCAGCGCGTTGCGGCGCGACCGCCTCGAGACTGCCACTTGGGCATCACGCAGTGCCGTCTCAAGGTTGTCGGTCGCGACTCGCACGGCCTCAAGGTACGCGTCGCCGTGGCTGGGCGTCGACGGTCGCGCATCGGCGGCAGCGACGCTTGACGCGACGTCACCGCGAATTCGCGTAATGACGCAAGGAAGCCAGCGGTCCGACGTGACGCTGGGCAAGGCACCTCCCGTGCGCTCCGTGCTCGGTGTGCCAGTGTTGGCCGTCTTCAACAACAGCATTCCGACGTGACTTAGCGCATCGCATAATCGTGCTGGGGGACCGTGCGTGCCACCTTCTGAGTGTTTCACTGCGTTCAAACGTTCCGATAGAAACTGGCTAATGAGGTTCGCTGGTAAGTTCGGTACGGCGCCCTTCCAGGCTCCCGCAGCCGACTTGTTGCGCAAAAAGGACTCGAAGCTGTACGATGATCCGTCGGCACTCATGACCTTCGCGCGGCAGGCGTTGGTTGACGGCAATCCTGGCGAGGACTCCTCGTGCCTCGCCGCAAACGCAACGGCCTCGCGGATATTATGCCGAAGCGACGCAAAGTAGGGCAAAGCGCCGTGGGTGTCACTGAACAGCCAGTGGCCTTTTGCTGACTTCGCTGACCCCACCTGAGGTTCGGTCTCTTGTGCCGCAACGTGAGGCACCTGCTTCGCCGGCACAACGGGTGCCCAATCGAGGGCGGTCGGTTCCCCGCTCGAGTCTAGAAACCTGCTGGTCGGAGTCATGACATCAGACGTGGCGTCACGGCGGAGAGGCGACGCGTGAGGGACGTCGCCCAGACGACCTCGCGAGAAGGAAGCGTCATCGTCGTCGCGGATCCCTGTGGATGGCGACGATGGTTCGGCGGCCGCATCCGCATTGTCGCCCGCCTTGCGGAGTTGAACCTTTCCAAGTT
>ERZ1292633.2522-Hain-H41-02um-R1-2522-length-18677-cov-6_pt1 | contig 18677 bp, 10 predicted proteins | sample MGYA00564406_ERZ1292633 | MGnify/ENA primary metagenome ERZ1292633 (study PRJEB36523, sample SAMEA6512639) | groundwater metagenome | collected 2019-01-08 | study: AquaDiva: Metagenomics assemblies of 32 groundwater samples | reverse complement strand
GGCAACTCGAGCAGCTCCGAAATGCTCCAAGCGTTCGGCTACTGAATAGTCCACCACCAACCACCTGCACAGTCGCGAAGTGGATTCCCCCTCTTTTCACCTTTCAACGTTTGTTGAACGGTCAACCATAGAACGTCGCACCACTGAAGTCGGAATGACTTGTAGCCGCATCAGTGCTCTGCAGTTGTTTTCTCCGGTCCCCACCTCCCGTGAATAAGCGAGCCCCACCCGCGATGGCCACCGCGATCACGCGTCGACAGGTACAAGGGACCAATCTGACCGTCGCATGCCTTCCCTCGTCGCCGAACCCTTTGCTGGAACGGCTGCGTGGCATCGTCCCGGACGACACCGTCGAGCGCGACTGGATCCTCCGGTTGCGGCCACGATCTTGCCTCATCCACGCTGCGGAGAGCTTCTCTCACGGCATCAGCCAGTTGCGGCCGGCGGCACACTTTTGCACGTTTGACAGCGAGCGGGCGCATCTGCGCCGAGAAGCGCGTCGCGAGCGGCATCAGAGCGTGACCGAGGGCAGACGCAAGTCTAGAATGGTGGCCCCCCTCGGACTGAAAAAAGCGCTCGATCCCAAGAAGCTGCCGCGCATCACACCCGATCCTCACGGCGAAGAGGCCGCTTGGGTGGAGGGCAACGACGCGGCCGTGGCGAGGATGATGCACACGCCACGCGCGCTGTTCGCCCAACAGGAGCGAGACGCCGTTAAAAAGGGCCAGAAACGCCGACGTGCGGCAGAGACCTCCGACGACGTCCCAGATGCCGACGACGATACCGCGGAGCCGCGAAGGCCGCTACGGCGAGCCACGGTCTCGGCTTAGTGAGGCGCACAGCCCTTTCAATGACTTTTCCGATTTAACTCTTTCTCCTTCTGTTTCGTGCCCCCGATTCCCGGAGCCTCAAGGGCGTTATTTCCAGCGGCTTCGCCGTTTTCTGCTTTGGTGTTGCGCTGAACGTCCCAGACCACATCTCTCCCGTGTTCACCGAAACTATGTCTCGCCCCTCAGGCCCGCCGGTTCGCCAGCACGCCGCCCCTCCACGCCAAGCACCGCCGCAATTCCAGCAGCATCACGCCCCCCCACAAGCGCCCCCCCGTGCGGCCCCCGCCGCCGCCGGCGCGCCGCAGCAGTTCTTGGACGCCGCCGCGATGATCGATATTTTCGAGCATATTGTGCGGAAGTGCCTCCGACCGGCGGATCGCGTTCAGCTCGCGGAGCGTCTCTGGGAGGAGCGGTTCTCCATGGCACACGCGGCCCAACCCGCCCCCGCCGCCCCACAGCCTCCGCGAACCCGTCCGCCTCCCGCCGCGCAGGTTCCCCTTCAAGCCGCCGTGGCTCAAATGGCCGCTGACTCCAAGCCGCGAGGTGGCCGTGGAGGTCGTGGACGCGGCGCACCGCATGACGACAACAGCCGCTTCGTAGAACTTGCGCCACGCGGTCGCGGAGGTCGCGGGTCGCGCGGTGGCTACCGAGGCGACGGCGCCCGCGGCGGCGACCGAGGCGGGCGAGTGGCAGAGGAGGAACGCGGCCACGGCCGCGGTCGTGGTCGTGGTCGTGGACGCGGGGCGGATGCGGCCCCGCAGGCTGCTGCTCCTGCTGAGGAAGGCGCGCCCCGTGGCCGCGGAAACCGCCGCAACAACCGACGTCCTCGCGGAGGTGCCCAGAGTGAGTAGGTTCCGATTTGGCTCGCATGATTTTTCTTTTTGCGAATTTTTCGCGCGTTTCCCTTTCTCCCATGAACCATTCAACACATCAGAAACATTCCCCCTCCGAGGAGCGAAGGGCACGAAGACAAAACCCAAAAAACTAACGTCGCGCCGCTCCTCATATTTGTGCTGTGTGCGCTCTTTTTTTTGATGTGAGTGTAGTGTGGATTCCGGGGGGGGGGGGGGGGGGCAAATTGCCCCCCCCGCCCCTCTCATCGCCTTGTTCGCCTCGTTTCGTGTGGTGGTCACTTTGGTGGTTCGAGTGGATAGGTCGGAAGCTTTGCGAGCGGCTTCGCCAACGCCGAGCAGTTGTCAACCGCTTGCGCCCGCTACACACCTACAAGGGAGGACCTTCGGTTCCTATCCTCCGTGTTTTTCCCCACCACCCTCCCGTTTCGTTTGGTCCCTTTGGTCTTCTCGCCCCGCCAAAGTGGATATGCATTCAGCGCGTGCGTATTCCGAGCCGCCGATCACCTCTCGCCCGCCATCACCTGCCTTCTCCTTGTGTTCGTGCGCGGCATAGAAATTTCCCGGGAGCGAGAGGAGCGTTAACCCCAAGCCTTTGAACCGATCGCGAACGCTTTGTTGGAGCCAAAATGGGTTGATGTCAAGAATTTTTCGTTGACTATTTCGATGATAGTTTCTCTCTAGGCTTCTCGACTTTCTAGTTGGGTGGGGCGGGAAACACTGCGATGAGCGCCCCACGCAAGCGCCCGCTCAGTGCCGCGGCCGCGGCGTTCGAGGCACGCCAGCAACGAAATCGCATTATTTTCGAAGGCATCGAAGGGATGTCGATCGCCACCGTCAGACCCACCAACGTCCAGTTGACCGAAAGCCACGCGGTCGCGTCGGACAGAGGCAGACCAACCAGCGTTAGGAGGACGGCGGTGACGCCTCCTCCGTCAGAACCGCACCCGACCGTCCTGACGGCGTCCAGCGCGATGGCGGCGGCTTTTGAGCTCTCCCCTGTGGCACTGCGGCGCGCCAGAGTCAAGTTGGCCGCTTCGTCGCCGTGGGCGTTGCTGGCACGGACGGACAGAGCGACCCACCTCATCGACGTGGAAGTCGATCGAGCCACCAAGCGGGACGAGCAAGTCGCGCTCGCGCACGAATTGGCCGCCCAGACGCGGGCCCAAGCCGGGATGAAGGCGTCAGAGCGGGCAAACAGAAAGGCGTCATGGACAGAAAGCGCGCCTGCGCCTGCGGGTATCAACAACGGGAGGCCAACAGAAGAAGATGCGCCTTGTCGTGGGGAGCCGACTCCAGCAGCTTGTGGCAGCGTCGCTCGGCCCAAGTCGGTGACGGTGCGGACGTTGATGCAGTCGCTCGACGCCGACCGCAAGTGCCGTGCGGCAGAGCAGCTTGCGGCCACCGTCGCCGAGCGACTGTCCACCGAAAATGAGGTTCACGCGGCAGCTTTGGCTGATCGGCAGCGGCGAGAACTTGAGCGAGCGGAAAAATTCGAACGTTTTCAGGCGCAACAGGCCGCATACCGCAGTCGGCTCCAACAAAAGTACGACGAAGCACGGCGTTACGTATGCAGTGCCGACGCACCACATGCTTCGTCGGGGTGTGTGCGTGGTGGCTCAGCGATCGTTCCGTCAGCGGTGGTGACGTTCATGAGTGGCCTCGGACAAGGCGATGCGAGACAGCGGGAAGTGCGTCGGCGTGCTGTCCTGCGAGAGGTGTCGATCATTCCGCGCGACGACGATGCGATCCCAACACTAGCTCCGTCCAGTCCAGCATCCTCTTCGTTAGCTAGCTCGGCGACATCTCATCACACCGCTTCGTGCGACAGCGCAGCGACGGGCCCGTTGGTAACGTCTTCTGCATTGAGTGACGTGTTTCACGACGCTAACCAGCGACGCCGCGCGGTCACGACGGCGCTCAGGGGCAGGTTGCAAGCCGCGCTGGCCGCGCAGGTCGAGGCGAAGGCCATCTCCGCGAGGCAAGGAAAGCAAGCGGCACTCGAAGAGGACAGCCGTCGGGTGCTAGCCGACGTCGTCGCCGCGACGCAATTGACAGAGAGAGAGCGCCAGCGACAGCGTGACATGAAGCGCGATTTCGCGCGCGACATCGAGCAGCAGCTGCGGGACAAGACGCGCCAGTATTTGTTCGAGGCGCTTGAGTAGACCGTTAACCTGATGCCGTTCACTTGCTTCGCCGCGGCGTTTTTTTTTGTATCGAAATTGTATTCCCTTTACAGTGTGTACACAGATTTACTGTCGATCGCGCGCGCCTTTAGTCGCAGTGATTTCACACGCATCACCGTTTCCTTTGGGATTATTGTTTTATTTGATAGCGCTTTCGACCAACTCTTTCAACTCTCCGCCGTCGTTCATGGCCGCTGCCGCCGCGCCGTCCGCTGCTGCCGCCCCGACGGACGAAGCGGGGGCCGCCTCGTCCTCCGCGCCGCCGCTTCACAACTTGCAGAACCACTGGACAATGTGGTATTACACGCCTCGCCGGCAGCCGGGGAGGGCCGACGCGACCTGGGAGGAGGGCCTCGTGCAAGTGCACACATCAAAGTCTGTGGAGGAGTTTTGGGCCGTGCTGAACACCATCAAAAAGCCGTCGACCATGGAGCAGGGCGCGGTGTACAGCTTCTTTAAGGCGGGGATCAAGCCCATGTGGGAAGATCCCGCCAACAAGGGCGGCGGCAAGTGGACCGTGTCCATCACGCAGCCCGCCGACTTGTATCGCCTCGACACGATCTGGGAGGAGCTGCTGATGAGCTGCGTGGGCGAGTACCTCGACGAGACGCCGACGGGCAATGATGTGACGGGCGTCATGCTCGCGAAGAAACGCAACCTCGCGAAAATATCGGTGTGGACGAAGGGCCGTGACGACCTGGCTGTCGCGCGTCGGCTCGGCGACCGCCTCCGTGACGTCATGGCTATCGCGGCGGAGGGCGGAACGGTGCTGGAGTTCCTCGCTCACGGGGTGGAGGCTCACGACCCGCTGCTCAAATTGTGACACGCGCCAACCGCATGACGCGACGACTGAGAGATGGCTGGCGCACGGCTTCGGGAGCGCCGGGTACCTCCCGTCCCCCCCGTTCGTGTCACGGAGCATAAAATCCACACCCGACGACAACAACACCACACACACACTCGGGCGAGAGCCGTGACGGGGGGGATGCCGACAGACAGGCCGTTCAAAAGTCGCTCGGGGTGTCGTTTGTAGCGTTGTCATTCGATTGGTTTTCCCCCAAATTTCCACCGCTTCCCGCAGCCGCTCTCCCTTCTCAGGACCGGAAAGCAGACATGGCAGCGAAGCCCGCAGCATCGCGAATCGGTGCGGCGCCTGAAAGCACTCGCGACCTCGTGAAACTGCACTTTACCGCGAAGCGCGAAGTGTTCCTCTCTGCGAAACGCAAGGCCCAGCAACTGCAAAAGCGCAACGCCGCCGATGACCTGGGCACAGCCTATCAACGTCCCATCCGTGACTCCAAAGACCTGTACATCGTCCGCCAAGAGGTGGATGTCGGCGTGCAGGCCATGCGGAAGTGTGTGTCCGCAGGATCCCAGACGCCCTTCTACCGCAAAGTCAACATGGCCGTACAAGCCGAACCGCCGGTGGTCGATGCGCGAATGCAGTTTGGCGCCTCCCCGAGAAGCGACGGCCAAGGTGCGAGCAGCGCCGCCGCTGCGACGGAGGCCGCCACGCAGGAGCAGCAACTGAAACGATTTTTTGACAAGGTGATGCCCCGCATGCTGCACCACCTCACGCAGAGCATCGAAGTGCCGCTGTTCATTGACGACTTTGCCGCCCTCACCGAGGAGGACGCGTTTGTCGGCGCTAGGGAAGAGAACTTTCTGCGCGAGGCTGGCAACTTTTTCCACGCCTACACGCGCGAACGGCAGGTCACGTCGCTCGACTGGATTCCCGGCACGCGCACCATTGTGATTTCAACGATCGCACCGTTGAACCTAGCGGACCGCCTCGAGGCCGCGCGCGGGTGCGAGTCCTCTGTCGCCATCGTGTGGAACTTCGACGAGCAGACCAATCCCCAGTGCGTGTTGGAAGCACCCAACGAAATTTACTGCATCAAAGTGCACCCCAGCGCGAGGATGGCTCAGGATAAGACCCAGCCTCTCATCGTCATTGGAGGGCTCGTCAACGGACAGATCGCGATGTGGAATCTGCGCATGGCGCCGGACTCCCGGACCAACAACCGCCAGGCGACGAGGGCGCAAGCGAAGCCGCTAAACCACGGCGCTGCGGACGTGACGGCCATCCCGCCCATGCACACATTGGCCCGCGGGCTCACGGCGGAGAAGCTTGGAGAGCATACCTTGTGGAAGCTGCAGCCGATCCTAGTGAGCCGCATCGAGAGCTCGCACAAGCGCGTCGTTCACGATATGTGCTGGCTCCCAGACAACTGCCAGCTGGGCCACGATGGTCGATTGGCTCGGCTGAGCTCTGGCGGCCCGACGCAGTTCGCTTCCGTGAGCGAGGATGGGTGCATGCACGTGTGGTCGCTCGATCCGGATGACTTGCCAGAGGACCGCAAACGGAACCTGCGAAATGCCACGCGGGCCGCGCCCACCGCCAAGGAGGCAAAGGGCGCAGCGGCACCGCCCGCGGCCGAAAGCGGTGTCAACCGCCTAGGAGGCAACGTGGCCAACAGTGGCGCCGCCGCGGGTAGCAAAGTTTGGGTACCGCTGAAGACGTTCACGCTGTCCCGTCCCGACGGCAGCGGGGCGCTGCTCGGACTGCGCTTGCACGTCGACGGCTCCCTCAGCGACGATGGCACGCAGGCATCCTACGCCTTGTGCTGCACCTCCGTCGAGGGCGAGTTCTGCGTGGGCTACTGGGGCCCAAAGGACGACAAGCCGTCCGGCGCACCATCGAGCTACGACGACAGCGGAGCGAAGAAGGAGGCCAAGGTGGTGCGGCAGTTGGCGATTGCTCACGCTGGCCCCTCGTGGGGTCTCCACAAGCACCCGCAGCTACCGGACTACTTTATGACGGCGGGCGACTGGGGCTTCAAGATCTGGCGAGTCGGTTTGCCGGCACCGATCGTCAGCAGTCCGACGGGTGAACAACAAATTATGTGCGCGCGCTGGTCACCGACACGAGCGGCCGTGGTCTTCACCGGCACACGGGACGGCTACGTGCAAGTCTGGGACCTACTTGACCGCACCCACGAGCCAGTGCTGTCGCACGCTGTGATCCAGGAGGCGATCACGTGCATGGAGTTCCGACCCGTGGATAAACGGAGCGCCAGAGGGCCACAGTTCATCGCCCTCGGCACCAAACAAGGCAGCTTCCACCGCTTCGAGCTACCGCACGTGTTAGCAGTGGGGCAGTCCACCGAACTCCGACAAACAAAGGTGTTCTTCGAGCGGGAACGCCGACGAGTAGAGTACTTTTCTTGGCGCTGGAAGGAGCGACAGAAGGAGATGGATAAGTTGCTGCAGGAGCGCACTGCCGCGGCGGCTGGCGGTTCCGTGACCACCGGCAAGAGCAAGGCCGAAGACGATGCGGCCGCGGACAAGGACGACGAGTCGGAGTACGTCATGCCGCCGGATGCTGATCGTGACTTTCTGGCCCTCGTTGATCAGCTGGGCGAGGCGGCAGCGAGTAGCGAGGACGTGCCCACCTGAGCAGGACGTACACGGAAGGTGGCATCAAAAGTTTGATCCCTCCTCTCACCCCTTCCTTCCTGCTCAAGTTCATACGCACATGCTATCGCTTTCCAGCCCTTCGCTTCTTTTCGCCCAAACCAATCCGCACCCTGGGTACTATGTACGAGACATCTTCCATGCAGTGGGAACGCGCGAGAGGGTGGCCATCCCTCGTAACGCGTGCTCACTCCATCCACCCCCATCAATCCTCTGTGGTGTGTGTATGCGGGGACGCTTCCCTCCCCCCCCTTCTGTACGCCGCGGGGGCCGAAGAGAGACAGAAAACGCGACATCTCTCACGATAGAGTGGCCCCACTGTGCGTTGCGTAGGGGGTGGATCCGAACGTCCTCCTTCGTTTCGGATGATGCATGCATCGGACCGCGCGACGGCTGACAAACGCCGTCGTTTGTTCCTCTCAGTCCCCAACAACATTGTGAGCGTAGTCGTGCGCTTTGCTCTTGTTTGTCCCCCCTCAAGTATTCAACCCCTGCCGATCATCATCGTCATGTCCGACTACATCGTTCCTGTCCCGTTCCGGCGGCCCGTCGCGGATCCCCAGCCGAACTGGGGCGCCCTCACCTCCGTTGCCAACAAGGCCCCTGGCTTCAAAACCAACCACAAGGTTGCCATCGACCGGATGTGCGAAATGCGCCGTCGCATTGTGGAGACGGTGACCGTGCCGAAGATGCCCACGGCCGCGGCCCAAGAGTCGTTCATCAGCGCGGTGCTGCTACCGTATGGGCATCACCTCGTCCACGCTCAGCGCCATCTCCCGCTTGCGGGCGGCAGTGCGCCGGATGCAGCGGGTGGCGCTTCCGGGGCGGCCGCCGCGCCTGCCGAAGGCAGCAGTGGTCCGGTTTCGTTTTGCTGGCGCGGTGCCTGGGATGGCGGGTCGTCGAAGTCGACGCTACAGACCTCCACCAGCGGCGGTCTTGAGCTGGCCTCCGTGGTCTGGGACGTCGCGGCCGCCTACTCGTGGATGGGATCGATGGAGGTGATCAAAATGACCCCGGACGCGATCAAGGCCGCCTTCCGGTACTTCCAATGCGCCGCCGGCGCCTTCGGCAGTTTAGGCGGTGATGCGGCTGGCACCAGCGATGGCGCTGCAGCCGCCGTCGTCCGCCTCAACCGCGGCGACAGTGTGGGCGATTTCGACGGCTCCATGATCGCGTTCTGCTACAAGCTCTGCCTCGCGCACGCGCACCACTGTGGCTTCTTGAAGGCGGAGGCAGAAATGCGCGATAAGCGTGTGCTGCTGAGCAAACTAGCCGCGGATGGAGCGGCACTGTACGAGACGGCATGCAACGTGATTGTCAATGCCAGCGCGTGGGGCCTCGCGGGACAACCCGCCGCAGCTTTCACGGATCTGATTCGCTGCGCCCGAGCCGCTGGCAAGGTGCTTCGCGCCCGCGGCCACGTATTTCTTGCCGAGGAGTTGGCAAGCGTGGACAAGAAAGGTAACATTGGCCTTGCGATTGCCCATCTCAACAAGGCCCTCAAATGTTTACCGCACGAGAGCGTGCGCGATACCATCGACTCCTGGGTCACCGCCGTGAACAACAGCGCAGTCGAGCTGCACAACACGCTTTCGAGTCGCAACGGCATGGTGTACTTCGATCCCGTGCCGGGCTCCGTCGACGAGCTCGTCGCACCCGGCCGGCCGCTAGGCAAGGCGATTCCGCCCTTCTCGAGCCTCGCGCAAATGGACCCGGCGGCCACCGAGGCGGACCCGTTCACCGGGCTGGTGCCGCAGCATGCGGTGGCATTTGCAGCTAAGTTTCGCGAGCGGCTGTCAGACGAACTGACGGCGGTGACGATGGCGACTCTCGGCTCCCGTTCCAAGGGGAGCGACGCGATTGGGGCGATGGGCGTGCGGGCCGTCATCGACAGCGTCTTGTCGCCGAACCGATCGAAGCCGATGCTGCCGTCGTCGACGAGAGCGCGGATCGTGACCTTCAAGGAGGAATGTGCCGCGTCCAATCGGGGCGCCCCTGGACCGATGCGAACGAACAGTGCTGCAATCGTGGATTGCATCGTCGGCGCCATGGCGCAGGCGGGCGAAGTAGGCCAGTCTGGCGGAGCCACCTTGCAGTCCGTCGTCTCGGAGCTGGACCGCGAAAAAGTGGCCGACGAGAGCTGGGCTAACGAGTACGGGGAGAAGTTTTGGCGTTCACGCCGCCAGCCGTCGCATCTGTTGCCCGACGTTGTTGCATTGCGGCGCTCGATCGGAGACATCGAGATGGCCACCCAACGCTTGGTCATGCAACCTATCGCGGACGTCCGGCACCAGCTGGAGGCCAAGGCCACCGCCATCTCGCGCCTCGACTGGCCGATCGAGGATCTCGATGCACTCATGCCGACTCCGGTGTCGCACGAAGCCGTGGCCCTCTCCGCCGATTTGGCGCAGTCGGCGAACGCGCTCCAAAAGCTGGTCGAGCGATTTGACCAAGTGGAAGTGGTTGAAGCGTCGCAACTGAAGGAACTGCAGAACGCGTTGCTGTCCGACAATATCCTCGCCGCTCTATCAACGGCCGAGATGGAGCACCGGGACGAAGTGCTGCAGCGCCTCGAAGCAGAAGTCAAAGACCGGTTCAGCGTGCTGTCGTCCGCGGCCGCCTCCCGCGAGTCGCTGTTGAACGAGATGGAGCAAGTGATGACACACATTGCGACGCTGCGTTCCAACGACCCGGTCGCGAAGGAGGCGCAAACGGTCTGCGGAGAGATCGAAGCTGCCCTGTCTGTTGCCCAGTCGTCGCTGACGCGGTGCCACGACATTTGCAGTGCCGCGTCCGGATTACTGCAACAAGCGGAATCCGCCTTGTCGCTCGCTCGGTCCGTCGCCGAGGCTCGCTTGCTCGAGGGGAAGGAGTACGCGGAACAGCTGGAAAGGGAGATCGCGGCTCGCTCAGCGTCGACGAAGAGCCGCGAAGCCTCCTTGCAACGCCAGCAGGAAATATTAGCTGAAATTCAGAGCATCGAGCAGCGCCGACAAGGTGTGGCCAGCATGCAACAGCCGACAACCGTCGCAGCGGCACAAGCGACCCCGTTTGGCGCACAACCGGTGAATTCGACCACGTACCAACCACCGGCACACATTTTTGGTGGCCCCCCTGGACAGCCGCCAGTGGCACCAGGATCGTACCAGCACGCGGCCCCCGTGAACTCATCGCCCCCGCCGCCGGGCAATCCGGCCTTCATGCCGACTCAGCGCTACGGCCAGCCGCCCCAGGTCGCCTACGGTCATCCTCAACCTCAGCCTTACCAGCCGTATGTACCAGCTCCTTCGTCCAATGGCCAGCCATACCACAATGGCCCAGGGGTGCCTCAACCTCCACTGTATTACAGCCAGGTTCCGCCCCCGCTCGTTCCTGGATACGGCCCACCCCCTGGCTACACACCGCAAGGGCCGTCGCCTGGCCACCGGTAGTCCCAATTTTTGTGATGCTCCCATTTTATTAACAGCAAGAAGGGGGGTTCGATCGTTCTCTGCTCCCCGTCGAGCCAGAACTTGTTCCCAACGTGGCATCCCGATTGCGATCGACTTTGTCGCGGCGACGGTGTTCGCAGCTGAAGGATTCATGGCGATCCATTTGATGTTCATCCCCTCTCCCGTCAGCCACATTCCCTTTCCGCTGTGGTCGATCTAATGGCAGGCCGCGTCGCCGCTCGTCTCGCTGAACTGGGCATCGTGCTGCCGGCGATGGCCGCCCCCGTCGCCAACTACGTGCCGTTCGTGCGCACGGGCAGCCTCATCCACCTCGCTGGCCAGATTCCGAAGCGCGGGGACGAGATCCTTTTCGTCGGTAAACTCGGGGACAACATCTCCGTCGAACAGGGCCAGGAGGCCGCTCGGGTGTGCGTCATCAACTTCCTGGCCGCGACCAGCGCCGCGATCGGGGGCGACCTTGACCGCGTCAAGCGCATCGTCAAGATCAACGTGTTTGTCCATTCTTCTCCAGGCTTCACTGGCCAGCCCGCCGTCGGCAACGGTGCGTCGGACCTGCTGGTAAGCATCTTTGGCGAGGCGGGAAAACACGCCCGCAGCGCGGTCGGCGTCGCCCAGCTGCCCTTCGGCGTTGCCGTGGAAATCGATGGCATCGTTGAAGTCCATGAATAGCCCCGCGGTTTGCACATTATCCCTCACTCACCCGGGAGGGGAGAACAGCGACCGGACGCGAAGTGACCGACCCAAACAACAAAACACTGTGACTATATTTTTTGAGACTGCGTTACGCAGCGTACGTTTGACGTGAACTCTGTGGCTCATGATCAACTGGTGAATCGCGAGGGCATTTACCAGGAGTGACTAATTTACGCGTACCGTGCAGTGCTTCAAGACCCCATAATATGTCTGAGTACCGTCGGGATCGATACGACCCCCCTCCCGTATGGGATGCCATGGCGTGCACGACGACGACGACGTCGACGGCCAACGGGAACCACTCCGCGTTGACCGTCGACGCAAGCCCCATTCGCATCGCCGGCGGGGAGAGTGGAGTGGCGACCCTCGCGTCGCCACTGAACAGTGCGTCGCTCATCTTTGGCGAAGAAAGCGGGTTCTCGTGCGTTGTGCAAAACAAGCCGCACCCGCATCGCGTCGCGGTGCATTGTGGCCACCACCGCGTGGTACTCGTGGACAACACGACCCTCGACACCGTCTGTGAGATGCTCATGGTCGACATCGTCGACTCCACGGCACGCGACGATCTGATCATGCTCAAGACCGCGACGCTGACGGTGACGTTGCGAACGAGCGGTGATCGCGCGACAGCCTCCGACGTTGCCGAATGCATCCGAGATCGCGTCCTCCGAGGCCTCGGTGTAGCACTGTCTCCAAATCGGACACTCCCGTGGGGAAATGGTGCACCCGCAGCAGCAGCAACCGCTCTGTCCGGAGGGCGCGTGTCCACGTCGTTAACGCCGTCGTCGTGGTCGCAGCTGCACAGCGACTCGCGGCGATTCGCGTCGCTGCCGATGACGAACAAAGTTGACTTCGCCGGCGCTCTCGATACACTTGATCGGTTTCTCGCCGGAAATCGTACCGCTCCGTCCTTCTCCTCGACCGCGTCGTCCGGTTTACACAACGGACTGCGGCCCCCCTCATCGTCGTCCGGTGACGGCGGCATCGCCGGAGACGGCCGCCAGTCTCGAAGCGGTCACCACCAGTCGCTTTCGATGACGAACGTTGACGGTCGGCCGTTCGACTCGCAACGGCCAGCGCATGCCTCCGCGCCGCCGCCTCCACCCCAGCAGTGGTTTGCGGCCGCATCAGCTGCCCCGGCCGGAAATTCCCACCGACGCCAGCCGCCGTACGCCCCGTCGCGCGACGATCCACGTCTTGGCGTTCAAGTGGGCGGCATTCGTCAGATTCTTGCCGAGTCCGCGTCGCTGTTCGAAGGGTCGCCCGAGGAGCGCGAGGCCGCTAGGCGCATCCGTGATCTGGAAGAACAACTGCGACAACGAGATGCGCAGTTAGAAGCCGCCTTGTGCGCTGCCAACGACGCTCCGCTGTCCACCGTCGTCCGCGCATCCCCGCCTCCCGGTGCGGGGGCTCCCAGAGTCAGCAGCGTCGACAGCGCCCCGCAGCGACAAGGTGACGTGATCCTTTCGCCCACCGTGATTTGCCCGCGCGGTACGTCCGCCCCGGGATCCTCAGACCCCGCCGGCTTGCCTCCCCCGCGCCGCAGCTCGATGGCACCTGGCGTCAGCCCGTTCAAGGTGGCGGCGATGTCCGCGCCGCCGCTCGTGGACTTCGACTCCATATTGACTCCCACGGTGGAGGCCCCCGCTCCAGGGGTCGTCGCTGACGCGCGTCGCATGGCCCGCGGCATGTCCATCGCTAACGTGGCACGCGCGGTGCGATTCGTCAACAGGATGGCGAAGGCAACGGCGGCGCCTGGCGGCGCGGAGGCGCGAACGCCCACGGTGGGCAAAGTGTCATTCGGCATCGACGTACCGACCGCCGGAACCACGTCGCCGCCGTTGCGCTCGACGTCCCCCACGGCTTCGCCAGCCACGGCCCCACCCGGACCCAGCGGCGGCGACCTTTCAGAGCCGCACAGACCCGAATCAGACCACCCCTTTTCATTCCCGCCCAGCAGCACGGGCCTTCCGGACGCGACGCTCGGCGGCGACGAGTGCCCGGACAGTCCGGCCTCGTCGGCGCTGCGCAAGGCGAGGAAACTGATGAGACGCCAATCGGCCGCAGCTGACACGGAGGCGGCCGCCGCTGCGGCGGTGGCTCACGTCGCGGCGATGAAAGCCACCCAGGCCGCACCGACCGCGGTCAGCACGCCAACGATTCCTCCGCCCGGGAAATCGCCACCGTCGCCCGCCGCGGTGCCATCAGCCCCCCCGCCAGCGACGTTGCCACCGCCACCCCCGCCGGCGGCGCGTGCTTCACCGGCGCCACCCCCACCGTTCGCTGCGCCCCCTCCACCGGCCCCCCCACCTAAGTCGGCGCCGCCGGCCCCTCCCGCACCAGCAACGGCCCCTCCCGCACCAGCAACGGCCCCTCCGCCGCCACCAGGCAAAGGACCCCCGCCCCCTCCAGGAAAAGCGCCGCCGCCACCACCGCCAACCGCAACCGGTGGTGCCGCTGGAGGCGGTGGGGGCGGCCTCCTCAAGGAATTGGAAGCTCGACGTTTGAAGTGCGCAACGGTGTGAGGAAGCAAATCTGTACGACACCGTTATTTGTGTGTTCGTCTCGAACATTTGCCCCAACGACGACTTGTACAAGTCATGTTCTCTCTCCTTTGAGCAGCGCGCTCTGAATCCATCGCGAGACATATCATAGTGCCCCAGTTCTCGTCGGTAGATGTGATGCCACACGCAGACGAGGGACTGGCAGTTCGTTGTTTCGACGCCCTTCCCATTTATTGGATAGAGATAACAGAAAGCATTTTGGTTCCCAAAGTAGTTTGCGTCGTCAAAAATGGAGTGGTCCTTCCGCGTGCGCATCAGTGACGTTGCGGCGAAGTACCTTGTGTGTATGGACCGTCCGGCGGACTCATTTCCGTACGTGCGCATCGACTTCGACGGAAAAATCGTCCAAACGGAGATTTGCAAGAATCCAGGGGATCCCACGTGGAGCCACCGTGCCGGCTTCGAGTACCGCCTGCTCGAAGAGGACGTGCAGGCGGCCATCGCGTCGTTGTGTGCCCGCACGGCAACGCTGACCGTGTTCTTCACGGACGGCCACCGCCACGTGCCCGCCGGCCGCACGGCAGTGGACCTGTTTTCGATCGCGTCCGGCGCCGCCGTCTTTCAGCTGCCGCTTTACGCCGCGGAGTCCCTCACCAACGGTCCGCCCACGAGCGGCACCGCCACGAGCGGCATGCTGCACTTCACCGTGCAAATGGAGCAAGTCACGACCGTCGCGCTTCGGCCGCAGTCGGTGGTTGTGGCCACCCTCCCGTCGGCCAACACTACCACGCGCATTTCGGCGTCGCTGCTGCTGTCCGGGGAGGGCGGTACGGGGCCGAGCGCGGAGGTCGACGGCGCGCTGGCCGCTGGCACGGCCAATCCTTCCTGGGGCAATCAGCCCACGGACCTGCCCGTTGTGTTGACGCGCTCGACGCTCCGCGGACTGCTGGACAACGTGCTGCGGCTTCACTTCCGGGAAATGCCCAGGGGCACCCTCATTGGTATCGTCGATATTCCTATGCGCGACATTGTCGCGAGCCACGCCAACCACACGAGCCAGTTCAAAAAGAATCTGTACGCGGACCCGTCGTATCACACCCCCTTCACGGCGCTCGTCACCGGCACCATCGACATCGTGGACATCCCGACCTTCGCGCAGCTGTCCTCGGGGCTACACACGAAGGCTGGCATTCACGGTAAGCCGCTCTTGCCGACGTCAACGTTGCCACCCCGGTACACCCGACACAGCCAAGTGCTGCCCGACGTGGAGCGTGGCGGACCGATCGCCTCGCCTATGCACCCTCCGGGGGGCATGGTCACGAACAGCACGGCCGCCGAGCGCCTCCTCAGCCAATACGGCGTCAACGCCCGGGATGGCAGCGCCTCGATGGGCTACCGTAGTCCGATGAAGAGGGTCCTCGGCGACGACGCTGGGCCGACGAACTACGCCCCCCCGGCAGCGCGTCGTACGCAGTCACCACCGCGCATCCCGGTGGCATCCCAGCCAACTCCCCCTCCGGCGCCATCCCTCGTCGCCCCTGGACCGCCGCTGTCGATTCGGCAGGTGCCGGCCAACGCTGCTTCGGCCACGGCAGCGCTGATGCGCGACAAGTCACCCCTGCGCGGCGTCGGAAACGCGTTGATGGCGCAACACGACGAGGCAGCCGCCCATATTGACCTTCAGCAACGTCGCATCGACTCGATGGCGGTCGAGCTGCGCGATCGCACGGCCACGGAGCAGCGAAACTCGGATGCGAGGCTCGACGCGCTCACGTTGGAAGAGCGGGTCGTCACTGAACGGTTCAACGTGTGCAATGCCCAAGTGCGCGAGCTGCAGACGCTACTCGATTCCACCAACGAGCAGGCAGCGAGCGACTTCCGCCGCCTCGAGGCCGAGCGCACCACCTTGACCAACGAATGGGAAGAACTTAGTGACGTCGAAGCACGCCTCTCGGCGCTGCTGGAGTCGATCCAGCATCATGCTGAGGACGACGCCAGACAAATCGAGGAGGCGCGCCGCCAGGCACGAATTGCGAGAGACCGATTGGACCACGACACCACCGCGCTCGTTGGGGTCGAGTCGCGCATGATTCGACACTCCACGACCGCGACCGCGCTCGCGTACCATCACACATCCGGTGGCTTCGCAGGAGGAGGAGGCGGCTTGTCGTCCGCGGCGAACGACGCCGCGTCGCGGATTCTTGCGGATGCGACGGTCGGCAACAACGGCAGCGGCGTCTCGATGCTCTCGTCGTCAGTCGGCTCGTCCCAGCAGCCGTACTCGATCGCGAATCTACTGGACGCCATCGGCGCGGGCAACGACGCTGCGTTCGACAGGATGATCGGGGCGAGCCCGACGTTGCTCTACGCGGACTACACGCTGCTCCTCAAGGCGTGCAACCAGCCCATTCCACGACCAGGCATCGTTCGGACAATTTTGCGCCACCGCGCGGAGTTGGTGCACGTCGTGGAACCATCCACGGGTAACACGCCGCTGCACATGGCCTGCGCGGCGCAGCGGCCGTGCCCGGAGGTCGTCGAGCTGCTGCTGGCGCACGGCGCGTCCAGCACGGCGTTCAACGGTGAGGGACTCAGTCCGTTTCACGTCGCGGTCCTGAACAGCAACGACACCACGAACAGCGTGAGGCGGATGCTGCTCTTCAAGGGCCACGGCGCGAGCGTGGAGCAGCGGACGGCCAAAGGCGAGGCGCCCGCTCACCTCATCGCCGTGCACGATCGACATCTTACAGCCGCACGGTTTCTCGCCGAACATGGCGCTAACTTCCAGCAAGTTGCGCCCGTGCAATCAGGACGCGACATCTTGCAGCTGACCCCGCTGCAAAAAGCGAGGTTGCATGGGGCGTCTGCCACAGCAGTGACAGCGTTTTTAGAAGCCAACACCTCGTGAGAGCGGCGGCGCGGTCCTTTCGGCCGTTTGTAACCAGCGGCCGAACCTCCCCTCCGCCGAATGATTTAGACAGCGCTTCGACCTGAGGGCTGAAGGGTATTTAGGGACCCCAAATTTGTACTGCTGCGGTGATGTTTGGGTTTCTTGCCCCTCTCTTCCCTTTCAACAAAAGAGAGAAAGGAAGGGGGAATCAACAACAGGTCCATGTCCGTGTGTGACATTTCCCTCCCCCCCCTAGCAACACGGTAGGTGACGTCGTATGTCGTCGTCTTGACTGGACATGATGACGCACGAGCTGCTTGACGCCCCCCCCTCTCTCTCTCGTTATCGACATACATTTCCAGCCGGGACTTCTCTCTTGTTTTTCCCGTGAGCTCCCCTGGTATGGGCAAGTGCGTTCTGACCACCCGTAAGGGCGCCGCGTCCGTGTACCAGGTCCACGGGCACAAGCGCGTCGGTGCTGCTCGGTTGCGCATCCTCGACTATGCCGAGCGCAACGGTTTCACTCGCGGCGTCGTGAAGGACATCGTGCACGACCCTGGACGCGGCGCGCCACTGGCCAAGGTCGAGTTCCGTGACCCCTACAAGTACAAGCGTGTCCAGGAGCTGTTCGTTGCCCCCGAGGGCATGTTCACCGGCCAGTCCGTGCACTGCGGCAAGACCGCCTGCCTCGCGATCGGCAACGTGCTGCCTCTGTCGTCCATCCCGGAGGGCTGCATCGTGTGCAACGTGGAGGAGAAGACGGGCGATCGCGGCCGCCTGGCGCGCGCCTCCGGAGACTACTGCATCATCATCTCGCACAACACGGAGACCGGCCGATCGCGGCTCAAGCTGCCGTCCGGCCAGAAGAAGTCGGTGCCGTCGAGCTGCCGCGCCATGGTCGGCATCATCGCCGGCGGTGGCCGCATCGAGAAGCCAGTGCTCAAGGCCGGTAACTCCTTCTTCCGCTTCCGCGGCAAGCGCAACTGCTGGCCCAAGGTGCGTGGCGTGGCGCGCAACCCCGTCGAGCATCCCCATGGTGGTGGTAACCATCAGCACATTGGTCACCCATCCACGGTGTCGCGTCACTGCCCTCCCGGACAGAAGGTCGGCATGATCGCGGCCCGTCGCACGGGCAGAATTCGTGGTGGCGGCACGGTCAAGGGAGCGTGGCACGGTAACGACGAGTAGCGACGGCACGGTCACGAGGGGGGACACACACAATGTGCCAGGGGGGGCGCAGCGTGCATTCCGCTCGTGTCGTACCCTTTTTACTTCACTCTATACCTGTTTTTTTTTCCGTCCCCTTGGTCGTTCTCCGATGCACCCCTCTGCGTTCCCCTCCGATGATTGTCGGTGGCGTTGATGCGCGGCGAATGGGAGCGTACGTGTGGGTCGACGAAGAAGGGGCGTGGTCCTTCAAAGGTTGTGCGAGACAGTGTAATTGGCCGGAGATGCCGACCGGGATGCTGCTTGTTGGACATTTGCAGACGTTTCCACGCGCTCTTCTACCGGTTTTCAATTTCAAACTGCCCGCCCCGCCAAGTTCAAGTCGCATGCAGTTGCGCGTGATTGTCCTCATCGCAGCGGCGGCCCTCGTCGGCATCCTGGGACCTCTGGCCGCGGATGCCCAAGGTTCACGCGCGTTTCCATATCCCCCGACGTCAGGTACTGTCACGGCCAACATCGGCAACGGTGCCACGCCGATTACCGCCGTTCTGCCGCTCAACACCGACGTACCATTGTATATCTTCGTCGCTGGCTGCTGCAACCTGGTCACCGCCACGCTCCGCCGCG
>ERZ1292633.2521-Hain-H41-02um-R1-2521-length-18679-cov-6_pt1 | contig 18679 bp, 15 predicted proteins | sample MGYA00564406_ERZ1292633 | MGnify/ENA primary metagenome ERZ1292633 (study PRJEB36523, sample SAMEA6512639) | groundwater metagenome | collected 2019-01-08 | study: AquaDiva: Metagenomics assemblies of 32 groundwater samples | reverse complement strand
ATTGAGGGCAAAACAGGTTTCATCATCGTTGACCCGCTGACCGTGCGCGAGTCCGCTGCTGCTGCGATGGAGCTGGTAAAAGAGCATGTCGGCAATAAGCCGGTGATCGCGGTCATCTACACCCACAGCCATGCTGACCATTTCGGCGGTGTAAAGGGCGTTGTTGATGCAGCCGATGTTGCATCAGGCAAGGTGCAGATCATTGCGCCAACGGGTTTCATGGATCATGCCGTGAGCGAAAACCTGACCGCTGGGCCAGCGATGAACCGACGTGCATCCTATCAGTTCGGGACGACGCTGCCTGTTGGGCCGGCAGGCCAGACCGGAGCGGGAATTGGGGCGCGGCTTGCGTCAGGCACGGTGACGCTAATCCCGCCGACCAAGACAATCGAACGCACCGGCGAAATCGTGACGCTCGACGGTGTCCGGTTTGAATTTCAGGTGACGCCAGGCACTGAAGCACCTGCCGAGATGAATTTCTTCCTGCCCGATCTCGGCGCGCTGTGCCTGTCCGAAAATGCCAATGTGACCATGCACAATATCCTGCCGCCGCGTGGCGCACTGGTGCGTGATGCAAAATCCTGGGCTGGCTATCTGACAGAAAGTCAAAGGCTTTACGGCGCACGAACGACCGTGCTTTTCAATTCGCACGGTTGGCCGCGTTTCGGCAATGAGGCAATCGCGCGCTATCTGGCCTCACACCGCGATGCGTATAAATATCTCCATGATCAATCGGTGCGGCTGATGAACAAGGGCTTTAACGGAGCCGAGGTCGCCGAGCAGATTGCGCTGCCCGACGTGCTGGCGAAAGAGTGGTATAATCGCGGCTATTACGGAACGATGCAGCACAATGCCAAGGCGGTGTATCAGCGCTATCTCGGCTGGTATGACGCCAACCCTGCCAATCTCAACGGCTGGCCGCCTGAAGAAGCGGGCAAGCGCTATGTCGCGGCAATGGGCGGGGCAAAGGCCGCACTCAAGACCGCGCAGACCGCATATAATGCAGGCGATTACCGCTGGTCATCCGAAGTGGCGAGCCGGATTGTTTTTGCCAACAAGGATGATACCGCCGCGCGCGAACTGCTTGCGCGGTCGTTTGAACAGCTTGGCTATCAGGCAGAGGGGATGCTGTGGCGCAACATGTATCTCACCGGCGCGCAGGAAGCGCGTACAATCCCGACTGCCATTCCTTCGACTACGGTTTCGGCTGATTTCATTGCCGCGACTGAAACCAGCCAACTTTTTGAACTGCTCGCGATCCGGATTGACCCGGCAAAGGCAGCGGGCAAGGACATCGCCGTGGCGTTCGTCTTTCCCGACCGCAAGGAACGTACCCGCATCACGCTGCGAAATTCAGTGATGGTGCAGGAGGCAAGCGTTGATGATCCCGTGCAAGCTACCGTCACAATGCCGCGCCCCGCCTTTTTGGCGATGCTGTTTGCCGGACGCCCCCCGATTGAATTGATCCAAGCAGGGATTATGAAAATCGAGGGCGAAGTTGCGGCGCTTCAGGCGCTTACCTCTAGCTTTGACCAGGCAACTCCAACGGCCCCGTTTGGCATTGTGACGCCTTGAACGGCATGGACGTTGCCATCACTAAAGAGCAGTTCAGACAGCTTGTTTTAGCAGAACACGGCTCCCTTTAAGCGACGGTGCCCCGAAAGGCTTTCATATTTATCGATCACCCGTTAGTGAGACGCCGATGGCTGACTACAAACCCCTTCCTGTTACGCTTGATGATGTCCGCGCGGCACAGGAGCGGATTGGTAATTCGGTTGTCCATACGCCGACTCTGATCAGCCAGACGCTGTCTGAGCTGACTGGAACGACCGTTTATATCAAATTTGAGAATCTTCAGTTCACGGCGGCGTTTAAGGAACGCGGCGCGCTTAACCGGTTGATTCAGCTTGGCGACAACGCGCGCAAAAATGGCGTGATCGCGGCCTCGGCAGGCAATCACGCGCAGGGACTTGCTTATCACGGCAAACGGCTCGGCGTGCCCGTCACTATTGTCATGCCGCAACCCACGCCAACGGTTAAGGTGATGCAAACCGAAGGTCACGGTGCCACCGTTGTTCTCCACGGTGAGACGTTTGACGCGGCTTATGCATATGCACGCCAGCTAGAGGGCGAGCGTGGTTTAACCTTCGTCCACCCGTTTGACGAGCCTGACGTGATCGCGGGACAGGGCACAGCCGCACTCGAAATGCTTGCCGATGTGCCGACGATTGATACGCTTGTTGTGCCGATTGGCGGGGGCGGACTGATCGCGGGAATGGGCGTTGCCGCGAAGGGCATCAATCCCAATCTTGAACTGATCGGGGTGCAGGCAGAGCTTTACCCCTCAATGTATAACGCCATCAACGGCACTAATCAGCCATGTGAGGGCGATACCCTCGCCGAAGGGATTGCGGTCAAATATCCGGGGGAAATGACGCGCAAAATTGTTGAAGCCATTGTCGATGATATTCTGCTCGTCAGCGAACGCGATCTTGAACGCGCGGTAAGCCTCTTGCTCCAGATTGAAAAGACTGTCGCGGAAGGGGCTGGTGCTGCCGGGCTTGCTGCCCTGCTTGCACACCCTGAGCGGTTCAAAGGCAAAACCGTTGGTATGATCCTGTGCGGCGGTAATATTGATACGCGATTGCTTGCAAATGTGCTGTTGCGCGATTTGGCGCGCTCCGGCCGGTTGGCACGGCTGCGTATCCGCTTGCAGGATCGACCCGGTGCGCTGTTTAATGTGGCGCGGATTTTTGATGCGCAGCGTGTCAACATCATCGAAATCTATCATCAACGCGTGTTTACGACGCTTCCAGCCAAGGGTTTGATTACAGATATTGAATGCGAAACACGCGATGCAGCTCATCTCGAATCGCTGATGGTGGCACTTGCCCGTGATGGATATGAGGCTTCGCGCGTCGAGCTTGCCTAAATTTGCGCCAAGCCCACGCCGTTAACGTATAATTATTGGTAAATGCGCTTTGCTTTGGCCGCAAATCGCAGCATAATTCATACAAGACAATTGAAAATCCTGAAGGGTAGGTTTGGACGTGACCGCGCAATTTCGATTTCCGCGCTTTTTTGTCACAAGCCCTGCGCCGTGTCCCTATCTTCCCGGCAAGCAAGAGCGAAAGGTTTTCACTGAGCTTACCGGGCAACATGCAGCAGAGCTGAATGATGCACTTGGCAAAATCGGGTTTCGCCGCAGTCAAGGCGTTGCCTATCGGCCAAGCTGCATTGATTGCTCGGCCTGTGTCTCGGTGCGCGTGGTCAACAGTGAATTCAGACCAAACGCGAGCCAGCGCAAGTTATTAAAGCTTCACGATGATCTTGAAGTGACTGCTTGTCGTCCATGGTCAACCCAAGAGCAGTTCGATCTGCTGCGGCGTTATCTTGACGCACGGCACCCGGCGGGCGGCATGGTTGGCATGGACGAAATCGATTACGCCGACATGGTCGAGCAAACTCCGGTCACCAGCTATGTTGTTGAATATCGCGAGCCTTCGGTTGACGGACGGCAAGGACGCCTAGTTGGTGGATGTGTCACCGATCAGCAGGGCGATGGCCTGTCCATGATCTACAGCTATTTTGAGCCGGATGACGAAAGTCGTCCAGGGCTCGGCAATTTCATTATCATGGATCATATTCTGCGCGCGAGCACTGCGGGCCTTCCCTATGTTTATCTTGGCTACTGGATCCAGGGATCAAAACGGATGGAGTATAAGGTCAAATTCCGCCCGATTGAGCGGCTTGGCCCCGATGGCTGGCAGCGCTTTGATCCAGCAGATGCATCGCCCTGCGGCCCGCCGACCAGCCTAGCCGTGCCGATCAGCCTCTAAAGGGCTGGCGGTTTGCGTGGGGCGGGTTAAGAAGGGGATGAGATGCTGACTCTGCCCAATATTCTTACCCTGTCACGGATATTTGCCGTGCCCATCTTGGTTGCCCTGCTCTGGCACCCACATTGGGAGGCAGGTTACGCCGTAGCCTTTGCGCTCTACTGCCTGATGGGGATTACAGACTATTTCGATGGTTATGTCGCGCGGGCACAAGGGGCGGTGTCAAAGCTAGGCATTTTTCTTGATCCGATTGCCGATAAGATCATGATCGCGGCGGTGCTGATGATGCTGGTCAATACGCACGATATTATGGGCTGGCACATTATTCCGGCAATCATCATCCTTTTGCGCGAAATTGCAGTATCGGGCTTGCGCGAATTCCTTGCCGAATTGCGGGTTTCAATGCCGGTTAGCCAACTTGCCAAATGGAAAACAACATTTCAACTGGTGGCGCTCGGGGGGTTAATTCTCGCCGGTGCGGTGCCACACATGGCGTGGGTGAAGCTGGTTGGGCTGACGACATTATGGATGGCAGCAGCGCTCACCGCGATTACCGGCTGGGATTATCTGCGCGTTGGCCTGCGGCATATGGATTGATTGATCGTGGCGATTACAATCCTGTATCTTGCCTGGGTGCGTGATAGAGTCGGCATCACGGAAGAAGTGATCGAGATGCTGCCATCAGGCGTCGATACCCCCACGGCATTGGCCCGGTGGTTATCCCAACGCGGCGACGGCTATGCCTCCGCGTTCAAAGATACTGAACGGTTACGCTGCGCAGTTGACCTGCAGATGACCGCAATGGACGCGCCGCTGGGACGACCTCGGGAAATCGCGTTCTTCCCGCCGGTGACAGGGGGATGATACGGATCAGCGTACAACGCGAAGGCTTTGATATTGGCGCTGAACTGGCACGACTTGAAGTTGATGGTGCCGGCGCTGTCGCAAGTTTTATTGGCCTTGTGCGCGGCAATGGTGGGCTCACTGAACTCACGCTTGAACATTATCCGGGTATGACCGAAGCTGCACTGCAAAGGCTTGCAAACGATGCGAACGCGCGCTGGTCGCTTGATTGCATTACCATCATTCACCGTATCGGAGCGATGACGCCGGGCGAACGGATCGTTTTCGTCGGCACCGCATCCCCGCACCGCGCAGCCGCTCTTGAAGCGTGTAGCTTCCTGATCGACCGTCTGAAAACCGAAGCACCCTTTTGGAAGCAGGAGTCCTTTGCCGACGGCCGCGCGATTTGGGTTGAGCCACGCGAGAGCGATAATGATGCAGCGGCACGCTGGTGCGAGTAGCAAGGGGCGCATCGACAGTATGGGGTAGGCTTCCTATATAGCCCAAATGACAACTCTCTCTGATCCACGCAGCCTTCTGTACCGTGATGGTGCACTTGACCCCGCCAGCGCACAGCGCATTACCAAATCGCTACTTGAACGCTGCGATGATGGAGAGCTTTATCTCCAATACCGCATCTCGGAAAGTTTTGGTTTTGATGATGGCCGCCTCAAAATGGCGGATTACTCAAACGACGCTGGTTTTGGCCTGCGCGGGGTTTCAGGCGAGATGACGGGCTTTGCCCATGCCAATGAAATTAGTGAAGCCGCGATCCGCCGCGCGGGTGAAACGCTCACCCTACTTGATCCAACTACGGGTGTAGCAATGGCCGCGCCCCGCAAGAATAATCGCCATTTGTACACCGATGACAATCCGATGGCGTTGATCCCGTTCGCGCAAAAAGTGGCGCTGTGCCAGCAAATTGATGCAGCGGCGCGCGCGCGCGATCCCCGTGTAGCGCAAGTTTCGGTCAGCCTTTCCGGCGCATGGAGCGTCATCGAAATCGTCCGTGCAGACGGATTTATCGCAACCGATATTCGCCCTCAGGTTCGTCTCGGCGTCGGCATTGTCTGCGAAGTGAACGGACGGCGTGAGAGTGGCAATTCCGGCATTGGCGGTCGCTATCTTTACGAAAGCCTGTTCGATCCCGCGACATGGAATCGCGCGATTGATGAAGCGCTCAAACAGGCACTCACCAACCTTGAAAGTGTCGATGCGCCTGCTGGTGAAATGACTGTCCTGCTTGGCCCTGGCTGGCCCGGCATCATCCTTCATGAGGCGATTGGCCACGGGCTTGAAGGTGATTTCAACCGCAAGGGGAGCTCGGCATTTTCCGGACGGATCGGTCAGCGCGTTGCGGCACCGGGCATTACCATTGTTGATGATGGCTCACTACCTGATCGTCGCGGTTCGCTTACTATTGATGACGAAGGCACCCCGACTGAGGAAACGATCCTGATCGAGGATGGCATCCTGAAAGGCTATATGCAGGATCGCCTCAATGCGCGGCTGATGGGTGTCGCGCCGACGGGTAATGGTCGCCGCGAATCCTTCGCGCACGCGCCAATGCCGCGTATGACCAACACCTTCATGAAGGCAGGCCACAATGACCCGGCTGAACTTTTATCGCGCGTCAAAAACGGGATTTTTGCCAAAAGCTTTGGCGGCGGGCAGGTTGATATCGTCTCAGGTAAATTCGTATTTAGCTGCACCGAGGCGTATAAGGTTGAAAATGGCAAGATTGGTGCGCCAATCAAGGGCGCAACGCTGATCGGCGATGGCCCGAGCGTCCTCACCAAAGTGACCGGCATCGGTAATGATTTCGCGCTTGATGAAGGCGTCGGCGTTTGCGGCAAGGGCGGTCAAAGCGTGCCCGCCGGGGTGGGACAACCGACTCTGCTGATTGAAGGACTGACGGTTGGCGGGACAGCGGGATAAGGCTTATCCCTAGGCGCGCTGCTCCCGGATCAAGGGTGAATTTATACCGTTGCGCCGGCGACCGGCTTGACTTGATTAGCATCACGGTCGTTAGCAACCGGGCCGAGTAGCAGTCTTACACGACTGCGCCCGTTTACGCCTTTAAGCTCAATAAGGCGTACGGGGCTGGTGGCGAATTTGCTACGCAGCCGGTCATAGGCAGACTCGGATATCAATATCCCGCCCGGCGGGGCGCGGCCTTCAAGTCCGCTTGCCAGATCAACCGATTCACCCCAACAATCAAAGCTTGGTCGACGCACCCCGACCACACCGGTGATGACTGCGCCGATATGGAGCCCCACGCGCAACGCAATCGGATAGCCGGTTTCAGCAATCATTTTCTGGATCTCGGCCTGAATCGCGAGCGCGAAGTTTGCGGCATTTTCGGCATGGTCTGAAGCGTCATCGCTCCGGCTCATGCCGCCAACTGCCATGTAAGCGTCCCCAATCGTATAGATTTTGTTCATGGCGTAGCGCTGCGCTGCACGATCAAAGCGCGAAAAAATCTCGTCAAGCAGACGTATAAGATCGGGCGGACTAAGCCTGCGCGAGAGCGAGGTGAAGCCGGCAAGATCGGCGAAAACAATGCTCACCTCACCGAGCATATCGGAAATGTCGGTTTCTCCGTTCTGGATACGCTCGACTATATCACCCGGCAGGATCGAATGGAGCAACTCATCAGCGCGGGCGGTTGATTGCGCCAGTGCGCGCTCGCTCATGAACTGTGTACGTGCCGCACGTTCGCGGATTGTTGCGGATACCATGCCGATCATGACGGCGGCCGAAATCCCGAGTATGTTCACAATCAGCCAGCCCGGCTGTGCATTGTTCGCATAAATATGGCCAAGGACAGCAGTTAGTAAGGCCACCGGCGAAAGGATTAAAAGATAGCGGACGCGAATTACGAAGGCAGTGGCCATTGCCAGAAAGGTCAACACAAATCCCATCGCGGCATAATTAAAGCCATTATCAAGAATGATGTAGATCCAGGACTGCGCGACAAATAGCGCGATGCCTGCCGATACCACGACCGCTTCGACGCGACGCATAAAGGGGCCGAAAAACAGCGATGCTGCGCAGGCAAGCAGGGTCGGGCCGACAAAAAATATTCGGATCATGATCGCCAGATGCTGGTTTTCAGGATCGATAATACCGTCCCACACATAGTAAGAGGCATAGGCAAACGCACCAATGGCAAGGAAAATCTGGTTTATCCGGGTGGAGTTGCGAACATGTGCGTCGGTGAAGCTCTCTTCATCTGCGGCACTGGCAAAAGCCAAGCCGAATCGATTGAGCAGCGTGTCAAACTTATCCATGAATTGACATCTCAAGCTTGTTTATAGGTGTCTCGGCACTGTCAGCATGCCTACCCCGCAAACAGTAGCTTTTGGCGCGGCCAATACCTTTTAGCGTTACATCGGCAAAAAATGTGACGTCGAATTTCTGTTTGAGCCGCCAGTAGGTTGATTCCGAAACAAGGATTTCGCGCAACGGCGCCTTGCTTTCAAGCCGGGCCGCAAGATTGACGGACTCGCCCCAGCAATCAAATACCGGCCGTTGCACCCCGATCACACCGGCAACCACCGGGCCAACATGCATCCCGATGCGCAGGTTGACGGGATAGCCGGTATCATCAACCACGCGTGCGACAATTGCTTGCAGCGCGAGCGCAAAGTCAGCGGCATTTTCAACATGATCTTCGCCCACCCGTTGTCCCGCAAGGCCACTGACTGCCATATATGAGCCACCGATGGTTTTGATTTTGTCGATGCCATAACGCTCGGCTTCGCGGTCAAAATTTGAAAAGAGCAGGTTAAGTCCGCGCAGCAGTTGCGCCTCGCCAATGCCTTGGCTTGGATCAGCAACATTACCAACGCTGGCAAAAATTACCGCAACTTCGCCGAGCGAATCGGCAATTCCCGTTTCACCTGATTGGATCCGCTGGACGACATAGCTTGGCAACATCGAATGAAGCAGATCGTTCACCCGTGCACGTGCCAAGCTTAGCGCTTCTTCGGTGAGAAACTGCCGCCGCGCCACGCGCTCACGGAGATAGGCCGCAACACTGCTAAAAGTGATGCTGGTCAGAAGTGCTAATATATTGATGATAATCCACTGTGGCCGCGCATTATCTGCAAGCAAGTGGCCAACGATCGTCGTAACCAGCGCAAAAACCGAGATCAGCGCGATGTAAGGCGTACGCAGCGCAAACGCCGCATTCGCAGCCATCAGCAGGATCACAAACCCCATCGCAGCATAATCATAGCCGTGCGCAATTACGCTATAAACAAGCGTAAGGCCAAGCTGGGCCAACATATAGATCGTTGTAACTAGGGCTTCCTGATAGCGTCTGCCAATGTTGGTTGACAGCATGAGCGCCGCAAGCGCGAACACTGGTGCCACTGCAAAACCGCGAATCATATGCGCGATTTCACCGCCTACGGGATCCATGATTTTGTCGCTAATGAAAAACCCGTAATAGGAGATAGCGCCGACAACCAGAAAGAGCCGCGTGACAGGAAGCGATTTGGTGATGTAATAGGCCACGAAACGCGCCTCAACAGCCGGATCGGCAAAATTCAATCCGGCTCGCGCAGCCAATGATCGTCGCGGTCGTTCCAAACTTGATGGTTCCATTGTCTTAGCGATCCCTGTCTTTCGCTATAGTGCACGGTTAGCCACACATCGCTACAGAAAAATAACAATCAGGCATTATGCTCCTCTTCAGCACCTATGTCGCAGATTTGAGGTTGTGATTTAAAGCGTGATTGCGGATGGGGGCAACGACGAATGAGGTGCCCTGCGTCAGAAAAGCTCGAGATGACCCAGATCATCGAACATCGCCGCTTGCAACGCCCCAAGGCGCGCCACATGGTGGTGTGGCGGCGATCAAGCCATATGATGCAAGTGACTCTCATGCTGTTGTCTGAAGGAAAAGTGTTAGCGGCTATAGCTCCAAGTGTGGCAGTAAAAAGGTCTATCAATATTAGAGCCCAACGAAACCAGTCTATTGCAGACCTCCATCACCGGGATTTTGCTGTTGAAGCATCACTCTCGCCAGCGGCTAATTTTGGATCAGCCTCGTTATTGAGGCGGCCCGCAAGCGCGGTCAACAACTCTGTATCGATCACAGGCCTGACACTTTGAACCATTAATGAGCAGCTGACCAACTTTCGTTCCGTCAGCAGCATACGAACCTCATTGAGCCTCAACACTGAGCGGCAACGTCAATTTTCTCGCTGCTAATATCAGCACTTCAATCAAAACTTTTTGCACCGTCAGTGCACTTCTAAGAAAATATATCCGCTCGAATCTCTCAAAAATAACAGACATCTGGTCGGGGAAAGAGGATTCGAACCTCCGGCCCCTGCCTCCCGAAGGCAGTGCTCTACCGGGCTGAGCTATTCCCCGACCGAGCTTGACGAATAATAGGTGCGGCGGCGCGTTTCAACCCTGTTGCCAGCGATTGCTCGGTATTGGGAACCCGTGGCATTTGATCTTAATCAAATATATTGTTGCGCTGCATCAAAGACTGGCTTTTCAATGAAGCTATGAGACCTCCAGCGACCGATTGTCTCGATCGACCGACCAAAGGGGCCGAATATCATGTTGAAAAAAATTGCCTGTGTTGCACTGCTCGCATCAGCAACACTCGCCGCTCCCGCCCATGCCAAAAAGGGCGATTTTCTTGTTCGTGCGAGGGCAATTTTGATCGCGCCTGACGATAGCTCAAGCGGGATTAGGCCGACGCTTCCAAACGAACGGGTCGGGATAAAAAACTCCATCGTACCCGAGCTTGATTTTGCCTATATGATAACGAAGCGCGTTGGCGTAGAACTTGTTCTCACCACGACGAAGCGCAAGGTTTCTGGCCAGACCGGAACGACTGGCGCAATCGGGACGCTTGCATCAATCAAGCTGCTACCGCCGACGCTAACCGCGCAGTATCACTTCATTCCAGATGGCAAGGTGCGTCCCTATGTCGGCGCGGGCTTCAATTACAACATCTTCTACGACGAAACCCCCTCGCAAGGATTGGTGAACGCCGTCGGGAACACAAGTGTGAAGCTGGGCAACAAGGTTGGAAAGGCGCTGCAAGCTGGCGTTGATATTGACCTGACGAAGGATGTATTCCTGAATCTTGACATCAAATATATTGATTTCAGCACGACCGCGCGACTCAGCACAGCGGCCATCGGGGTTCAGTCAGTGCGGGTGAAGGTTAACCCATTCATCATCGGCGTCGGTTTGGGGACACGCTTCTGATTGCGATAGGCAAACGGGTACGCCCCTAGTGTGATGGCCAATTCCGCCACGAACTTAGCATTTATGCTCTACCCGAGCACTGACAGCATCGCCGAGATTTCGACATATTTCTCACGCGGGGCACCTTCACGGGCGCGGGCTACTTCGGCAGCCTCAATTTTCTGCCAATCGCGGAATGTGACAATGTTGACCCCGCGCTCACCGAGCAACGCATCAAGCGCGGGGCGACCAGCTTTGCCACTGCCTTCGCCGACATCTTCGATGAGGCAATCGACCACGGCATAACTATCGGGCCGATTGGTACCGATGGTACCGCTCGGCCCACGCCGCGCCCAACCAACGCAGTAAAGGCCGGGAAGTATCCGGCCATCGGTATTGGCAAAGCGCCCACGGCCATGCTCATAGGGAACACCTTCAATCGGCGGTGTCTGATAACCGATACATGCCACAACCATCGCGCACGGAATAACATAACGCTCACCGGTGCTAACCGAACGGAGGTTCTCATCAAGCTTGGTACGCTCAACGATAATCCGCTCGACCTTGCCATCGCCCTCGATCGCAATCGGCATTGCAAAGAAATCAAATTCAAGCGCGATAGCCTTCATCGCACCATCATTACCGGCGAATTCGCGCAGATGTGTAACCGACTTTCGCATTCCAGGTTCGAGCAGGGCATCATCAGCCTCGGGTGGCAAATCGGCGGGGTCAACCAGCGGAGTCGCGCGTGCAAGATGGCCAAGCTCCCCAAGCTCCTTTGGCGTCATTGCAATTTGGTGAGGCCCGCGCCGTCCCAAAATTGAGACACGTTTGATCCCCGAATGGTCGAGCGCATCAAGCGCATGCGCCACAATATCTGCGCCTGCAAACTCATCGCGTGTTTTGGCAAGGATACGAGCGACATCAAGCGCGACATTGCCGTTGCCCACCACAACTGCACCCGGACCTTCAAGTGGCGGCGTCAGTGCGGCAAAATCTGGATGGCCGTTATACCAGCCAACAAACGCCGCTGAACCGATAACGCCGGGGAGGTCATCTCCCGGAATGCCAAGCGCGCGATCATTGGGTGCGCCTGTTGCCAGCACAATTGCATCATATAGCTCTTGAAGTTCGGATATGCTGATGTCTCTGCCAACCTTGACATTGCCGACGAAGCGAACATTGTCAGCCAGATTGACCGTCTCGTACCGCCTAGAAACAGCCTTGATTGATTGATGGTCGGGGGCAACACCAGTGCGGATCAGTCCATAAGGAACCGGCAAGCAATCGATAATATCGATCCGGACATTATCGCCATATTTTTTCTGGAGCGCTTCGGCCGTATAATAGCCTGCCGGGCCAGACCCAACGATTGCAATATGTCGCATCTACGCTGCTCTCCCTAAAATATTTTCGCAATGCTAACGCAGATTGGCCTGAGTGCAAGACCAGAGCGTGATGGTGCACACATCATCGAAGTCATTTATGCGCTATCCATGGTTTGCCAAATTGTTGTGTGCGTTTTGTTTTGCGGTGGCATAACTGCGGGGGAAAGGCCAATGACAGATCCAATTGATCGAGCAGATGCAATGCTTGTTACGGGATGGCGCCGGATAATCGCCGCTATCAGTCTCCTTTTCAGGGGCGATGTCATGCCATTTTTTGTAATCTGCGCGGCTGGCCTGCTTGGTGGCGCATTATCTGAATCAGCCTATGAGTTGGCGGGATCACCACTGCGTCCGGGCGGAAGCATGGCGACGCGGGTTGGGCTCGGCATGGTAGCCGCAGGCCTTGGCACGCTCATCCTTGCGAACTCAGATCGCAATGATCGGCTGCGACTGTTCTTTTTCGCTCTGCTGTGTGGGATGTGCTATCCCAGCGTAATTGGGCAGGCGATGTCGGACGTTGAACGCCGTGCGAAAGAAGCGACCGAAAGCCGCAATATGGCCGTTCAAAAGAGCGCGATCGAAAACACTCCTGCTGCCGACATCAGCCCTGACGTCCGGCAGGAGATGGAGCGTAATATCGTCGCGACCATCGAAAAGGCGGGTTCTGCTTCTGCGCCAAATGCGGAAACAATCAAGGAAATCAGCGAACTCGGCCAAGTCGCACGAGAGAACGGCTATGATAGCGCGGCGATTACGGCGGCAGAAACGCTGACCAAGTTGAACGCAGGCGACGCGGCTGTTGACGCCGTCATTATGAGTGAAGCCGCGACTAGGCCTGTCAAATAGATCACAATATGACGGGCGTTCTAATGCGGCAGGCTACTCAGCAGCAATCGCCATTTCCACACGCTGCGGCCCGCGAATGACACCGCCCGGTGTCGGCCCCTGCATCACACCATCACGGAAAGTGACCACACCAGATTTGATCGTGCAGACATAGCCATCAGCCTTTTGCAGCAGCCGCTTGCCACCGGCTGGCAAATCAAACGCAAGCCACGGTTTGCCAAGCTTGATCGCATCCATATCGATCACATTGACATCGCCAAGATAGCCCGGCGCTAGCAGCCCGCGATCATCAAGGCCGTAGAGCAGCGCTGTATCGCGGCACTGGCGCTTGATCGCGTTTTCGAGGGTGATCCGCTGGCCCGCGCGATCCCGCACCCAATGCTGGAGCATAAATGTTGGGCTGGCAGCATCACAGATCGTGCCGCAATGCGCGCCGCCATCCGAAAGCGAGTTCACACAGTCATCGCGTGTCTGAAGGCTTTCAAGGAAATTGAGATTGCCGTCACGGTAATTGAGGATGGGGAAATAGATGAACCCCGTCCCCTCCTCACCCATGAGCAGATCATAGGCATATTCTGCCGGAGGCACTCCTGCATCTGTCGCACGCGCCATGATTGTATCGGCTTGTGTCGGCTCATAGTTGAAATCAGGTGCCATTTCAAACTGCGTCATCCAGCCGCCAGCAACGATATGAAGCAAGTCAATCACATCGCTTTCGGGGAAGACATTGGCCTCTGCCAGCATCCGCGCTTTGAACCCGGAATCTTTGAGCCGAGCAAGTTGTTCAGCCCACGGCAGCCCATCAATTTCGGCCCACGCTGGCTTAAAGCGGAAGGGGTGGACGGTGCCTTGCCAAGCCATGACGATACCGTTGCCACGCAGCGCAATTTGGGCGACGATGTTCGCGCCCTTGGCATTTTCGCGCTCCATCTCGCTGATCTGCTCCTCAAGCGGCAGTTCTTTGGCGATCGACTGTAGTGCTGCAAACGTCACCGGCAGACCGGTTTCACGACTGAGTTCGCCCATCCATTCAAATTCATTCCAATCGCGCTTGAGGTCGCTCGCCATTTCAAACACGCCGTAGCCAACGCGGCCCATCGCACGACCAATGCCGATCAGTTCATCCTTGGTCGCGGTCGTTCCGGGCACGAGAACACCGTCAATTGACTTATGCAGCACCGTCCGTGATGTCGAAAAGCCAAGCGCACCGGCGCGCAAGCCATCCTCGACAATTTTGGACATTTGGGCGATATCGGTTTCAGTCGGCGCTTCATTATTTGCGCCGCGCTCCCCCATCACATAGGCGCGCACCGCGCCGTGGGGCACATGCGTTGCAACATCGATCGTGCGCGGCAAGCGTTCAAGCGCATCCATATATTCGGGGAAGGTTTCCCAATTCCACGTCATTCCTTCGGCAAGTGCAGTGCCGGGGATATCTTCCACCCCTTCCATCAGGCCAATCAGCCAGTCATGTTTGTCGGGCTTGGCGGGGGCAAAGCCGACGCCGCAATTGCCCATCACAACTGTCGTCACGCCGTGCCAACTCGACGGTGCCATTTCCTGATCCCACGTCGCCTGACCATCATAGTGCGTATGAATATCAACAAAGCCGGGGGTAACGATCTTGCCGCCTGCATCAATTTCTTCGCGGCCTGCGGATAGGCTCACACCAACCGCGCTGATCAGGCCGCCGTTTATCGCGACATCACCAACAAAGGGCTTGCCGCCGCCGCCGTCAACTATGGTTCCGCCACGGATCACCAGATCATACATTGCCCATCTCCCAAATTGCTTTGATCGCAGCGTAACACAGATTGACGTTAACGGAAGGGAATTTCGTTGATGCACAGCGCAAACTTTGTGGTAATCACCCCTTATGTCCACGACTTTCACGTTCGATTCATCGACCAGCCGCGCCAACCCGACGCCGACGCCAATGAAACGACTAACAGTGCCGACCATCCGCCAGAGCAAAGGCGGTGAGCCGCTCGTGATGCTTACCGCGTACACCGTGCGGATGGCGCAGTTGCTTGATCCACACTGTGATATGTTGCTGGTTGGCGATTCGCTGGGCCAAGTGATCTACGGCCTGCCACACACTGTTGCGGTTACGATGGAGATGATGTGCGCACACGGAGCAGCGGTTGTGCGCGGCAGTTATCATGCCGCCGTGATCGTCGATATGCCTTTTGGAAGCTATGAGGCCTCACCCGAACAAGCGTTTATGAGTGCGGCGCGCTTGCTTAAGGAAACAGGCGCGGCTGCGGTCAAGCTTGAGGGTGGGGCGACGCTCGCGCCGACAGTGCATTTCCTTACCTCACGCGGGATTCCGGTGATGGCACATGTCGGGCTGACCCCGCAGGCGGTCAACATTCTGGGCGGATACGGTGTGCGTGGGCGCAGCGAAGCCGAGGCTCGGTCGATTGTGAATGATGCGGTTGCGCTTGCCGAAGCGGGCGCGTTCGCAATGGTGATTGAGGGCGTGCTTGAACCGATTGCGATAGAAATCACACAGAAAGTGCCCTGCCCTACTATCGGCATCGGCGCGTCGGCGCAGTGCGATGGCCAGGTGCTGGTGACCGAAGATATGCTCGGCCTGTTTGATCGCACCCCCAAATTCGTCAAACGCTTTGGCACTATGTCAACTGCGGTGGCCGATTCAGTCAAAGAATATGCCGCCGACGTCCGCACGCGCACCTTTCCGGGGCCGGAGCAGATTTATCTGCCAAAGCCCTAAATCACTGCCACACCGCTACATACTTCCCCAATCGGTTTCGCGCCGCTAAGGAGGGCCAAATTTTTTGTGCGGAGAATGAATTTGGCGTCCACGCCTCCTGATAACGAATCTTTCTTGCGTGAAGTTGATGATGAACTGCGCCGGGATGAATTACAGAGCTTTTGGAAGCGCTGGGGCCGCTGGCTGATTGGCGGAATCCTTGGCGGGCTGGCCCTTTTTGCTGCCTATCTTTGGTGGGAGAATGACAAGGTTGCCAATGCGGGTGTTGACGGCGAACAAATGTCGCAAGCGCTTGATACGCTTGCCACGAGCGATACGCCCGAAGCCGAGGCGCAGCTCAAAAAACTGACAACCGCAAAAAATGCTGGCTACCGCGCTACGGCAAAGATCGCACTCGCCGCGCTTGCGGCACAGCGCGGCGATAGCAAGGCCGCTGCAAAAGGCTTTGCCGACGTTGCTAGTGACAGCAGCCTCGCCCAACCTTGGCGCGATCTCGCGCTTGTTCGCCAGACTGTGACTGAATTTGATACGCTTAAGCCCGATGCTGTGATCGAACGGCTTAAGCCGCTTGCGGTTTCGGGTCACGCCTGGTTTGGTAGTGCTGGCGAAATGGTCGCATTGTCCTACATCAAGCTTGGCCAGCCGCAGCTTGCAGCAAAATTGTTTAACGATATAGCCAAGGATGAAAGCGTTCCAGAAACCATCCGTTCACGCGCCGTCCAGATGGCTGGTGGTTTAGAAGCAGGCACAGCAGGCGCTGCGACGAACAAGGATTTGGTAAAATGAGAAAATTTGGCGCACATCTGATGCTCGGCTTTGGCGCGCTCGCGCTAGCCGGCTGCGGCATTCTCGGCGGCGGGAGCGGGGACGGTAATAAAAAGCCCAAGACCCCGACGCTGGGCCAGCGCATTGCGATCCTGACTGCTGAAACCGATGTCGAAGCCGATCCTGCACTTGCCGATGTCGCGATTCTTTTGCCTGAACCAACAGCCAATACCGATTGGGCACAGCCCGGCGGCAATTCAAGCAAAGTGCTTGAGCATCTGGCGCTCGGCCTTTCGGTTGGCCAAGTCTGGTCAACCAAGATTTCGGGCACCACCAAATATGAGCGACTGGCCGCAGCCCCGATTGTGGCCGAGGGCAAAGTGTTTGTCGTCGATACATTTGCGCGACTTCATGCGTTTGACACCCAATCGGGCAAGGAAGTTTACACTGTCCAGATTGGTTCTGAAAAGGATACACGCGGGGGTATAAGCCTGCTGACTGGCGAAATGACCGGCAATCGGGGGCTGCTGTTTGGCGGCGGTGTCAGCTATAACGAAGGTACGCTCTATGCGACCAACGGGCTCGGCGATGTTGTTGCGTTTAGCGCGGCTGACGGCAAGCAAATATGGAAAGTGCGCCCCGGCGGGCCGCTGCGCGGTGCACCCTCGATTGCCGATGGCAATCTTTATGTAATGAGCCAAGACAGCCAGCTCCTTGCCCTCAACGCTAAGGACGGCAGCCTTGCCTGGTCAGAAGCCGCCTCAACCGAGCTTACCGGCATTTTCGGTACAGCATCACCAGCCATTGCGCAGGGAACGGTGGTTGCTGGCTTTTCATCAGGTGAACTCAACGCATACCGCTATGAAAATGGCCGTTCGCTGTGGGGCGACGCGCTTTCGCGGACAAGCATTTCGACCTCTGTTTCAAGCCTTGCCGATGTTGATGCAAGCCCTGTGATTGATCGCGGACGCGTCTTTGCGATCGGCCAAGGCGGGCGCATGGTCAGCCTTGAACTTGTAACTGGACAGCGGCTGTGGGAAATTAATGTTGCGGGCATTTCAACGCCGTGGATCGCGGGCGAATGGCTGTTCGTGATCGATGATGATGCGCGGTTACTGTGCATTGCCCGTTCGAACGGCAAGGTGCGCTGGATTTCGCAACTCCGCCGCTATGACAAGATCAAGGCAAAAAAAGGCGCGATCGACTGGACTGGCCCGGTTCTCGCGGGCGGACGCTTGATCGTTGCGAGTTCGGACGGCAGGCTGGCCAATGTTGATCCTTCAACCGGCACCATCCAGAACGAAACCAAAGCCGGTGGCCAGGTGACAATCCCACTCGTGGTGGCCGGCAACACGCTTTACGTCCTCACCGATGACGGTCGCCTGACCGCTTGGCGGTGATGTGAGCAAGCTCCCCGTCGTCGCGATTATCGGGCGGCCCAATGTCGGCAAATCCACCCTGTTTAACCGGCTGGTTGGCAAAAAACTCGCGCTTGTCGATGATCGCCCCGGCGTCACGCGTGACAGGCGAGAGGGCGATGCCGATTTGCTCGGCCTCAAATTCCGGCTGGTCGACACCGCCGGTTTTGAAGAGGATGACCCACAGTCTCTTCCCGGACGGATGCGGGCGCAGACGCAAGCCGCCGTTGACGGTGCGGACGTTGCGCTGTTTGTGATTGACGCGCGCGCGGGCATCGTCCCGCTTGATGAAGAAATTGGCAGATGGCTGCGTGGTGCCAAAACGCCGGTGATTGTGCTTGCCAATAAATGTGAGGGCAAGGCGGCATCCGAAAGCGGCCTGATGGAGGCGTATAGCTTAGGCTTTGGTGATCCGATTGCGTTCAGCGCTGAACATGGCGAAGGGCTGGGTGAGCTATTCACTGATCTCCTGCCCTTCATTGAACGTGACGAAGTGGAACCAGTGGACACATTCGATGATGAATCGGATGATGCCCCGCTCAAACTCGCTATCGTTGGGCGGCCCAATGCTGGCAAATCAACGCTCGTCAACAAAATGCTCGGCGAAGACCGGATGATTACCGG
>ERZ1292633.2519-Hain-H41-02um-R1-2519-length-18683-cov-7_pt1 | contig 18683 bp, 17 predicted proteins | sample MGYA00564406_ERZ1292633 | MGnify/ENA primary metagenome ERZ1292633 (study PRJEB36523, sample SAMEA6512639) | groundwater metagenome | collected 2019-01-08 | study: AquaDiva: Metagenomics assemblies of 32 groundwater samples | reverse complement strand
AAAAGCTAGCTATTTTTTTAAAAACTAAAATAGTTGTTCCATCCTATTTAAACTATTATGAGATTAACGTAATGACAGAACAATTCTATGTGGGTATCGACGAGGATGAAAATGAAGGTCTCACTCATCTGGGGCGCATCGTGCGGGATGCTTGGGTATTTGGCATCCTGCCCGAGACAGAGACCTGTACGGGGTGGGGTAGTACGCAAATGCAAATTTTGTATGAGAAAGTCTATGCAGCCTGGGAGCCGTATGCGCATTTGCCCAGCCGTTTGCCTGATGAATTACGCGAACGGCATACCCGGCTGTATACGCAGGCGATCGCAACAGCAAAGCGTAAAGGCTGGGATAATGAACTGAAAGATGATGATTAATGGGGCGACGGGAAATGGATAATTCGCGCCGGGCCGTCCAGTCTTGTTTTATTGACCAGTGCCTGCAACGCAAGTGGAAATTCACGCTGTAAGCGAGTCATCACAGCGGACATGTTTTCGGTGTAATAAACCGCATCATAAGCGACAGGTTGATCCAGTGCATCACGGGCTTGCGGTTTGAAATTCCGCCAGGCGATGTCGATCCAGCATTTGCGTTCCCCATCGATAAACACGAATTCTTCGTTATCAATGATTGCCATATATTGCATACTGCGGACTGGAACAAATAAATGCCGGGTCGGGCATCGCGACAGCAGGGTGATTGCCAGATTATAGGTGCTAGCCGGTAAATGACGCGTTTCACGGCTGATTTCAGGGTCGCGGTAACAGGTGATTTCCATGGCTGATTCATCAAAACATTTTAAAATTCCGGCGAACTGACAATTTTATGTACACTCGATAAAAAAACCAGAAAGATATAATACTGCTGACGTGTATTACCTTACAGCGGTTGCTCTGGAAACTCAAGCGCGCAATGATTGTGGTAAGGTTAGAAGTTGACCGGTTGATATCCTCTTTAATATATCCATAAGAAATAAGAACGATGGCACTTAATAAACTGTTTAATCAATTTCTTTCACGCCTCGGTCCTGGATTGTTGTATGCCGGAGCCGCTGTAGGCGTTTCTCATCTGGTGCAATCCACGCAGGCGGGCGGCATGTTTGGCTTTGAGCTGATTATCGCCATTATCCTTATCCATCTGATCAAATATCCTTTCTTTGAATTTGGGCCGCGCTATACCGCAGCAACCGGGCAGAATATTCTGCATGGGTATATGAAGCTCGGAAAATGGGCTGTCTGGACGTATCTGCTCATGGCCATTGCGACGATGTTCATTGTTCAGGCGGCGATCACCGTGGTCACGGCCGGTTTGATTACGAACATTTTCGGGCTTGAGAATCTGGGTGGACATGATCCGCAGATGGTGGCGTTCATCATCAGCAGTGCGCTTCTGATGTTTTCTTTCGCGCTGCTGGCAGGCGGTCATTACATGTTACTGGATAAATTGATGAAGGTCATTATTCTGGTACTCACGGTCACTTCTGTGGCTGCCGTGATCATGCTGTTGTTCGATAACCCAGGTCACTATAAGTCTGCGACTGTTTCTTTCTCTTTTACTGAGACTGCCCACCTGGTATTTCTGGCGACATTTCTTGGCTGGATGCCGGCACCACTGGATCTTTCCGTGTGGCATTCCATCTGGTCGGAAAGCAAGAATGAAAGCGATGGCAAGGCGACCAGCATGAAGGAAACATTGTTTGATTTCAGGGTGGGTTATATCGGGACCGCATTTCTGGCGATCTGTTTTCTGTTATTAGGTGCATTCGTGATGTATGGCAGTGGTGAAACGTTTGCAGCCGGAGGAGCGGCCTTTGCAGGTCAACTGGTGAACATGTATGAACAGGCGCTGGGTCAGTGGGCCTATCCGGTCGTTGCCATTGCCGCATTGACAACCATGTTCAGCACCACGTTGACCGTGCTGGATGCCTTTCCGCGTTCTATCAGCGCTTCGCTTGAGTTGTTGTTTCCACAACGGATCAAACATCATGACCAGGCGAGAGTTTATCTGGCCTGGTTGGTATTGATCATTATCGGGACGCTATCAATCCTGTTCTTTTATCTGACATCCATGCGCGAAATGGTGAAAGTCGCGACGGTCATCGCGTTTGTCGCAGCGCCTATCCTAGCCATATTAAATATGCAGGCAATGTTCGGTAAAAACATACCTGATCAACATCGCCCAGGGAAACTTATGAAACTCTGGTGCCTGCTGGGAGTGGTTGCCTTATCGGGGTGCTCGATCACTTATTTGTTGCTTTAGCCTGTGTCTTTTAATCAATTCTGATGCAATCTGCCTATCCTGAGAAGCCGCCTGCTACGCGTAGCAACCTGAAAACGATCGCAGCCCTGCTGCCCTATTTATGGGAGTTCAAAGGCAGGGTTATTCTGGCGCTCAGTTTGCTGGTGCTGGCTAAACTGGCCAATGTCTCGGTGCCGCTGGTTTTGAAGGAAATTGTCGATGCGCTGAATCAGCCGCATGCCATGCTGGTACTGCCGGTTTTCCTGTTGATCAGCTATGGCGTGTTACGCCTGTGCAGTACCCTGTTTGGTGAATTACGCGATGCAATCTTTGCCAAAGTCACCCAGCGTGCCATCCGCCGGGTCGCCAACAAAGTTTTTGCCCATCTGCATACTCTATCCTTGCGTTTTCATCTGGAGCGCCAGACCGGTGGCGTTTCGCGCGATATTGAACGAGGGTCGCGCGGCATTTCATTCCTGATGAATTTCATGCTGTTCAATATCCTGCCGACTCTGCTGGAAATCGGTCTGGTACTGGCAATTTTGATCAGCAAGTATGATATCTGGTTTGCGATCATTATCATTCTGACCTTGCTGGCCTATATTGCGCTCACGCTGATTGTGACCGAATGGCGCATGATATTTCGCCGCACCATGAACACCATGGATTCAAAAGCCAATACGCAGGCCATCGACAGCCTGCTGAATTACGAAACGGTAAAATACTTTGGCAATGAAGCCTGGGAAGCGCAGCGGTACGATGTACATCTGCAAGCCTGGGAAAAAGCCGCGATTCGCAATCAGACTTCGCTGGCTACGCTGAATGCCGGGCAAAGCGCGATCATCGCGGTGGGTGTCACGCTGCTGATGTTGCTGGCTGCCGATAAGGTGATCGAAGGCAGCATGACACTCGGGGATCTGGTGCTGGTGAATGCCTTCATGCTGCAACTGTATATGCCGCTGCACTTTCTGGGTTTTGTCTATCGGGAAATCAAACATTCACTTGCTGACATGGAGAGGATGTTCACGCTGCTTGACGAGAATAGGGAAATTCAGGATAAACCGGATGCCATGACACTTAGTCTGGAAAATGCTACGGTTTGCTTCAGTCATGTTAATTTCAGCTATGAATCGAATCGACAGATCTTGTTTGATGTCAGCTTTGATATTCCGGCCGGGCACAATATTGCAGTGGTAGGGCATAGCGGTTCCGGCAAATCTACCTTGGCGCGTTTGTTGTTTCGTTTTTATGATATTCAGGGTGGCGGTATACGGATAAACGAGCAGGATATCCGGGATGTGACACAACAAAGCCTGCGTGCTGCCATCGGAATTGTGCCGCAGGATACCGTATTATTTAACGATAGCATCTATTACAACATCGCCTATGGACGACCGGATGCAACGATCGAAGAAGTCCACGCGGCAGCCCGATCGGCACATATTCATGATTTCATCGAAAGCCTGCCCAATCGATATGAAACCATTGTCGGAGAGCGGGGACTGAAGCTCTCAGGTGGGGAGAAACAGCGGGTTGCGATCGCGCGGACGATCTTGAAGAATCCAGCCATTCTGATTTTTGATGAAGCGACATCCGCGCTGGATTCAAAATCCGAGAAGCAGATACAGACTGAGTTAAAGCGTATTGCTACCAACCGCACAACACTGACCATTGCCCACCGGCTATCGACCATTGCGGATGCCGATCAGATTCTGGTGATGGAAAAAGGCTGCATTATCGAGCGTGGCAACCATCAGCAATTATTGGCAGCCCACGGCACGTATGCGCACATGTGGGAATTACAGCAACAGGAAGAGATTGAAAAACATGATTAAGACTCTATTTTCTAACCCATTGGAGTGTGCCTGGATTCATGTGGCGAAATAGTCTTTTTACACCAGGTGGCATCAATCTGAACGGGATGAGGATGGCATGAAGGATTGGTTGCAGTGCCTGACTCCGTTCAAGACCGCCGAGGCTCGGCGCCTTGCGATCTTGTTTGCCGTTGTCTATTTTGCCCAGGGAATGTCTGCGCTGCCCGTTCAGGCGATCACGATCAGCCTCAAGGATCAGGGTCTCGAAGCCAATGATGTTGCGGTATTTTTTCTGCTTGCATCGATCCCCTGGTTTATCAAGCCGGTGTATGGATTGATCTCTGATTTCCTGCCCCTGTTCGGTCAACGACGCAAGAGTTATCTGTTGCTGACTTCAGCGCTTGCCTGTGTGGCAGGCTTGATTGCCGGATTTTCGAGCCATTATACCTATTGGGAGCTTGCCGTCCTCTATATGATGATGGGGTTAGGGCTGGCTTACAACGATGTGCTGACTGATGCATTGATGGTGGAGAATGGTAAATCAAAAGGACTTACTGGCGCTTTCCAGTCGGTACAATGGATTGCTGTCACCGGTGCGTCGATTGTCGTGGGCCTGTTGGGTGGATATTTTGCCGAGGGTCGGAATCTGCAGGCGGCTTTTTCTGTTGCAGCCATATTTCCTTTTGTTGTGCTGCTCATGGCTGTGTTTTTTGTGCGTGAAAAGCATGTCAATCCGGAGAACGCTGGGTTTGCAGAGATTTGGATAGCTCTGCGGACGGGATTCGGAGAGCGCTCGGTATGGCTGGTGGCTGCCTTCATTTTTCTGTTTAATTTCAGCCCATCCTTTGGCCCGGCGTTCTTCTATTACCAGACTGATGTGCTTGGTTTCGATCAGCAGTATATCGGTGTGCTGAGTTCAATCGGTTCGGTATCCAGCATTGCTGGTGCAATTCTCTATACGCCTCTTGCGCGATTGATGCCGCTGCGCCGCCTGATTAATGTTGTGATCGGTTTATCAGTGGCGACCTTGCTAGCTTACCTTGCCTATCGTGACAGGACGTCTGCACTATTTATTCATGTTATCTGGGGTATTACCGGCATGGTGACCACGCTTGCATTGCTGGATCTTGCTGCAAGGGCTTGTCCTAAACGTGCTGAAGCGACCTTCTTTGCACTGCTTATGTCCATTTTTAATCTTGGTTCTCTGGCTTCACAGAGTGTCGGCGCCCACTTGTACACCGAGTTTGGCGAAGGGTCATCTGCGTATATCTGGCTCGTGATGATCTCCACATTTGCGACAGCTGCAATCTGGCTGCTTGTTCCTTTAGTGCATATTGAACGCATCGAATTGCGCGCAAGGCATTCTTAGAACTTGTCGCTGTTCATAAGTGGATAAGATGTAAGCAAGTTTCGGCTAAAAAATAGATAATGGATAAACGATTGGAGGACTATCATCAAAACCCTGATTTGGATTCTCCTTGGAAAGAATTTTAAGCAGTCAGTGAAATATAAAATGAGTATCAGGTCTGAAGCTGAGGAAAAACTATGAAACCTTATCTATTGCTACCTTATTTGTTATTGAGTGCCTGCGCCGGGCTGCCGTCAGCAGTTAGAGATGCGCCAGCAGTAAATGTATCCTACTATCAGGCTAGTCGAGACATCAATGGTTATAAGGATACTCCTGTTCGATGGGGTGGCGTTATTGTGGACGTGGCGAATGAAACGCATTCCAGCTTAATGCAAGTATTGTTCTACCCCCTTGATTATAGTGGTCGCCCACAGTTACAAAAACAGAGCGAAGGACGTTTTGTAGTTGAAAGCCCTGAATTCCTTGATCCGGCTGTTTATGCCAAGGATAAAGAAATTACCATCGCTGGGGTCATCAAAGGAGATATCGAACGTACCGTTGGTAAAAGAATTATCCGGGTACTGCTGCTCTCCGCCACGGCTATTTACCTTTGGCAGACTTATCATAATTACTATGACTACCACTACCGTGGCTATGGTGCCTATCCTTATTTTGGTTATCCTGGTTTTTACCCATTTTACCCGGGAGGATTCTATGGCCCATACTACAGATGGTAATGAACTATAATGCTTTTTTTCGCATAAGCTACATATTCCGCGCACTATACCGAATTCTCAGAATGAACCCATCACCATCGGCCTTATGGTTCAATAAACCATGAGTAAATATAAATACAGTAATTATTTAGCTAATATTCTCGATAGCTTGAAGGCTTCGGTACCTTAACAAGAATGAAACACTTCTCCCAGAAAATTAGCGATCGACTGGTAAGCCCGATTTGCGGCTACTTCTTTGTATACTGTACCAAAACTTGGATTGTTGGCATCCGGGTTGGTGAAGGCATGCAAGGTGCCGCCATATACATGCATTTGCCAATCGACACCGGCTTTGGTCATTTCAGTTTCAAATGCAAGAACCTGTTCCGGAGGAACCATGGGGTCATCGTGACCATGCAGGCAAAGCACTTTGGCGGTAATTTTTTCGTTGGCGATATGACCCGGTGAGAGAATGCCGTGAATACTGATCGCTCCCTTGATCGTTGCACCGGATCTGGCCAGTTCCAATGCACACATGCCACCAAAGCAATAGCCCATTACAACCACGTTTGCAGCATCGACCTGCGAGAGCGTGCGCACCGTGTCCAGCGCTGCCCGTATCCGTTGTCGCAGCAAGGCGCGATTTGTGGCAAATGGGTTCATCAAGGCGGCATTGCCAGCGATATCGCCATTTGCACCAAAAACTCCCTTGCCATACATGTCGAGTGCAAAGCCGATATAACCCATTCCAGCGACTCTTTCTGCCGCCCGGCAGGCGAAATCCCGCCGTCCGGTCCAGTCATGCGCAATCAGTACAGCCGGTTTGGGTATATCTGCTTCATCATAGACAAGATAACCCTCCAATTGGGTATTGCCATCATGGTAATTTACATATTTTGTAATCATCTGACTTGATCCCTTATAAGTTAATAGTTCAAAAGGAAGAGTTATTTTTTTTCCAATAAGATCGATAATTTCACGACTCTGATTTTTATGATTCTGACGTAATTTATGGGTATTAAATTTTAGTAAAGAACTGTTGCATGATGACGCCGATGCGTAATAATGGAATAGTTTTGGGGGGCTGGTAAAGTGGTTTCGTAATAAATGCTAGAAAAGGGTAATCATATGACGACAAGATTCAAAGAAATTTCTCTGGGTATAGTAACGCTATCTATTTGTTTATTCTCTAATTATATGTGGGCAAAAGACCTTCCTTTGCAAAGGGTATTGCCATTGGAGTTATCAATCCAGGCAGCCATGGCTGCAGTTAAGAAATGTCATGATGATGGATTCAAAGTCAGTGTGGCGATTGTTGATCAATCGGGGCTGCTGAAAGTGCAATTGAAAGCGGATGGTGCAGGCCCGCATACATTGGATAGCAGTCTCCGCAAGGCTTATACTGCCAACAGTCTGCGTGACTCGACACATAAATATGCTGTACTGGTGACGCAGAAGCCTGAGTTACAAAGCTTGACGCGATTAAATGAAAATATTCTTTTGCTGGGTGGCGGTTTTCCCATAAAGATTGCCGGTGAAGTGGTCGGTGGCGTGGGAGTTGGCGGCGCTCCAGGCATTCAGTATGACGAAGTCTGTGCCAGCGCTGCACTGAAAGTTCTGCAAGCAGATGATATTTTTGAAAATAAGTAATCAATCGCTATCCATGTCCTGGCTTGTTAACTGCACTTGAGGAACCTATCTTCAGGAGCTTGTATTCTGTTATTCCGGGCAAGTGAGAAGCGTCAATAAACCAACGGGATATATTTCTCGCTATGCTCGGAATAATCTTCTCAAAGATTCCTCAGGAAGGTTGGGGAGAAACTTTTATCCAGCCGCCAGGGCATTTTCTGACATAAGGGTAGTAGCCATCCGGATCTTTGCAGTAATGCCAGTACAGATTGTTTTTCTGTACGGGAGCTGGTTGCACGCCATCATTTCGTTGGGTATAGACGGGTTCTTTCTGGGGTAAGGCAATGACCGGAGCTGGTGCAACGGGAGCTGCCACAACCATAGTGGATACGCCACGTACGGGATAGTATCCAAAGTTACTGTAAGGGCCAAAACCAAAATTGCTGCCATAGAAACCAAATCCACCAAAGGTATTAAAGCCACTGTAGTAACCGAAATTGCTGTAGAGAGGGAATCCGCCGAAAGGAACGAAAGGATTATACAATCCATAGCCCAGTCCAAATCCGAGACCCAGTGCAAGGCCGGTATCAAATCCACCCAGATGATGGTGATGACCACTGTGGTGACCATCTCCAGAATAGTGATCTGAATGTGCCGCTTGAAAGTTGATATTCTGTGTCGATGAATCACCTTGAATATTAGTGATATTGCCAGAAGCGGACTGGTCTATCTGAATGGACTCATTGTTTGATCCGGATTGAACAGCCTGTGCAGATCCGTCCGCTTGCGCAGGTTGATCAGCCTGAATTTGCTCATTATCCAAGGTAGTCTTGTTAGCCTGGGGAGACTGGTCGCCAAGGTTTGGCTGATTGATTCCGTATGATTCACCAGGTTGTGTCGATTGACTGTCCTGGTTGATTTCATTTTTCTCTGCGGTCTGACCGATCTGAGCAGATTCATTGTTCTGAGCTGAATCCTGACTCTGAATGGTTTCATTACCAGTATCCGGACCGGTATCGTTATTGATTGTGTCGCTGTCTGACTGGAAAGAGCCGGTATCTTGATAAGGATCATTGTCCGATTCAAAATTATCCTGCTGTCCCGATGCATCATACTGATCAAAACTATTGTCCTGACCGAATTCACTACCGAAATCGGCACCAGAATCAAAATCGTTTGTGAAGTCACCGCCAGAATCAAAGTCACCTCCGAAGTCGCTTCCGTAGTCGCCTCCGAAATCACCTCCAAAATCGCCCCCATCCTGGGCATTTACGGAACCGATTACCGTTAATCCACACAACGCGATGACTAGACATGTTAATCTGAATTTTTTCATATGAACCTCTGCTTACGAAAAGAGCCGTAGCCAAGGATTGCTACGCTCGACACTTGCCACCATCATATCGAGTGGAAAATGAATAGAAGCTGAATAAAAAGGACGTGGGGTTTACAGGTATTTAAGCAGTTATTGAGACAGGAAATAACAAACACCTTTCGCCAAATTTTATGTCAGTGTTCAGGTTTGGCGAAAGGTATTTGTACCGATGACAGTAATATTTATTTGTTGCTATATGAGCAGGGGTAAGTTGGCTGGATTGCTAAGGAGAACCCTCCCTCATTTGCTGCTAGTCTAATTTAGCATGGTTGACTTGGATTGATTGAATAAGGTGATAAATACCCTTTATTTCGCATCTTTGAATTTATCTCCGATTTTTTTCCAGATAACGGTTTGTAGCTCATTATTGATCCATGCATCAACAGGTAATGCCCAAAGCGTGTCGGGTGCAAATGAACGACACTGTATGGCATTTTCCTCCGGCATCAGAATTCCATCTGCATCCGGGTGGTATATGTCCGGTTGAATAAAGCGATGATTTTCAGAGAAGGAATGTAATACCGCATTGAGACCGGTTTGTTGCAACTGGTCAAAAAGCCAGTGGGTATTGTTAAAATCTGCAATGGCATGCAGACGTTTATCTCTTAGAATAGAAGCAGGGTGGCGAATGGCGGGATTCAATACGTTGTAGACCATTTCGCTGATTAATTTCATATTGAAGGTTCTGGCCCAACCATGATCATTTACCGAACGCTTCTGTTTGCCATTTATGACAACAATGTCCACATCCTCCAGACGCGTAAGATCTTCCCGCACCGGCCCGGCTGGTAGTACCAGACCATTACCAAAGCTGTGCCCGGAAAAATCCACGACAGCAATTTCCATATCACGTTCCAGGCGTGGATCTTGCAATCCGTCATTGCAGAGGATGATATTGCAGTCTGGATGTGCAGTAAGTAGCGCATTCGCAACAGCAATACGGTCGTCGCCTGCCCAGATTGGACAGATGTCTCCACAGCGTTGCGCGAGTAACAATGTTTTGCTTCCGATAAGCATTGGATCACTGTTGACTGTGACAGCATGTGGCAGACCGGGGTTATCGGAATTCCCGCGTGTGATGATGCCAGGATTTAATCCACGGGTGCGCAGGAAATCAACGATCCACAGGATAAGTGGCGTCTTGCCGCCATCTTCAGTTGTCATGCTGTCAATGACAATAACGGGAACAGGTAATCTGACGGAAGGAAGGATATCCAACCAATAGCAAAGTTTCCGGAGCTTGATAAATAAATTGAACAAGAAGCTTAATGGCCACAGGATAAAGTGTAGCGGTGTAATGCGGTGCCAGTACAGTTCGGATAATTTCATCGGATAACTCCTATCGCTATAAAAGCATCACATGAAAATTTGTTCATTGATATAAGCATCAAAAAAAATAAAAATTTCGCATAATGTATATCGGGTGGGCAAAATCTGCTGTTGCCTGTATAACGTATTCATTGCCCTGTAATCAGAAAACAGAGAACACTGGCAAAATACTATAGCGCCTTTTGATGATTATTATCTAGGAACTTGTCGGATTTAAGCAATCGTAGCGAGTCAGGTGAGAGAGTGTAGTGATACTTCCTCTATTTTGTATAAAGCTATTAATCAGATGATTAGTGAAATTTTAGATAATCCGGTGATGCAAAGTGGAATTGTACCGTTCTGCGTTGCCGCGATTACAGCAAAGCTGCTGGGCTATTTCAGATTATCGGGATTGGCGGTCATTGCGGGATTTAGTGCGACTGTTTTCCTGATTTCTGATTTTGATTTTGGGAACTTGTCCGTGGTAAAAAAGATTATCCTTTTAGGTCTGGTTGCAGCGGCTCTCGCACCCATGCTGGATCTGTTATTGGGAAAAGAACAATTGCGCCGCTATGTCATCATGACTGGCTGCGCCGGCGTGACGTTGTGGGTATTTGATGCCGTATTGCAGTATCGAGACATAAATGAAATGGTCTTGTATAGTTTTGGTATGATTGGTTTTATTGTTTTACTATCCCTGCTAATGGACAATCTTTCCCTAAAACCGATACGGGCAGGAGCTGCAGGAATGGGTTTGGGGCTTGGGGTTGGATTTTCAGCAGGATTATCCTCATCCGCCTTATTAGGGCAATTAGGGTTGTCTGTCGGTATGGCGGCATGTGCTTATGTGCTGATACATTTATTGGGCAGGCAATTATTGCCGTGTGGGAGGACATTCACATTGCCTTTATCCCTGCTTAGTGGATTGATCGCGCTGGCTGCTGTCATGCTTGCGAAATTACACTGGTTCTATTTGCCGATTTTATTTATTATTCCAGCCATTGCACATGCACCACTGCCACCGCAGTGGTCGCTGCGTACGCAGATTGTGGTGTTGTCGTTGTTAACGCTCATCAGTGGAGCCATTCCGGTTTTATTGATTTTGCATGACACGGGAGGGTTACAGGTTTAGTTTTTGTTCGTAACGTATTATTTATAAAGATATTATTCTATATACAGGAATAGCCATGATTCGATTGACTGTCTGCATATTAGTTGCTTTATTGTCATCCGGTAGCACCCAGGCATTTGCCGCATCAGGATCATACACGCTGGATCCTGCGCACACTTATCTGCATTTTTCAGTCAGTCACCTGGGATTTTCAACGCTGTATGGTCGATTTGATAAAACCAGCGGAAAATTTTCCCTTGATCTGAAAGCAAAAACAGCCGCTGCAGAAGTGAAAATTGATGCCACGTCAATCAGCACCGGCATGCAGAAGCGCGATGAACATTTACTTTCACCTGATTTCTTTAATGCAGTGGAATATCCTGTCATTACGTTCAAGTCAACAACGGTAAAATTTAATGGAGAAGTGCCAGCGAGTATCGAGGGCGATCTGACTTTGCTGGGAGTGACCAGACCAGTCAGTCTGAATGTGACAGCGTTTAAATGTGGCGTGAACCCAATAAATCAGAAGAAGTTATGTGGATTGGATGCAACCGGAAAAATAAAACGTTCGGACTTTGGCATGAAATATGCGCTCCCGAATATAGGAGACGATATCAAATTGATTATCAGCGCAGAAGGCTATCAGGCACAGGAAGATTTTGAGTAATCGGATCGATTGGCTCATGTACGGTTTGTATGATTTGGATGAAGTTTTTTCGATATCGCTGAGGAGTAATGGTTGCTGGTCATGACTATTCCAATTAAACGGTTGCTGGTGCCAACGCCTTCCATCAATGGAAATAAGAAACCCCACCATATTGCATATACCGATTGGGGTGATCCGCAGAATCCACATGTTGTGATATGCGTTCACGGGTTGACGCGCAATTGTCGTGATTTTGATTATCTGGCGAACGAGCTGGCGTCACAGTGCCGGGTAATCTGTGTCGATGTGGTCGGACGTGGGCAGAGTGACTGGCTGGAGGATGCGCATAATTATGATTATTATCCGCTGTATCTCTCAGACGCGATGTCTTTGATCAGGCATATACAATCCCAGTATCAGGCAAGTATTACGTTGGATTGGGTCGGTATCTCGATGGGAGGATTGATCGGGATGATGTTATCCATTCAGCCGGATATTCCGGTTCCAGTCAGAAAATTAGTGATGAGCGATATTGGCCCGTTGATTCCCAGGGTAGCCTTATTAAGACTGGCAGATTATGTGGGTAAGGATCCACGTTTTAATCAATGGAGTGAATTTGAGGCTTATATGAAAGCCATATCAATTTCATTCGGCCCTTTGAGCGAAGAACAATGGCACCATATGGCAGTTCATAGCGCCCGGGAATATGCGGATGGGACTTATGGTTTTCGTTATGATCCTGGAATCTCAATCAGCTTTAAAGGACGTGAGATAAAAGACGTTGATCTGTGGGAATGGTGGGATAAGGTGAGCGTGTCTACCTTAATATTACGTGGATCCGATTCGGATGTTTTAAATGCTGAGACAGCTGCGCAAATGCAGGTGCGCGGCCCCAGGGCAAGAATTGTTGAATTGACGGGTGTAGGGCATGCTCCCATGATAATGGATAACCAACAAATAGAAATTGTGCGTAATTTTATTACAGCAACGGATTGAACGGTGTGACAGCAACAAAAAAACAAACGGGGAATCCCAACTGATTCCCCGTTTGAATGTGATTTAATTTCTATGCGGTATTAGAACCGAATGTTGTACTGAACATAGAAGAGATCGGATGAAATGCCTGGTCTTTGCTTTTCCAGGAAATTCCCGCTAAACAGTTTTGAATACCCAACCATGACATCCTGATGGCGATTGACGTGAAAGCTTGCACGGAAATCAATTTCGTCACCGACATGGCTGCCTGATTGGCCGGTAAGGTCTCTCATGGTGGCCAGGCCTGATGCGTTGTACAGGAAGTCACGGTTATTTGCCAGATAGAATCTATGGTATTGCGAAATAAACGTTATCCATGGCATTGGATGTAAAGTGATCTGTGCATTGATATCATGGATATTCTGCCGTCCTACGCGATCCAGATAACCTAAATAATAGTGTCCGAACGGAAAGAGCTGGTTGAACGTGTTGCTCCGATTATCCTGTGAATTACTGTCACCGGAAGCAAAGTCATAGCGCGCCCAGACATGAGGGTTCATCGGCATGGGCAGGCGATAACCAACACCGGTGGCAACGGCGAAAGCGGAAACATCCAGATTGGATCTCTGGCCAAACTGATACATACCTTCAAACTCATACAGGATACGATCAAAGTTTCCAACCAGTCGACCACCCAGAGTATGCACAATCGAATTCCCTTGCAGAATATTTCCCTGTAATACATTCGCAGCAGAAAGATTCCGGTTGTTATCCAGACTCAGGTAATAGAGGTCAACTAAATGACCAGGTTTTGGTCGATGTGAAGCCCATAATCCATAGAAATTCTGCTGGGTATCCCAATTGTCAAAGTTGCCTTTTTCAATATTCATAGGACGTACCCAGAAAGCATCGATATCCCAGCCTGGCGTACGCCAGAAAGTCTTGACACCCTGGAAAGTTCTTCGGGTATTCACCCAGTCAAGAGTGGAAATCAGTCTTTGTGATCCGTAGAGCAATTCCTGCCGACCGACCCGGACATATACAGGGCCATTATTGACGTTCGCCAGTTTGATATCCGTGAATAGATTCAGCATATCGGCATGGTTTCTATCCGTCGGCAGCGGTGCGAGTTCTGAACTAAATGCGCGACTGTCAATGAATTCGGCAAATAAGCGAACACGATCCCGATACCACAAATCCGCATGGAATCGCGTACGGAGCATGTGGAAGTCATTGTTGACACCCGCAGCATTCAGACGGCTGTCGGTTTCATGGATATACCGATACCAGAAACTTCCACCGAAGGACAGAAGCCAGTCATTGCCAAACTTGATGCGCTTGATGGGATCGAAAATATCTTTCTCATGATCCGGTTTCTCCAGATACCGGAAATCGATATCAAACGCGGAAGTTGTCAGTATCGAAAAGGGTGCATACGGCGCAACCGGTGGCTTCTCGCTCTTTTTGCCGGTAACCATATCCCAAAGCGAATAATAGCCAGGCTCTGACGGCGGTATCATGAACAAGCCCGGACGAGGCATTGGCGTCACGGGAGGGACCTTGGAAAAGTCAAATTTACCATCGGGTGTGCTGGCTGGTGGTGTGGCAGGTGCCGCTGCAGCCGCAGGTGCTGGAGAGGGAGAACCGGTTCCGCCTGCAGGTGTTGACGGACTGGTTGCATGTACCTGGAAAACCAAGCTCATGGCGCCCACAAAACACAGGCAGGCTTTAAACAACCAGTGTGGCAAATTTTGTATAAAACGCACTTTTAATTCAGCAAAAAATTTTGCAGAAAAAGGAAAAATGCTGAAAGAATTCATTAAGGGACTCCTGTTGGCTGAGTGGCTATATATTGATATGACAGAATCGTATTGAAAGAAGAATACTTTTTAGCGTACCGTATTGTTTCTCTTAAATTGTTTAGCGAGCGATTATAAGTGATTGTGATTTATCCTGAAATTCAGATTTATTATCTATATCCATCGCTATTCTCATTTGTTCTTGGTTATAAAAATATTTTTTCAATATATCAAAGATATGAGAAATAAATATTGATTATTATCAAGGAATAATATTTGTTGTAAATTGGCTACAATCAGGATTTTGTGTTTTGTTGATAGAGATAGAATCAGGCAAATACGCTCGAAGCAGCTTATTATAAATTAAGTTTGACATCCAGCCCAAGCGCTTTGATTCTTTCACCCAAAGCAATCAGCCACGCTTCACTCACCTGCGATAGCTGCGCTGCTTCCGGTTGCAGTGACGGGCGGGCAATTCCATATAGCAGGATACCTTTAAGCGGTAAATCATCTTCCATGAGACTCCTCACAAACAAGAGATAAGCAGTGATTTCCTGTTCGCTGGGTGGTTCTCCATTCATCCGGAATACGCAGGTTTGCAGCCAGGTGGGGCATAACGATGTTGCGATCTGTAAGTGATGGCGAATTGTTTTCAGGCTGATCCGGGTATTATTGATGCGTGATCTTTCTTCTGTCCGTGCGCGATCAAATTTGAACCAGACTTCACCATTCATCTGCGCCATTCGTTTCAGTCCGGCTTGTACCGATTGTCGGGCAATCAGACTCCCATTGGTAATTAACACCAGTTTTATATGACTGAGTACATCAAAATCATGCTTTATGTTTCCGATCAATTCGATAACCTGTTCAAATTCCCTGGCGCTGGTTGGCTCGCCATTTCCGGATAAGGCGATATCATAAATTTTTCTTGCTGCAGGCGGGACATTGGCCTGCATGAAATCACCCTTTACCAGCTCATGAAGGAAAGATCGTAATTCGGTTTCCAGTTTATTCAGATCGATACGCGGTGCAGATCCCCGTTTGAGATCAGGTACCTGACAATACACACACCGCCAGTTACAGGCATTGTTGGGGTTAAGATTGATGCCGATTGAGACGCCACCGGCACGACGGGATATCACAGGATAGACATAGGTTAAACCCACTTTGTCCCGGCTGTGATCAGTTGTATTCAATAGGTTGGAAGGTGGTTGCAATGTTACAATCCCGTAAAAATTTCGTAATGTTAAAATCACACGTATGTTAATCACACGCAAACTGGAATTTGATGCCGGTCACCGCATCTCAACCCACGATAGCCAGTGCCGCCATTTGCATGGGCACCGTTATGTCATTGAAATCACGTTATCTGGGAACATTATCTCTGACGAAGGCGTTGCTGAGCAAGGTATGGTGATGGATTTTTCCAAAGTGAAGCAGATCGCCAAAGCCGTATTGGTTGATCAATGGGACCACGCTTTTCTGGTTTATTCAGGGGATACGCTGGTATTTAATTTCCTGCAATCCCTGCCGGATCATAAAACCGTGGTGCTGAATGTTCAGCCAACTGCCGAGAATTTAGCCCTGCTTGCATTTGATACACTCAATGAAGCCTATCAGGATACGTATGGCAATCATCTGCAATTAGAAAAAGTACGCTTGTTTGAAACACCCAACTGTTGGGCGGATGCAATCCGTGAAATTCCATAAATTAACCATTTCTTAGACCTGTCATATGTTTGTTGATTCACACTGTCATCTGGATTTTCCCGATTTGGCATGCCATCTCGATGAATTATTGCACAACATGCAGGAAAACAAGGTCACGCATGCCTTGTGTGTCAGCGTTAATCTGCCGGATTTTCCACGCGTGAGGGCGCTGGCTGAAACGCACAGGAATTTATTTGCATCGGTGGGCGTGCATCCGGATTATGAGGATCAGGTGGAACCGGTTGCTGCGCAGCTGGCAGAACTGGCAATTCACCCGAAGGTTATTGCCATTGGTGAAACCGGCTTGGATTATTTTCGCCTTAAAGGCGATCTTGAATGGCAGCGGGAGCGTTTCCGCCAGCATATTCGTGCCGCACGCCTGTCCAATAAACCACTCATTATCCATACCCGATCCGCTGCAGATGATACCTTGCGCATCATGCGGGAAGAAGGTGCGGATCAGGTGGGCGGTGTCATGCACTGTTTTACTGAGAGCTGGGAAGTCGCCCAGCAAGCCGTTGAGATGAATTTTTATATTTCTTTCTCTGGTATTGTGACCTTTAAAAATGCAGTTGCGCTGAAAGAAGTGGCCAAACGGATTCAACTGGATAGAATGCTGATAGAAACGGATTCTCCTTATCTCGCACCGGTTCCTTTTCGTGGACAGATGAATCAGCCTGCATTGGTGCGCCATGTGGCAGAAGAGATTGCGCAGTTACGCGCGGTGAGCATCGATGAGATTGCCGTTGCAACCACCAATAATTTTTTTAACTTGTTCAAGGTGCCCAAAGATGATTGATATATCTATTAAAGCTCGTTTGCTGGTTATTCCGATGGTGATGATCATTTTATGCTTGCCGCTGAAAGCGCTTGCGGGTATTCAGGAAGATTTTCTATGGGCGGTTGAAAGCAATAATTTAACAGATGCCTCGAAACTTCTTGAGAAAGGTGCCAGCCCGGATGTTCCGAATGGAAATGGCTATACGCCCCTGATGATTGCGGCGCAAACAAAGAATTTCCCGCTTGCCAGACTGCTTGTGCAGGCAGGCGCGAAACTGAATATCCGTAACCGGTATGGCGAGACGGCCATTATGCTGGCCAGTTATCAGGGGCATACCGAGATGGTCAAGCTGCTTTATGTCAAAGGCGCTGAAATCAATCACGCCGGCTGGAATCCATTGATTTATGCAGCATCGGGCGGGCATCTGAATACCATGCAACTGCTGTTGAATGGTGGTGCTGAGATTAATTCAACATCTGAAAATGGCACGACAGCCGTTATGATGGCGGTCAGGGGAAATTATTTTGATGCGGTATCCCTGTTGATCAACAACGGTGCCGATGCCAGTATCAGGAATGAACAAGGTGATAATGCGTTACATTGGGCAAGAAAGCGTGATCATCAGAAGATTGCCGATCTCTTGAGCGCCAGAGGAGTGCGGGAATGAGTATGCAGGCAGTCTACCAACTGATGCACGAATCATAAGTCTTCCTCATGAAAATACTCCATGGGAAGGTTGCCATTGTTACCGGTTCTTCACGCGGCATTGGTGCTGAAATTGCATTGATGCTGGCCAATGCGGGTGCGAAAGTAGTGATCAACTACATCGAGAATTAATCTGCGGCCGACAGGGTTTGTGCCGCCATTTCAGATGCCGGGGGAGAATATTTCGCAGTCAGGGCGGATGTCAGCAATCCAGTAGCGGTACGCCAGCTGTTCGATTTGACCATTGAACGTTTTAATGCGGTTGATATTCTCATTAATAATGCGGGTATCCTGATTTTCAAGAAGATTGCTGAAATACAGGATGATGAACTGGACAGAATCGTTGATGTTAATTTCAAGAGTGTTTTCTATACCTTGCGGGAAGCTGCGACCCGATTGGCGGATCATGGGTGCGTTGTGAATATATCCAGCACGGTGACGCGCCTGATGTTGTCGAAATATGGTGCGTATGCTGCCACGAAAGGAGCCGTCGAACAGTTAACCCGTATCTTTGCCCGGGAAGTCGGAGAG
>ERZ1292633.2516-Hain-H41-02um-R1-2516-length-18689-cov-7_pt1 | contig 18689 bp, 10 predicted proteins | sample MGYA00564406_ERZ1292633 | MGnify/ENA primary metagenome ERZ1292633 (study PRJEB36523, sample SAMEA6512639) | groundwater metagenome | collected 2019-01-08 | study: AquaDiva: Metagenomics assemblies of 32 groundwater samples | reverse complement strand
AGAAGGTTGGGCAGTCTGGTGGGGTGCGGCCCGACGATGGCGTTGTGGTCCAACGGATGCACTTCATAGTATCCCGCCCACGCAGACGTGACTTTCAAACTCTCGAACGCTGGGACGCGGTGCGCCAATTGAGGCCACAACGTTTGCTCGAAGTATGCCACGTCAGGCTGATCCAACGACAGGTCGTTGGCATCATTGGCTTCCTCCGGGCCCCACCCGGCGATGAACCGGTTCGTCGGCGAGACCTTGAACGACGACGTTTGTCCACTCGGCAGAATCGCGCCGCCGTCACCTCGGAACCACATCCCGCAGGGATCGACGAGCAGCGGGCAGTTCGGTAGCGGTTCGGATGACTGCAAGACCAAAACAGTCCGCCGCCGAGCACACACGGGAAGGTCGATGCCAACTTGGCTAGCCACCTTGGCAGCCCAGGGGCCACCACAATTCACCGCCCAGTCACATTCGTGAAACGAACCGTCGCCGGTGCGTGCCCCGACGACTCGGCCATGCCTTTCCTCAAGCTGTGTAACGTCCGCCTTCACGAACGTCGCGCCCGCATCGATCGCCTTCTGCCGGAGAGTTCGCAGGAGAGAAAAGCCATCGAACCACCCCTCACCGGCATTTCCGTACGACGCCAAGGTGACGTCGTTCGCGTTCAACCATGGAAACATCGAGCCGAGTTCCGCGTGAGAGAGCAAGCGAATGTCAGCTCCCATACCCCGTTGCCTGGCCACGTTGCGTGTGAGGGTAGCGGCCCCACCTTCGGTCGACGCCAAAAACAAGTAGCCACCCTCAACCAGGCCGATGGCGTCGCGCACGTCAGGTTGCCGGAGGAAGCTTAAGCCGAAGAGCGACAAGGCGATGTTCACGGGCGACGAAAACTGCTGCCGGATGGAACTAGCGGACCGCGCGGAGGAGGCATACGTGTAGGATGGGTCGCGCTCCAGGACAAGGACTCGCGATTTTGGCATGGCACGGCGAATGAATAGAGCGCAGGCGCTGCCTAGAGCGCCTCCACCGACAATCGCCACGCGCGGCGGCGGTGCCGTCATGTCCCTCCTCCCCGATTGGATAGGGGTTACTGTAATTGAGACGAGACAAAAAATCCTCACATGATGTTTCAGCTTCTCCTCCACCAGAAGAACCATACGTAGAAAGAACAGAATAGTTGTTGTTGAATCGAAAGAGGGGCTGCTGATTTCTTGGTCACGACGTCAACATCTATTCTCTCTGTGATGGAATACCCCACCCCCACTGACACCGTATCGTTTCGTGCACGGCGGTTCGAGAGGGGGCGGGAGTCGCAGATTCAACTCTATAGGTTGGTCACTTAGTGGCGACGCTAGTGGGCTTGTTGACCAAACGGTATTCCTTTCAGCCGGTTACCGGCGGTCCTTTTCATCGGCGGACGTCGGTGCATCGTTTGAATGTGTGGATCTCACGTGTCGGGCTTCGCCACTAGGGCAATTGTTACTAGGGCAGGAACTCCCCCGAGACCAAGAAACCGGACGTCGCCAAGTAGCCAGATAGCGGCCTGCATTCGACACCCGTTGTGGTCTCACAGCCACTGCCGGCCGACGGGCGATGTACCCTCCGGAGTATCCGCGGGTCCAATCCGGCGGGAGGCTCACTCGGAGGAGGAGAGGTGCCATCGTGGGCGCCGGCAGAGGGTGCAAGACTGGCCAGGGAGCGGAGGAGGCCGCTCTGGAAGGCGCAGGCGGCGATATGGGGGTGCAGTAGTCCCAACTCGTGCGCGATCCGAACCACACCTCGGCGCACCGTGGTGATATTGGCGTCGGACCATAGCGACGGATGGAGCAGCCGGCCAGGGTTGCGAAGCATCGCGAGGACTTCTTCCTGTCCCCGCGAAACCACGAGGCTGCCTAGCGGACAGCCGATGGGGTCCAGAGCGGTGAGGCACGCGGCGGCCCGACGTGCGTCGTTGAGGCTGCTGCCGTCGACATCCGCCGGATTGGCGTTGACCGCGGCGGTGGCCATGGAACCGGCCGCGGAACCGACGAGGGACGCCAACGTGGGTGGCATCGGCCCCCCCCTGGCCACCCCGGGATGGGCGATCACCGTCAAGCGGTCATAGATGTGGGCGAATACGAGGCCGATGTTGATCGCGACCGACGTGAGCACACAATGCAGCTCGAAACAGGTGAAACTGTGGCTGAGCGCCGTTGGTGACAAGCAGAAGGGCGGCACGGCTGTTCCTGGCGTGGGTGTCCGTTGTCGCCGCCAGTTATGGCTGGTACTCGCAAGAAAGTCCTTCAGGCCAGAAAGCAAATCCAACGCACTGTTGTGTCGAAGCTCGTCCAGCTGCCAAATCGCGATGAGGAGGACCGCGGCAACGTGTTGATCCACAGTGAGCTGGGCGCACAGGCGCAGCACGCCGTCGTCCGCGCCGGTGACGAAACCTTGGGCTATCTTGCCGTTTGAGGATGTGTTAGTCATCGTCGTTGTTGAGTTCGACGCGAAGAATCGCGCAAACGCCTGGGACAGCTCAGCCAGTGATTGCACAGAGGTGCCGCGAAAATGTTGACCCATGAAGGAGTACAGCGCTGTTCGCGCCGTGGAGCGGGCATCGCGGAGGGCTTTGACAGGGTCGCGGGGATTCGACGCGGCCATCAGCAGCACCATCGAAGCGGCCGCGGTCAGGGCGATGCGTGGGGAGGCGGCGTGCAACTTCGACCGAACGTCCTCGATCGCACGCATGAAGGGCGTGATCGTTAGATTGCCGGAGGATTGAAACGGCGGCGGCACTCCAGGAGGCGCGGCCGCAGAGGACCCACCACCGCCGCCGACGCCAGCCGCCCCGCCGCCTCCTCCGCCGGCAAGTTGAGTGTTGTTGTCGCCGACGTTCGAGACGTGAGCCGATGGGGACAAGCTGTACAGCTCGAGGTACTGCAGCCACACGGCCGCCACCTCGTCCATCGACACGCCGCTCAGATGATGGAGAGGGTGATGATGGTCCGCTGCTTTCGGCGGCGGTGGATTGCCGGCCACGGCGGCGGCGGCGCCGCGTCGAGAATGATGATGATGTTGGTGGTGAAGACCCGAGAGACGGTGGAGTATCCGGGCGGATCCGGATAGGAAATCGCTCAGCTGCCACGACGTCGCCGCAATGATGTGCAGGCGGCAGACGTTGAGCGCCGTGCGGTGGTGCTCTAAGAGAACGGCACACTCACCGGCTCCGACGATCTGTGTGAGTTGGACGACGACAGGCGCGAGCCACCCCTCCGCGGCCTCGACCACGGTTAACGCAGCGATCCGATCGGCGGCGGCGCTGTCGGCCGTTTGCGGCTCCCCTTCGCGGCCCCTTTTCCCGAACAGCGCCTGGTCCGCTGTGGGATAGTTCATCCAGGACTGCAGCAGGTGAGCCCCCCCGGTGACAGCGACTCCGGCGGCCTGTGCCCGGCGCCAGATGGGGGCGCGCCTCCCGAACGATGGACTCATCACTGTAAAGGGAAACTCGAACAGCGAAGTGTAACGACTGAGCCGGTCGCCCTCGGTAATGACGGTGGCGTGCAATAGGAACAGGTTCAGTTGCGCAACCGGGCTCAGACAAGTCACGATGCCACCGCTTTCGCCTCCCGCCGGGGTCGAAGGGCCCTCGGACAACGACGAGGTGATCCGTGACGTGGACGGCGGCTTGCGAAATGCGTCCACCGTGTAAGGAGACAAAAGCGTGATCGCAGGATCCCTGCCGCAAGATCGCGCGACCCCCACCGCGGCGATCGCGAGCACATACGACGCGGCGTACTGATTGGCCGTGTGCGACATGAGGAAGGTTAAGTCGTTGTCGGAATGCTCCACGGCGGCGGACGTCTCAGCGTCGTCGCCCGCCGCGGCCTCTGTGGCGCACTTGTCGATGAAGCCCAATGCGAGCAACACGTCGGGAGGCAATGCTTCCGCGGCCCTCGTGGAGAGCGATTCGTGAGCGCCTTCCGCAGCCAGTAGGGTGAAGGCGGTATCACTGTAGTGCTTGACCACCTCGTGAACGATCGTCAACGTTTCGTGGATGAGAGCTGCATTGGACACAAGTCCGCTCGTGGGACACCTGTCCGAGGTCCGGTTCAACTGTTCGAGCGTGACAAGCACTTTGAAAAATGGCAGCCACGCTCCCTTGACGTCGAGCTGCTCGCACCAAGTCACAATGGTACTGCGTTTGCTTAGCCCTTGAACAGGGTCCTTGAGCACCGCGTGGATGAGCGCGCGCCAAAGGATGGGATCCGTGGGCGCCTTTGCGAGCGCTGCGAAACAGGTGCGAATGATGTTGGCAATGCGGGGGGCGAAGGACGTTCCCCCCGCCACTCCTGCCGCCGCGGCTGCACCGCCCCCGCCGCTGGAAGCCATCGACGAGGCCGCGTCGGCGGTTGCCTCCTCTTCTTCCCCGACGACCGCCATGGAAGTAGCGCCACCGTCGACGATCAATGAGTCCGCAGCCGCCGTGCCACTACCGTTTGCGATCTGGCTGGGGGGGCGTAGGGGGCCACCGGCCGTGTTTATCGTCGGTGCGTTCTGCGCAGCTGGCCTTGCCGCGCCTCTCGACGCGTTGGCCAAATCCGTCCCGAACGTCTTTGATATGAAATGAAAAAAATGGCGGCCCACGCGATCCGGCGTCGAGGAGCGGCTGGAGGTGACGATGCTGGCGAGATCCAGGCATGTCATCGGGACCGTGTTCTTGCGCAACGCTCGGAAGTGTTGCAGCATCGACGCCCCGGCCGCTTGGCGGGTCGCACTTCCTGGGGCGGACTGAAAGCAAGTGACGGCGTCGCGAAGCAGCGGAATCGGGGGAACCATATGCCACGACGTCGCCTGCACGACTCGCACAAGGCTCAACAGGACCCGTCTGGCACGTTCAGCTAGTTTGAGTCGCGTCGAGTCCAAGGCGCCCGACGCAGCGGCGGCAACAGTATGGGGTGGGGTCGAGGACGCCGTCATCCATCCAACACTCGGTCCTTCTGCGCCCGTCGCCATTCCGTTCGTCGCTTTGGACACACCGTCATTATCGCCGAGGTGGGGGCGACCCAGAGACGCCATTTCCTGAGACGCAATGTCTTCGCTTTCGGCCGCCGCGGTGTGCAGCGAGAGAGAGAAGTCGGCACACGGGTAGCTTCGGGGCAGCAGCTCCATGGCCAGGCTGGCGACCGACAGCAGATACCACGATGCAGGGCGAAGGCGATGGGCGAACTCGCAGGCGATGTTGGGGCACGGATCGGTCGCGGTTTCAACGCGGCAGGCGTGGAGGGGCACCTGAGAGGTTACGACCGCTGCGGAGGCCATCGTGGCTGGCGGAGGAGAGGCACCGTCGCTGACCACGGCGGCTGCATAGTGGTGGTGCATGTCGCGAAACTCGATGGTATCCTTCGTAACTTTGAGAACTGGCGCGTGTTCGTTGAGCAGCACTTGAAGTGCCGTGGCGGCCGTCGAGACGTCCTGCTCGCGAGGCAGGAGCAACGGGAGCGAAGGCTGGAAGGCTGCTCCCGCGCCCGAGAGCAACCCTGGCGACACAGGGAACGCAGATAGTGCGGCGATGGGGCCGGTCAGCTGTTTCAACCAAGAGAGCGTGTCCTGGAGCGTGCCGGACGCTTTGCGAAAGCGTGCGAGCGACTGCGAGTGTGCTTCGAGTTGCTTCGCGCAATCCGCCGCGGCAATTTTGAATCTCTGCACGTCCTCTGTGGAGCGGTCGTAGCGCTGCGAGACATCGGTGAGCTGTTCCCGCAGTCGTTGCAGCTCCGCGCGATGGGACTGCTGCGCGTCCACCGACTCTTGGAGCCGCGCGTGGCACTGATCCGATTGTGCCCGGAGACTAGAAAGGATCTCAGCGTCCGTCCGATGTTGGCGGCCCGACTCAAAAAGCTCGGCATCGGGCAGCAAATTCGAGGTGGGACGTTGGGTGGCCGAATCGTCGACCGTCGCTGTGACTTGGAGGGCTGCTGGAGGCGGAGGAGTACCCGTGCCATTCGACGATGCGATAACTAGGGAGGAGACCTGCTGGATGCGCGCTGCTGGATCGGATGGCAGCCCCGCCGCCGCCGCGTGGTGCGGCTTGTTGTGGACATCACCCGAGGGTCGCAGGAGCGGAGGTGCCAAGAGGGTCGTAAGAGGCGCGTTCCCTGGTGGTGGTGGCCCGCCGCCCGTGAGTGGCGTCCCGTGAGCCATCAAGGATGAGTAGGGAGGCGGGGTCGGACCATGCTGATGATGTTGGTGGTGGTGATGCGAATGGGTGCCCGTGAGTGGGTGCGGCGCGGATGGAAGTGGTAACCCGGTGGCGGTGGTGCTGCGCGGCGCGGCGTGATAGGGCGGCGGGGGGAGCGTCGACGGAAGCTCCTGTTGACCCATGCCCAGACTCGCGTCGTACGGTGGTAAGGGCAGCTGCGGTCGTCCTGAGCTATGACTATTACTGGGCAAAGGAGGAGGCGCCCCGTAAAAAGGACCTTGCGTCGTGACAGACGATGGCGCGTGATGATGGGCCGCACCGGCCATCATGGGCAACAACGGTCCAGCGGCAGCCGTCGCCTTTGGCTGAAGCCGAGCGAGCTCCAATCGGTGCAGCGGTGTCAAGCCGGGCGTCATGACTTCGGTGTCGTCCGTCAGGTTGATCGTCGCGTGCGTCGACATAAAGGGGTCAAAATTTTCTTGATACATGCGCGAGGCGCGGAAACGCTGCAGCTCGGGATGAACGTACGCCAGATGAGTCGTGCCAGACACGGACGACGACGCGGCGGCGGCAGCGAGGTTCGACTGGGCGGTGATCACTAGCGGAGTGGCGGGGGGCGTCAGATTGGAAGAACCCTTGCGGGACAACGACGGCGCACTGCCCCCTCCCCCCAACGAGCCGAAGCTCGACGACGGTGACGCGAGGAAGGAGGGGCCGTCGACGGGATAATGCGCGGCGCGACCCCCCACGGCCTGCTGCTGGACGAACGCGGCCGCGACGTCGGCGGCGGCGGCCGAGAGGAATGCGGAAGGTTGATGATGGCCCTCACCGCCCGAGAAGAACGACGCCCCCATGTGAGACGTGGGCTCATCGCCGGACCCGATGTGTGCCCGAGCTCGTTTTCGTTGTGCGGCCATCACGGCAGCGGCTGAGGGATCCCCGGACGATCGGTGCCCAATGCGGCCCGCCGGAGGCGGAGGTGCCACGTAATGCGCCTCGTGCCGCGCGACCGGCGGCAAACTATCGTCCTCCTCGCTGTCGTCGTCGTCGTCGCTCGCCGTCGTGGGAGGACTGCGGGGCTGGACGCCGATGGCAGCTCCGTGGACGGCGTCGCCACCCCTTCCATCGGCGTGATGCAAAGGAAGTTGTTGCGGCAGCGTCGCGGAAGACAAAACGGCATCCGCGGCACGCGGCTGCGTTTCATTATGATGGTGCATACAGTGTGTGCGTTTTTAAAACGGGACGCCCGCAGATGCGATGGTTCTGGGTCACTTGCCGCAGCCGTGATAGTAAAGTGAGTGTCGGAAAGGAAGAGACAAAGATGCCTCTGAAGGGGTCCGGCGAGGGTAAAGGCCGAAGAAACAAAAATCCTCCGTTCAACCACTGGTTCAAGGTCAATCCAAGCCGGACATTTTTTTCGGGATTTTCATCAACGCAAACGGACGACCGCGCGACACATCGATACCCGAGTGACTCACCAAACGCAACGGCGCCAAGAGAGGTGAGCCGGATGCGAGAAGAAAAATGCACTTGACAACGCAAGTGTGCCATTCTAAGAAAAAACACTTGTGGACAGGAAGGAATGAGAGCGGTGATGAACTAGGGCGAGAGATCGAGAGACAGTCGACGGCGCGCGGCTTTGTGAAGGAACCACCGGCGTTCGGCTTTAGAAATGTGGGAAGGGTGTGATTGTTAAGAGAATCATTTCTGGGAACTTGGGACCCTCCTTCCGACGAACAGGAGCGCCTCATACTTCAAAACGATCGAGTCCAGAACGAAAATTCAGCGCGGGAAAGAGAGGAGAAAAAACAGATGAACGCACTGGTGTGGGACGAGGACTCAGGAATCCTCCCAGTAGAAGTATTGAAAAATGCAGTGGGGGAGCCGCGATGGCGCGCGGTTCACAGGGTAGTCGGTGTGTAACGCATCATGCTAGCCCTTTAACGTTACTTCGACGAGCGGTCGGCTTTCTCCGTGAGTTCTTGCGCAGCGAGAAGTTCATCGTCGTCGGCTTTGCTGGGGAGTCCCCACCGCTGATACTGCTTGTGGATCAACGCCATGGGAGCGCAGTGATTCACGCACAGGAGCGCTAGGATGGCGCCCAACCACATGTAGGAGAAGACGAAGCAGCTGCGGCAGTACCTCACGGGGTCGATGTGAAACATAATCGTTTTATAGACAAACGTCACGTTGGCAATGGACGCGAGCACGTAGTACCAAGGCTCAACCACGTCGAAGCCGCAGTACGGCAACCCCACCGTGGTCAGCAGACCCCCGGCGGCCGCGAGGGCCATGGCGTAAACACTGGCCCGAGTTGGGTGGTGGAACGGGAGCATTTTGAACCCAGCGGCCTCGTAGTCCCGCCGGCAGTGGTAGGCGAGCGACATGAAATGGGGTATCTGCCACGCGAAGAGCACGAAGCCCAGCAGGTAGGCTGGCTGGATGGCCCAACTGGAGGCGCAGATGAGGCCGTTGGTCGCGGCGGTGCCCCCCATCAACGGCGGGACGGCGCCGACAATGGCGCCCCACCAGGTGTTCGTGGTCGAGCGACGCTTGAGTGGCGTGTAGACGCCCACGTACATGACCCAGTTGGCGACGCCGAGATACGCCGACATCGGGCACATGGCGTAGAGCAAGGCGGTGCCAGCCGCCAATTCGACGGCCGCGAGCGCGCCGGCCTGCCACGGCGTGATGGCCCCGACGACGAGCGGCCGCTTGCACGTGCGCTTCATGCTGCGGTCGTGTTCGATTTCGATGATTTGGTTGGTGGTGTTGGCGGACAGTGATTGCATGAAGGTGCCGAGCGTAATGGCGGCCGCAACGGTCAGAGAGTCCCCGCCGCAGAGAAAGTAGCCTACCGTAGCGGTAGACGTCACGAAGCCGGACAGCTTTGATTTACCGAGCTGCTTGACAATGTCTTTCGCGGACATTTTCGCCGCCAGGGCCGCATCACCCGCACGGCTGAGTCCGTCGTCGGGACTTTCAGGGCATGCTTCGGGCGTCGACCCGCTCATCGGACAGCACGCCGCTCCGATCTTATTGATCGAAGACGCGGAGGTTGAATGGGTTGCTTGCGGCGCGGACGGGGCGGCACCCCCCATGCCGGAGAACGGGCACGACGAGCCGTTACTGCTCTGCTGCCACCGACGGGATTCCCAGTAGTTCGGTACGGCAGCAGCTACCGACCCGCATACGACGGCTCGATGCCGCGGGCCGCTCGAACCGTCAAGCACCATGTGCCGGGTCGCTCGAACCATCGGCACCACGTCAGCCTTGAGTCGGAGCTTCAGCAGGCCTTTGCTGCAGCAAGAGGCACGACTCATCATGTTTCCCCTGACGGAAAAAAAAGTGTTGAGATGATCGTTTGTTTAACGATTGAACGACCCGCGCCGGTGGAGTCAGAGAGCGGCTGATTGCGCCACGTGAGGGCTTCGTGTGGAGAGGAAAAAAGGGGTGTGGTGGGGGAGAAAGAGGGAGGGGTTTGAAACTTCAGCGGCGGAAAGGATGTGAACATAAACCCGTTCATTTGCCGACACTTACACGAAAAGAGCGCGAAGACACACAGAGAGAGCGAGAGAGAGATAACGAGAGAATGACCGAGAGAAGTGGCCGTTGATGATTGAATCGAAAACGTATCGACATCGACGATGGTGGCGCAACGACCGAAACACCACTTTTGAGTGCATTGGAAGAACTGTCAACAACGAGGGGTACCCCCCCCGGGAGGAGGGTGTGAGAGAAAGAGGGGACACCCACGGAGGCGGAATAAGAGGCACGATGAAGAAATTCTCTAACGACGACCACGCCCGGCTTTTTGCGGTGAGGCACTCGGCGACGATTCATCGGTGAAGTCGTCGGAGTCGTATCCGTTGTCCTCCCCCTCCGGCTCGTCGTCTCTCCTGATTCCGCCGGTGGTGGCCCTGGGCCCAGGGGACGAGGCGGCCGCTGGTGACGATGATGAACGCGAGGATGTTGACGATGAGGAAGAGTCTGAGCTGTAGTCACTGCCGTCGTGCAACGCTTCATCGACCGTTTTCTTTTCAGTCGTCTTTTTCTTGGGACTGTTGACCATCATGGTCCCCGTGGCGCGGGGTCCCACGGCAGGCACGACCGACGACGGTTCCTGGCCTGCCACGGGCGAGGCGGAGACATTTTGGTCCGCACGAGGGCGATCGTCGGAGATAGGCGACGTCGGGAGCTCTGAGGGCTCTGAGGGCTGTGTGGGTGTCTCCATGGTCCGCGGCACACCCCCTGATTGCATCGCAGCCGTGGAGTCACCCACAACATCGGCGCTGGGTGGTGGCTCAGCGTGACTGGTTGTTTTTTGCTGCTGAGGCTGTGTGATGCCCTTCGACGGGGTAACGACGGCATGTTGAACAGGAGGAGGAGACTTCGCGATCGAGCCAATCCCATTCGAGGAACGCTGATTGGATAGCGTTTTGTGCCCTTCACGAGACGGCACGGTCGTTGTGTCCGTCGCAGGGTTGACAGGCAACGACCGCTGTGGCGAGCGGCGCCTGCGGTCCGGCGCTAACGAGCGGGATGCGGCGACATCACCCGTGTTGCCGGCGCCGATGGCGGCTCCCTTTGCCGTCTCGTCCTTGGTGCTTGTGGGAACGCGGCGTCGCTGCGGCGATGATGTGCTCTTCGCAGTTGGGAGAGCACCGACCGTCGGAGCCGGAGATGGAGCTGCGGCGGCTGGAACTGGTGAGCTGGCTGTGGTCGATGAAGGTGGCTTACCAGGGGCAGCAGCCTCGAGCGGCGTAGCTGCCGGAGCAGCGGTGGTTGTTTGGCTGCGTGGAGGCGGCTCCTCCTTCCCGTTCGCACCTGTCGCCGTAGGCTTCTCCGATACACGGGGAGGGGGGACGTTTGCGGTTGCCGATGGCTCCTTCGTCGGGGACGACGAGGTCGGAGGACGCACCGTCGCCACCGACGTTGCCGTCACGTGCTGCTTCGACAATTGCCCCGCATCAATTCTCGGAGACACACTCCGATATCGAGTCGGCGTCCGATAGCGAGGTATGGGGTGCTCGATGCTGTAGATTTCCGACGCTTGCTTCCGATCCAGCTGAATTTGGTGGGCCACGCCTTTCTCAGCGAGCTCGTGGTGCAAAATCTGCAGCTTCAGTCGAGTGTCGCCCGTCGCTTTGTGCGTGTCGCGCTTCGCCCGCTCCAAAGCTGCCACCTCCGACTCTCGCTGTTGCAGCTCGGCGAGGTCGCACAGTTTGTCGAACGCTTGCCGTTTTTGCACGGTGCTCACGATCTTTCGCGTGACGTCGCGTTGTCCGGCAACCCATTCGTGCTCCGCTTCAGCCTCCTCTCGCTGCTTCGCGAGCACGGCGTTGCGTCGAGATTCCTCAGATGCCATTTTCGCCAGGATGCTCCGTGCGCGCTCGTCTTCCATGATGGCCGCGGCTTCCACTGCGCGTCGGATGGTTTCGGATTTCCGCGTCTGCAACACGCCGTGAATGGCGGCTTCTTCCTCCTGCTTCTGGCGGAACGCTTCCAGCCGTTGCTCCGTGGCCTCCAGGCGGTCTTGGATCATCCGGCGCGTGCGTTCGGCATGATCGACGGCGCGCCGCTTTGATTTGAGCTGCTGCGCCTGCACCTGCTGCGAAAGCGCGGCAGATTCCTCTCGCTCTCGTGCGACTCGCGTTCGAAACTCTTCGGCGCGTTGCTGGTTGAGCGCATCCGCTTCTTGGCGGCGGCGGAGTAGCTCCGCGTCCCGCTCATCCACCGATCGCTTGGCGGTCTCGAGCTTCGCTTCGTTGGCCTCCCGGAGCTGTGCGCCTGACAGCTTTCGTTGGTGACGAAGCGTCTTAACCTTCACGTCGACTTGCTCGTGCTTCTCATCGATCCTTCTTCTTTGCGCCTCCGCCTCCTCGATGAGCACCTCGGTGAGCATTTGTTGCGTGCGCTTCTTTTGCTCGTATTTGTCCGCCATTGCCTTCGCGCGATCTTCCAGTTCCTGCCGTTTTTTCTCACTCCGACTGTGCAGCAAGGTGGCGAGCTGGACGGCCTTGTCGCTGGCTTTATGGCGACGCTGCGCCTCCACCTCGGCGAAGCCCCGCAGCTTTCGTTGGTTAGATTCGAATGTCTCCTTGGCCCTCTTCCGCTGGGCGGCGATGGCCGCGACGCTCGCGTCGGTGACTCTCGCCGGAAGTAGGACGTCGAGCAGAACTGAAGTCGGAAATGCCGCACAAAGGCCAACGTACTCGGCCTGCAGCCGGCTGACAACGGCCTGTCGGTCGTCATCGATGCGTCTGTAACGTGCCTTTTCCGTCTCGCGCGATAGCATTTCGTCTCCTACTTTGACGTAATAGTTGGCCGGGCGCTTGAGCAAGTCGTACGCCTGGAGCCCATTGCGAAGCAATAGCAACGTTGACCTGGGAGAGTTGATGAGCGTCGTCGCACCCACCGCGTCGCCGTTGTTCAGGTCGTGATGGAGCGCGTCGTGGCTCAACAAGGCGTAGTTCATTGTGAGCAATGTTTTTGTCGATTTCCAGGCGATAAAGCGCAGCTTCTCGGCCCGCCATGGGTCGTGGTCGTCTACATCCTCCATCTCCGCCTCCTTGTCCGTGCGGGGCCCGGGCGAGTCACTGGTGGTGCCATTACCGGCACCCCCATGATGGGCCGCGAGATCCTCCTCGGGTGAACCGTGTGCGACGACGGACTGCGGGGACGACGAGCCCTCGTTGGCCGCTGGCGATGCCGCGGCGGGGGGTGGCGGAATGCCTTCGCGAAGGGCGAACGGCAGACGGTCCCTCGTTTCGATGGCGTGCCTCATCCAGCTAAGGTCGCAGTTGGGCGTCGTCAGATTGCACACCCAGTTCGCGGTGGGACACAGCATGGTCCGCAGCGCCCGTACTTCACGCTCACTCACGGCATCGGATAACACCGCGGCCTGATGAAACTGTGGACCGGCGGTTGCGGTCGAGCTGTGGCCGCCCGCCGAAGACGGCGATGGCGACGGTGTCACTGTTTGCGAATGCGGATGCACAGGCGAAATCACACTATTCGTCGCTGTGGTCGCGTCGGTGGATACGGCACGAGCATAACGACTGGGGGATTCGCTGACGTCGCTGTCCGCAGTTTGTTGACTTGACTTGCTGAGCTGCGGCGTGAGAAGGGCGCGTCGACCCATGCCCTTGCGATGCGATCGCAGGCGCGTGGTGGGGTCTCCGGTGGTGGACGAACGCTGCGCCAACTCCAGTTTCTTCTGGCGCTCTTGCCAGAGTGATGGCAGGGCCACCTTGCGGTCCCAGTAGCGCTTCATGAACGGGTCGACGGAGGAATCGTACTCCGTGACTCCCCGCGGACTCGCCGAATATGCCGATGCAACCGGGACGAACATGAACACGTGGCTGCTACCTCCGCCACCCGCGCTCTCGCCTTCGGCATTGGTTCCCTTTTGGCGCTCAGCAGTGCCGCCGCCGTTGGGCGATAGGCCGTCGGATAGTTGCGACGGTGCTTGGGCCACCGGGTGAGCCGAGGGACCGCCACCTCCACGGCTGTTGTTTGCGCCCATGACGGATTCGTGCTCATCGGTTAGTGGCTTCTTGACGTACAGGTCCACGAGATGCGTCGCGGACCTCGGGACTGACGCGGGGGCGATCAGTCGAGAGCCGCCAACACTCCCTCCGCTTCCCCCCCCTCCTGTACCCCGATGGTGGTCCAGCTTCCGGCGACGGCGATCGCTTGGCGGGTCATGGTGGCGGTGCATGGGCTTCCCGGTGTCGGCGGTGTCCGACGTGATCGTCACGGAGCCATGGCCGCGCACCGCCGCGGTGGCCACGTCGCCATCTGCAGCAGCCGCCGCCGTCGTCGTCGCCATCTGCTGCTGCCCCTCGTCGCGCCGGTGCGACTTGGTGGAGGCGACAGTTTCACTCGTCGTTGCGCCGTCTTGGACGGTCGAGGACGGCGCCTCATCGGCTCTCGTTGCGATGACCTCGTCGTTCCGTGCCATCACCGCGGTGGGAGGCTGATTGCTGCTGCTAGCGGCTTTCTGTCGCACCCCACTGCCATCTGGATACGGGCAACCGGTCTGAGCGTCATCGTCGACTCGATTGTTCACTTCCGCTGTCTGGACATGAATCGTTGAACCCGTCGTCGATGACGTACCAGTAGCCGGCGCTGCTTCTTGTTTCTCATGCGCCGAACCGAGTCGAACACGTGGAGGGTCGTCGACGTAGTCCTTCGAGCTGCGGTCGTCGCGGTGCCCGAAAGTGGCCTCTGCGCCGGCGGCAACGGACGTCACAGATGTAGTCGATGAGACGACAACGTCCTGGCTGCGAGGCTCGTCGTCGGCCGTTTCGCGACGGCAGTTCGTCTCGTTGGTGATCTCTTCCTCCTTCGCCGGGACTGTTGATGAACCAACGAGCGCAGGCTCGTCGTCATCCACCGAGAACGACGACGACGACGAGGACGCTGACGGGTGACTCATCCTAAAGATGCAGTTTGGATCCTGTCGCGAAAAAAAAGAAAAAAACACTGCTGATAAATTGTCAATCGATCGTAAAATGAAAACGCTTTCACGCACATCAGCAAATTGAGATGGAGGGAGTCCCCATAGTGCGGAACTGGACTTTCTTGGAGGCGATGAGAACGCCATATTTTCCTGCGAGAAGCTGAGCGCGCTACCATCTCACGGCTCTTGGAAGCCACGGCACTGGCTGACGGGCACCGCCAAACGTGAAACCGATATCACGTCATGCGATGATGGTCCGCCAAAAAAATTCACCCAGGGGGTCCCCACTGTGCTAGGCAGTGAGATTGATTACCTCTTATCGATCTCTTGCCGTTCCACTGCGGTTCTTCGACGCTGTGCACGTCTCAAACGCTCGTTCAATGTCGGCGTAGGTGAGCGAGCGCGGCCCGTCCCTTGCAGCGTCGGCATCGTCGTGATCGTCATGAACCCTCCTCCCTGCACCGGAGTCGTCGTCGCTTCCCGACGCGCCGCGCGGTCGCTTGTTCCCGACGCGGACGTGGCACACGAGTTCGCCAGAAACGCAGAACGATGAAGGGTCGGCCGCCGCCGTTGGCTCACACTTACCACCACTGTGGTGTCGGCCGTCAATGACTGAGGAGGTGCGGCTGGACTGGGCGACCGACGAGGCGACGGAAAGGCGGATATTCCCGTCGACGACCAGCCGGACATCAAGACTTGCGGTCCAGGCGGCGCTGTCTTCTTGGAGACACGCGACTGACCAGGGCCGCAGCCATCCCACGTGCCCCCCCCTATCCTCCTGACCTTCGTCGTCGTCTCCCGCCGACGGCGGCGGCGGTGGCCCACCGGTGGTCAGCACCATCAAGTGAAAGCTCCGCGGCGCTGCGTCTACGTCTGAGCCTTCCGAGGCATCTTGGGCTCTCGCATTTGTCCGACCATCAGAGCCGAGACCGCCGCTCTTACTCGCTGCTCTTTTGAGTTGCTCCAGGGATGCGAAGCTACGAGAAAATTGACTGATGCGCAGGGCGCAGCGCACAGGTGGGATGCCCGAGGAGACCATCGCCCGACTCAAGGCGGTCATCGCCGCGCCGGGATCGCCGTACCCGCCGTCGCCTGCCGTGCACCACAGCTGGGCCGCGAGCATCGCGGCGTCGAAGCAGTACGGCGATTGCTCGGTGACTTCGACGCAGAATGGCAGGGTTAACACCGAAGTCGCCATTTTACGATACGACCGAGGGAAAAAAAGAAAAATGCAACGAGTTGGAGTTGAAACACCTGCCTGCCAAAACAAAGACCTTTTGCTATTAGTACCCGTATTTGGTCCCACAAGCTGTAATCCATGAGATGGATTTGCTTCTTGTTCAAAACCATGATGATGACTATCCGGAGGACAGTCGCGTGGCGTCACCCCCATTGGAGACGCCAGGTGCGATGACACGACGTCGTTAACTCTCTCTTTAACTCTCTCTGACCCCGAATCCTGCTTCCAGAGCCATCCCCGAATCCTCGGCGCCGTTGTCAAGCGAAAAGAGGGGAAAGGGGAGAGCACGTTTTTGTGTCCCCCTGCGCCGGAAGGCGCAATGGGAGAGTGAGAAGGGGAGGGAATGCGACGAAAAAAACAACAAACAAAACGAACGTTGCCCGCTGAGCCCACCTCATCCCAATGTGATTCTATGAACACCCCCACGCTCAGGATATGGCGTGTTTGTGGAGGGAGTCATATGCGCATTGATGGCACATTCTCCAACCACGTCAAAGAGAAAAGGGACACGGAATAAAGCAGAAGAAAGGTATTTTCAGGCAGGAAATAGTGTCGAGGAATACAGTGTACTGTATGTCGCCGGGGAAGGGGGGTTGGGTGGATACCGTGACCCGTGGAGGGGGGAGGGTCGCCAAAGACCAGGAGGGAAGTCCCTTGTTGGGGATAGGGAGAGAGAGGGAAGGAAGGAAGGAAGGAAGTTGTGGTTCTGGCCCAGGTGGGCATAATCGGCTGTGCGGGCGTGGGTGATTTGCCTGGACTCACGCGGCGGGACTCACAGTTCCGCCACCGATGGCGATGATGCACTTTTCCTACGACACCTTTGAATTCCCAGCTGAACCCACAGAAGAAACTATCTTAGAGAGGGGAGGGGGGAGAGAGAAGAGACGATTGGTTACGACGGGCACTCCGCTCAGGCACTCATGGTCCGAGAACTGAGCCGCGCAAAGATTGCCCTTACCGCGACGTCGGCGCTCTGAAGCACAACATCGGCTTTGTCTCCGATGAGAGAAATGCCACCGCTCAAAAGGGGTAGTCCACCCGCCACGACGGCCGTGAAGTCCGTTCCGTTGGCGAGGGTCAGCGTCCCCAGTAGGATGAAGGATAAGAACAGTACCAGCCCAAAGCCGACGAAGGCGACTGCACCTGCTACTTGTGAATCCTTCAAGTTGAGGCGTTCCAGTACTTCGACACACACCATGTCCTGCAGAGATTGAACGACGACGTGAAATTCCTCCTTCGTGATTTCTCCATCGCCGCTGGCATCCACACGGTTGAAAATCGATCGCGCGTCCGTCTCGGAAATGAAAAGGCCTATGCGCTTCAAAAGAGAAGCAAACTCCGACAAGCTGACCGTTCCAGACCCGTCTTTGTCAAAGACCTCGAACACGTGGTCGGTGAACGCCGCGGTAAAATCTCGCCCGGCCGCTAGGACGCCTTCCTTCGCCAGTCGTGATGTCGCGTCCACAAGAGATGTGTCGGACTGCAGTCCCGAGAGAAATCGGACCACGGTCGAAAAGCGTTCTGCCTGCGTCGGCGTCACGACGGCCCCGCAAAGGGGCAAGAGACGTGGTAGGGCGGCCACGTCTCCTCTGGCAAAGGCTAACAAAAGATCGACAAAGTCGATGGAAGAAGACTCTAGATCGACGAACATGGCTAAGATGCGGGCGAGAAGCATCGGTACCGTGAGGTCGGTGCGGTCGAGTAGCACGTCGAGCTGCTTGAGCTTGATCTCCACGCCGGCAAGGGCCGCGGCGAAGTCACCTTGAGGTGCGCAGCGCTGCATATACACAACTACCGCATGCGAGATGCCCACCACCGTGTCCATGATCGCGGCCGCATTGTCCATTTGCTGGTTTGACGGCGTCGCCGTTGGAGCGAGGAGGCTGGACAGCGCGCGGTACGCGGGCTCAAGCATCGACGCAAACGCTTCGAATTCGAGATGCGCGGCAGCGAACGTGCCGTTGCCATCAACGTTGCCCTGAGTTGCATTCGCGATTCCGCGCGTGATCCGCATCAGCGCTGACAGGACTGCCATTGGGGAGGCGGTGCCTCCGTGACGTGTCTGAGTTGCATGGATACCGCGACCGATCGCGGGCACGGCAACGGAAAGTGCCTGCGCGAGGACCTGCACGTCTTGTTGATAGGGGCCGTGCCGGGTCAGCGCACTAAGAAGAAGGGTGAGGATGTCCACGCCGTCCGCGAAAGGTTCTCCCGTGAGCCGCAGACCGCCGCTCGTGAGCTTGGCAAACACTGTCAACAGATCGACAACGGTTCCGAGAGAGGAGTCGCCGATCGCGGAAGGAGCGATCGCGGCCCCACTGACAAGTGACAACAGCGACGACGACAAGCGCTGACAGTCTGAAGTGAGCAGCCCCACCACAAGTTCGACAATACTGGAGCGATGCGGGTCTCCAAGCAACGTCTGCGTCGGGTCGAATACACGGGGGAAAATCACCCCGCGACGGAGGGAAATATAGCCGTGAAATTCAATCGGAGTGAGGCGCGAGAAGAGAACCTCGGCCGCATCCTCCTCCTTCACCCTCGTGATCGATTGTGTCGTCGTAAGTGGCGTCGCGATGGCGACGCTGGCGAGGAAAAACTGAAGCACGCTGACAGCGTTGAGCGAACGAGCGACGGCGATCGTCGCCGAGGAGGAAGACGCCGGCGAATGCAACCGGAGACCTGAAGCTGACACTTGGCGGACCAACAATTGCTGAAGTTCCGCATGGGCACCAACAGCCAGGCACGCCGCGCACTGCCACGAGAATATTCTGAGCGCGTCCTCCGGTTTCAAAGTAGCCACAGTGGGTTTGGCA
>ERZ1292633.2515-Hain-H41-02um-R1-2515-length-18692-cov-9_pt1 | contig 18692 bp, 15 predicted proteins | sample MGYA00564406_ERZ1292633 | MGnify/ENA primary metagenome ERZ1292633 (study PRJEB36523, sample SAMEA6512639) | groundwater metagenome | collected 2019-01-08 | study: AquaDiva: Metagenomics assemblies of 32 groundwater samples | reverse complement strand
GTACCATCAAAGATGTTGACAATAAGCAAAAAGTCTATCAGGTCGAAGTGACGATCTTAGGACGTCCGATTATGGTTAGCTTAGAAGAAGTAAACATCAGAAAAGTTGGAGGAGAAGAGTAATGTCTAAGGTGACAAAGAAAGTCACGGCTCTGATTAAATTGCAGGTGCCAGCCGGAAAGGCAAATCCAGCGCCTCCCGTGGGTACTGCCTTGGGTCCAAAAGGCGTAAACATTATGGAGTTCTGCAAGCAGTTCAATGAACGCACGAAAAAAATAGAACCAGGCACGCCAATTCCTGTTGAGATGTCTGTTTTTGCAGATCGTACTTTTGCTTTCATTATGAAGTCACCACCCAATACGTTTTTCATCAAAAAAGCGATTGGTTTGACAAAAGGGCACACGAAGCCTGGAGCGGGTGATCCTATTGGTAAAATCACAATGTCTCAAATTAATGGCATTGCCAAAGAAAAAATGCAGGATATGAACGCCAATTCATTGGAAGCAGCGGCCAGCATGATTGCTGGATCCGCGCGTTCGATGGGGCTTGAAGTAGTAGAGGGATAGATCATGTCAAAAAGAATGGTTGATTTAAATAAGGCTGTTGATCGGAAAAAGATGTACACACTTGCTGAGGCACTTGAAGTTATCAAGGCCAATGCAAAAGCGAAATTTGATGAGACGATCGATGTGTCTGTGAACTTGGAAATCGATGCCAAAAAAACAGATCAAAATGTTCGTGGTAGCTTAGCGCTTCCCCATGGGACTGGTCGTACGTGCCGCGTTGCAGTAGTTGCGGGCGATGAGAAAGCCGCTGAAGCTAAAAAAGCGGGCGCTGAAATTGTTGGCGGCGAAGAATTGATTGAAAAAATCACAAAAGGTGAAATTGACTTTGATGCCTGTATTGCTACGCCAGATCTAATGGCAAAGATGAGTAAAGCTGCCCGTGTATTGGGACCGCGTGGTCTTATGCCAAATCCAAAATTAGGTACAGTGACAAATGATGTTGCCGCAATGGTGTTGTCCTTGAAAAAAGGACGTGTTAATTTTAAAAATGAAAAAGCTGGTGTCATTCATGCGCCGGTTGGTAAAGCCAGTTTCTCTGTAAAACAATTACAAGAAAATATTGAGGCATTCTTGGCGGAATTGAAGAACGCAAAACCTTCAACGGTCAAGGGTTCTTTCATAAAAGAGATGTTTATTTCTTCAACACAGGGGGTATCGCTTATGTTCCAAGCGAACTAAACCCTTCCGGTGGGAATACTGTCGGAGACTGTAGGTCTGGGGACTGCACCAGGTAATGGATCAAGCAAGATGGTCCGCCCACAATAGACGTAACAAAAAGGAGAAATAAATGCTGAATAAACAACAGAAAAACGATCTGGTTGGACAGTTGAAGCAGGATTTATTGAACTGTGAATTTATAGCTGTGACAAAAAACCATGGGCTGACTGTGTCCCAGGTGACCAGCTTGCGCAAGCAGGTTGATGCATTGGATGGATGCAGCTATCGCGTGGCAAAAAACACGTTGCTTGAATTGACAGTTCAGGGATCATCCGCTGAATGTTTGAAAGATTTTTTTGTGGGACCAACGGCAGTTGCTTATGGTATGGATCCTGCTGGCCTTGCAAAATTGCTTGTTCAGTTTGTGAAAAGTCATGAAAAATTGACAGTTGTTGCCGGCTTTATGAGTGGCCGTATTTTGTCTGACAAAGAGATTGAAGCATTGTCTAAACTACCATCACTACCAGAGCTTTTGTCTCAAATCGTGTCCTTCATAAACGGCGCTGCTGTAGAGCTTCGTCGTTTGATGTTGGCGCCCGCTATGGAAATACATCGTCTATTAACCGCGATTGCGGATGGTAACAAAAATTAACTGAAAGGGATTTTTCAAATGGCTACTAACATTGCAAAACTGATTACAGATATTAAAGCACTGACATTGATGGAAGCTGCTGAAATTGCTAAAACTCTGAAAGAAGAATTGGGTTTGCCTGACGCTGCTCCTATGATGGCAATGGCTGCTGCTGGCGGCGGCGCGCCTGCTGCTGCTGCGGAAGAGCAAACAGAATTCACAGTAACATTAACTGAAGTGCCTGCCGACAAGAAAATTGCTATCTTGAAGGTTGTTCGAGAAATCACAGGTTTAGGTCTTGGCGAAGCGAAAGCGGTTGTTGAAGGCACACCAAAAGAACTAAAAGCTGGCATTGATAAAGCAGCTGCGGAAGATATCAAAAAGAAAATTGCAGAAGCTGGCGGTGTTGTAAAAATAAGCTAGAGCCGCTGCTCCGCAAGGAACGGTTCGTATTATTGACGCGTAGGTCTGACCTTTGTAATCTGGGGAATCATTAATGAGCGCATCGTACAACTACAATCGCGACTATCGGTACTGGTTTGGCAACTTCAAAGAAGCTGTCGAACTACCCAATCTTATTGCCCTTCAAAAACAATCTTATGATAATTTCTTGCAAGCAGATGTCACGCACGATCAGCGTAAACGCGCTGGTCTGCATGAGATTTTTTGTGAAGTTTTTCCTGTGAAAGATTTGTCAGGAAAAGCACAACTGGAATATCATGGGTACTATTTTGAAAAACCAAAATATACCGAAGAAGAATGTCGCTACAAGGGTTTGACCTACTCATCATCTTTGAAATTAACATTGCGTCTTATTGTCTGGGAATTTGATCAGGACACAGGATCAAAAAGCATCCGCGACATTAAAGAACAAGATGTTTACATGGGTGAAATTCCCATTATGACGGACCGTGGTACATTTGTGATCAATGGCATAGAGCGCGTTATCGTATCACAAATGCATCGTTCACCGGGTGTGTTTTTCGACCATGATCATGGCCGTTCACACGTATCTGGTAAATATTTATATGCCGCGCGCATTGTACCTTACCGTGGTTCTTGGTTCGATTTTGAATTCGACTATAAAGACACCGTATTTGTCCGCATTGATCGTCGTCGTAAAATCAGTTTGTCGACATTTTTATTCTGTATGCCAAAAATGTCTTCGGATGAATTGGAAGGCAAAACAGACGGTGTTAAAAGTTACTCCCACAATGGGTATACAGCTGTCGAATTGCTTAAGAACTTCTATGATACGCTTTCCTTTAAACGCACGAAAGGCAAATGGACTGCTGATTTTCATCCGGGACTATTCAAAGGCTTTACCCCCAAATCTGATATTACAGACACAGTTGGTAAAGTTCTTGTAGAAGCCGGGGCGAAAATGACACCGCGCATTATTCGTCAACTTGAAAAAGATAAAATCAAGAAAATTATGGTTGATGACGAGTTTTTACTTGGAAAACATTTGACTTATGATTTCATTAATCCTGAGACAGGCGAAATTCTAATCGAAACAGGAACAGAAATTACGCCGGAATGTCTTGAATTGTTCCAGCAAGAAAAAGTTGATGAAATCACCATCTTCAATATTGACGCACAGACGGTTGGTGCGTATCTCATTCGAACATTTAAGGCTGATAAAATCGCCAACCGTGAAGAAGCCTTGATCGATTTGGCCAAAAATATTCGTCAAGGTGAGCCACCTACTTTGGAAAATGGAGAACTGCTTTACCGCGGACTTTACTCAGATCCAGATCGTTACGATTTATCCGCTGTTGGTCGCGTAAAAATAAATGCACGACTTGGTTTTGGAGAAACAGTTGCCGACACAGTACGCGTTCTTCGCAAAGAAGATATTTTGGCGATCATTCGTAAGCTTATTGAAATTAAAGATGGGTTGGATGATGTCGATGATATCGACAACTTGGGTAACCGTCGCGTTCGAGCTGTAGGTGAATTGATTGAAAATCAATATCATATTGGAATTCTACGTCTAGAAAAAAGTATTCGCGAACGTATTGCTGCGTCTGATGTAGATATGCTGATGCCGCATGATTTGATCAATGCCAAGGCACTTGGTTCATTGCTCCGTGAGTTTTTCGGAACATCGCAACTGTCACAATTTATGGATCAAACGAACCCACTTTCAGAAGTTGCGCATAAACGGCGTTTGTCCGCATTGGGTCCAGGAGGTTTAAGCCGTGATCGCGCTGTGTTCGAAGTCCGTGATGTCCACCCAACACACTATGGTCGCATCTGCCCTGTGGAAACACCTGAAGGTCCGAACATTGGTTTGATTAACTCTTTAGCATCATTCGCGCGCATCAATAAGTATGGGTTTATTGAGACCCCTTATCGTAAGGTGATTGAAGGTAAAGTGACGGATGAAGTTCTATTCATGACATCTACGCATGAAGTAAATCATGCCATTGCACACGGTGACGTACCAACAGATGAAAATAATATGATTATTGAACGCTTTGTGACATGCAGTCGTAACGGCGAATATGGTCTGTATCCGCGCGAAGAAATCAGTTACGTTGATGTATCTCCAAAACAGCTTGTATCTGTTGCTGCATCCCTAATTCCTTTCTTGGAAAATGACGATACAACCCGCGTTTTGATGGGCGCAAACATGCAACGTCAAGCAGTACCTTTGGTAAATCCAGATGTGCCAATTATTGGAACAGGTATGGAGCGCGTTGTAGCACGTGATTCGGGCGCTGTGATTTTAGCCAAACGTTCTGGTTATATCGAAGCGTTAGATTCAAAACGAATTGTTGTACGCGCAGTTGATGAAAATACCGATCAAGTTATTGGTGTCGATATTTATCGTTTACGTAAATTTGAACGCTCAAACATGGGCACATGTATCAATCAAAAACCATTAGTTGATGCTGGTCAATTCGTCAAAAAAGGCGATATTCTGGCTGATGGCAATGCGATTTCGAAGGGCGAATTAGCGCTTGGTAAAAATCCTTTAATTGCCTTCATGTCTTGGAATGGTTATAACTTTGAAGATTCGATCGTTATTTCTGAAAAAATATCACAAGAAGATGCATACACATCAGTCCATATTGAAGAACTGGAAGTTGTTGCGCGTGATACAAAATTAGGTCCTGAAGAAATCACACGTGATATTCCCAATGTGGCCGATGAGATGCTGCGTAATCTAGATGAATCCGGCATCATTTATGTCGGCGCCACGGTTAAAACTGGTGACATTTTGGTTGGTAAGGTTACACCGAAAGGTGAAATTGCGCAAAGTCCTGAAGAGAAATTGTTACGCGCCATCTTTGGTGAAAAAGCATCTGATGTGAAAGATTCTTCATTGCGTGCCACATCTGGTATTCAAGGTACCGTCGTTGACGTGCGTGTGTTTTCAAGACGCGGGATATCGAAAGATGAACGTGCTGTTTTGATTGAACGACAGGACGTTTTGAAAGCAAAAGCCGACTGTGAAAACGGCACTCAAATTTATGAACATAGTTTCAAAAAATCATTGTTTGAAACTTTGCTCAATCAAGAATTGGGTGTAAAGTTTGGTCCGTGCAAACCGGGTGATGTGATTACTGAAGTACTGTTAAACAGCACGCCATGGACGCAGTGGAGATCAATGAAACTAAAAGATGCATCTAAGCAAAAGCATCTAGAACTTCTAGCGCATCAATTTGATGAAGCAGTTGGATTATTACAAGATGAATTGAAAGATAAAATGAACAAAATCAGTCAGGGTGATGATTTATCACCTGGCGTGCTTAAAGTTGTAAAAGTGTACGTTGCAGTAAAACGCAAGTTACAACCAGGCGACAAAATGGCGGGGCGACATGGAAACAAAGGTGTTGTATCACGGGTTGTGCCTATAGAAGACATGCCATTTATGGAAGATGGTACACCGATTGATTTGATCGTCAATCCTTTGGGTGTTCCTTCGCGTATGAACGTTGGACAAGTTCTTGAAACCCATCTTGGTGCAGCAGCTGTTGGTCTTGGCAAACAAGTACAGGCGATGCTGGATGAGCACAACTTGAAGAAGAAAAATAAAGTTTCAGAAATACGCAGCTTGCTGACAGAAGTCTATCAAGACTCGACAGCTCATTTGGATGAACTGAAAACCTGTAATGAAGAAAAATTGTTAGAATTCGCTAATGCTGTGCGTAAAGGCATTCCATTCGCTTGCTCTGTTTTCTCGAAACCATCCGAAAAAACAATTAATCGTTTGCTGAAAATGGCAGGATTTGATGAATCTGGACAGGTTCAATTGTATGACGGCAGAACTGGTGATCCGTTCGAACGTAAAACAACGATCGGTTATATGTATATCCTTAAGCTCCACCATTTGGTGGACGATAAGATGCATGCCCGTGCAACCGGACCATACAGTTTGGTCACCCAACAGCCGCTTGGTGGTAAAGCGCAACAAGGCGGACAACGCTTTGGTGAAATGGAAGTATGGGCGCTTTATGCATACGGCGCTGCCTATACTCTACAAGAAATGCTTACCGTAAAATCAGACGATGTAACGGGACGTACGTTGACTTATGACGCGATTATCCGCGATGAAAATAGGACACAAATTGGCGAACCGGAATCCTTCAAGGTTCTTGAAAAAGAAATCCAAGGCTTGTGCTGTGAATTCGTGAAATTATCGAAAGATGACTTGGCTGAAGAATTAATGTTGCAGGAAAAAAGGAGGTCACGTGTCTAAAAGATATGCCATCCCATCAGAACAGCAGACGTTAGATTACGAGGCACTTAAGGTTCGTGTGGCCGATGAACACACTATAAGATCTTGGTCATATGGTGAAGTGAAAAAGCCAGAAACCATTAACTATCGCACATTGAAACCAGAACGTGATGGACTGTTTTGTGCACGTATTTTTGGCCCTGTTAAAGATTTTGAATGTTTATGCGGAAAATATAAACGAGCAAAATTTAAGGGCGTGGTTTGCGAAAAATGCGGCGTTGAAGTGACCACAGCAAAAGTACGTCGTAGCCGTATGGGACATATTGAATTGGCATCGCCAGTTGCACATGTTTGGTTTACAAGATCTTTGCCTTCGCGTATTGGCTTGCTGCTTGACCTTGGCATGAAGGAAATTGAGAAGGTCATTTACTATGAAAACTACATTGTTGTAGATCCGGGCTTAACGAATTTACAGATGAAACAATTGCTGACAGATGAAGAATATCTGAAAGCTCAGGATGAATTTGGAGAGAATGGTTTTGAGGCTGATTTAGGCGCATCTGCATTGAAAAAACTGCTCAAAAAAGTACGGATCGATGAAGAATTAGATCTTCTAAAACAAGAAATGATCGAAGTTACATCTGAGGTGCGTCGTCGTAAATTAGCCAAACGTATTAAATTATTTGACGCATTCAAGGGATCTGGAATTGCACCTGATGCTTTAATCATCACTGTTTTACCGGTTATTCCACCTGATCTAAGACCGCTTGTTGCTTTGGACGGAGGGCGCTTTGCTTCCTCTGATTTAAACGATTTGTATCGCCGCGTCATCAATCGCAACAATCGTTTGAAGCGTTTGATTGAATTGCATGCACCTGAAATTATCATCCGTAATGAACGGCGTATGCTGCAAGAATCGGTAGATGCTTTGTTTGATAACGGTAGACGTGGTCGCGCTATTTTAGGATCAAACAAGCGTCCGCTTAAATCTTTGTCCGACATGCTAAAAGGTAAACAGGGACGTTTCCGTCAGAACTTGCTTGGTAAGCGCGTCGACTATTCTGGTCGTTCTGTTATCGTCGTTGGTCCAGAACTGAAATTATATCAATGCGGTATTCCGAAAAGTATGGCCATCGAACTGCTGCGTCCGTTTATTTACTCGAAACTTGTGAAGTATGGTTTGACACCTACATTGAAAACAGCCAAACGCTTAGTTGAACGCGCTGCGCCTGAAGTTTGGGATGTTTTGGAACAAATGATTCGCCAACATCCTGTCCTGCTTAACCGCGCGCCTACACTGCACAGGCTTGGTATTCAAGCATTTGAGCCGGTTTTGGTTGAAGGTAAAGCCATTCAATTACACCCTTTGGTTTGTACAGCATTCAATGCCGACTTTGACGGTGACCAAATGGCCGTCCATGTGCCGCTATCTTTAGAAGCACGATTAGAAGCACGTATTTTGATGCTGTCTACCAACAATATTTTGTCACCTTCCAGCGGAGAACCAATAACAGTTCCTACAAAGGATATTGTTCTTGGTTTGTATTATCTGTCAATGTCACGCCCTAACCAAAAAGGTGAAGGTGCGCTGTTTGCTTCTTTGGATGAGGCTGAACATCAATTGTTGCGTGGAGACGTTACTCTGCATACGCGTGTCAAAGCGCGCGTTCCTTACTATCAAGCAGATGGTAGCATTCAGTATAAAATTGAAGACACAACCCCAGGCCGCATGATCCTTCAACACTATATGCCTAAGCATCCTGATTTACCTTTTGACTTGATCAATCGGGTACTCATAGCAACGGATATTCAAAAACTTGTCAGAATGGTTTACAACCGCGCTGGTCAAAAAGAAACAGTTATTTTTGTCGACAAGATTATGATGCTTGGATTCAAGTATGTAACCAAAGCGGGTATTTCTTTCAGCAAAGCCGATTTGATTATCCCTGATGAAAAAATAGGATTGGTCGATGAAGCTAAAAAGATTGTGTCATCTTATGAACAACAATTCCTTGATGGTTTGATAACCTCAGGTGAAAAATATAACAAAGTTGTTGATGCTTGGTCGCGTTGCGCAGATCAAGTTGCAGAAAAAATGATGGAACGGATGTCGAAGGTTGAAGACGATCAACCTGTCAATTCGGTCTATATGATGGCCCATTCAAAGGCCAGAGGTTCGCGTGATCAGATGAAGCAATTATCTGGTATGCGTGGTTTGATGGCAAAACCATCGGGCGAAATTTTGGAAACACCTGTTATATCAAACTTCAAAGAAGGTTTGAACGTGATGGAATACTTCATATCGACCCATGGTTCACGTAAAGGTTTAGCCGACGCTGCCCTGAAAACAGCAAACTCTGGTTACTTAACACGTCGTTTGGTTGATGTGGCGCAAGATTGTATTATTACAGAACCTGATTGCGGCACAAAAGATGGTCTGCATTTGCAAGGTGTGTCCGAAGGTGCGAACTCTATCTTACCGTTATTTGAAAGAATTTTGGGACGTACGCCGCAAGGTGAGATTAAAGATCCTCGCACAGGTGAAATTATTGTACAGAATGGCGATTTGATTACAGAAGACCATGCTGATCGAATCTTGGATTCTGGTATTAACTCGGTTAAAGTTCGTACTGTTCTATTGTGTAAATCACTTACGGGAATTTGCGCCAAATGTTATGGACGTGATCTTGGTCGCGGTCATATGATCAACATCGGTGAAGCTGTTGGTATTATTGCGGCACAATCCATTGGTGAACCTGGAACACAGCTGACTTTACGGACCTTCCACGTTGGTGGAGCCGCACAAAAGGGTACAGAACAATCAAGTATTGAAGCTGGCTATAACGGTTATATTTCTTTGACAAATGCTAAGACTGTTGTGAACCGTGATGGGGCAAAAGTTACCTTGTCACGCACATGCGAAGTGGCATTGTTTGATGGAAATGACAACGAACTAATGCGTCAACGTATTCCTTATGGTGCTGAAATTTACTGTGAAGATAAAATGAAGGTTAAGGCTGGGGATAGGCTAGCGAAATGGGATCCATTTACCTACCCTGTCATTGCCGAAAAAGATGGACAAATTGAATTTATCGATTTGTTCGATACACAAAGTATCAGGGAAGTCTTGGATGAAACGACAGGTGTGACTAACCGTATGGTTATCGACTGGAAACAAAATCCAGGAACCAGTGGCTTGAAGCCGCACATTAAGCTAGATGCAGATGATAAATCATATCGGTATTATTTAGCTGTGAATGCCATCGTTCTGACTGCTAATGGCAACATGGTTAGGGCCGGTGATATTTTGGCACGTATGCCAAAAGAAATGGTAAAGACAAGGGATATCACGGGTGGTTTGCCGCGCGTTTCAGAATTGTTCGAAGCACGTCGCCCGAAAGATGCAGCTATTATTGCCGAATTTAATGGTCGCGTTGTTTTTGGCAAAGATTATAAAACGAAACGCCGTATTGAAATTATTGCGGAAGGATCAGAAGAAGATGCGCATCCAATAAAAATCGAACACATGATCGTCAAAGGACGCTTTATTGCTGTTAATGATGGGGATTATGTTAAGAAGGGTGACTTGATCGTTGAAGGCAACCAGGTCCCTCATGATATCTTGCGTATTATGGGCGTGGAAGCGTTTTGTAAATATCTTGTTGATGAAATTCAACAGGTTTATCGTTTACATGCCGTACCTATTAACGATAAACACATTGAAGTGATCGTCAGACAGATGGTCAGAAAATTTGATGTAACAGACGTTGGAGATTCAGAGCTTGAACTAGGCAGTGAAATTGAACGTCTAGATTTGTATGCTTTGAATAAAGAACTGGAAGCCACAGGCAAACGCCTAATAGAAGGCAAGCATATTCTTCAAGGTATTACCAAAGCCAGCTTGCACACGAAATCTTTCTTGTCTGCAGCCTCGTTCCAAGAAACAACCCGCGTTCTAACCGAAGCAGCGATTTCTGGCAAGATCGATATGTTACTTGGTTTGAAAGAAAACGTATTGGTTGGTCGTTTGATTCCAGCTGGTAGTGGATGCGTTGTAAAACGTTACAAGGCTATAGATCCAGAGTTTTTAAAGACACACCAAGAATTGATTTTAGATGCGCCTGCCCTTGAACAACTGAAACGCAAACGTTTAGCGATGGATGCATAGTTTAACAGGCATCTAACTGCAATTTCGAATCAGTTTGACGCTGTCATGAATAACCGTCAATGTTTTTAAACCAAGAAAATCAAACTTCAACAATCCGGCCATTTCCACATATTTCATACTAAATTGAGTTGAGAAAATTGACGAATCCTCTTCTCGGTAAAGAGGGACGATATCTTGCAAATCGCAACCTCCAATCACAACGCCTGCCGCATGTGTCGAAGCATGTCTGTATAGACCTTCTAACTGCGAGGCGATGGATACCAGTTTTTGGACAGCTTCATCTTCTGCATGAAATGATGCAAATTCTGGGATGGTTTCTAATGCTTCCTGCACAGACATTACGTGAAAAGGGATGGTGCGTACAATTTGATCCACAAACATATAGGGCATGGATAAAACCCGGCCCACATCACGCAGCACCCCTTTTGTCTGCAGAGTTCCAAAAGTAATAATATGCGCTACCCGCGCATCTCCATATTTTTGGCGGACATAAGCAATCACTTCGTCCCGCCTATCTTGGCAAAAATCAATGTCAAAATCAGGCATAGAGACACGTTCTGGATTTAAAAATCTCTCGAACAGTAGGCCATATTGAATTGGATTCATTCCTGTAATTTTTAAGGACCACGCCACAACAGAACCTGCACCAGATCCACGCCCCGGACCAACTGGAATATCTTGCACATTTGCCCACCCAATAAAATCAGCCACTATCAAGAAATAGCCTGGGAATCCCATCGCTTCAATCACGTTAAGCTCGTAATTTAGTCTTTCTAAATACTGTGCTTGCTGATCCTTCACAATACCTTGTTCTTTAAAACGCTGCATCAAACCAGCTTTTGCATTTTTGCGTAGTAAATCTTTTTCAGAAAGCTTATGAGGATAAGGCGGCAATTGCGGCTTTTCCTGTTTCAAAAAAAACTGACACCTCTTTGCAATAGCAACCGTATGTTCTATGGCTTCTGGTAAATCATCAAATAACATTTCCATTTCTTCTGATGATTTGAAATAATACTGATCATTTAAATGCATCCGATCGGGATCAACAACGTGTTTTCCTTCAGCGATACAACGAAGGGCATCATGGGCTTCAAACATGTCTTGTCTCGGAAAATACACTTCATTTGTTGCCACTAAAGGAATATTTAAATCCAATGCCAACTGCAAATAAGGACCTTCCAAATTATTTTGATCTTTCAAACCATGACGGCAAATTTCTAAATAAAAACGATCTTTAAAGTGCACTTTAAACTCTGCGGCTAAAGCATACGCATCTTCTGTTTTATTTTTTAATAGCGTTGTCCCAATCAACCCTTTCTCATAACCAGATAAACAAATCAGGCCTTCTTGATAGGACCAAAGATTTTCTAAAGTCACGGTTTGATAGGCTAATTTTTCATAGGTATAAGCCCGTGTCACAAGATGAGATAAATTTTTATAACCTTCTTTTGATGTGCACAATAAAACCAATGGATAGTTATTGTCATTATGACGCACATGTACTGTACATCCGATAATAGGTTGAATGCCTTTCTCCGCACATTTGATGGAGAATTCCATCGCGCCAAATAAATTGTTGAGATCTGTGATAGCAACAGCAGGCATCTGCAATGATTCACACAAAGCCGGAAATTCTTTGATTTTGACCGCGCCTTGGCATAAAGAATACGCGCTATGGCAACGAAGGTGAACGAAAATATTCTGCACTGTTAACGAGTTCTTCATCTTTGTCCCCGTATAATCATACTGGCGGTTAGTTTAGATCAAGGAGCTTGGTCCGAAGTCAGCGTAGGCGCTGCTCTTGTTTGTCCCTACAAACGGGAGTTCGTTCGGCTTGTTGTAGAAGTACGCGCGTATTTTTATAATAGGCTACCTGGCCTGGGGGATGAAACCCCCATTCGCAGGATTAACACTTTGTTTACTTTTTAAAGTTGCAAAAGTGTAATGGCGGGGCTTTGTTGAGGTGGCGGTGGGGCGGGCACTGCAATCTGGTCTCATAGGGCGGGCCCCATTTATGGGGCTACCTTTCCGTCTGTTTTTCCTTAATTTTTAAAGTAAAAAAATTACTCCTGCTTCTGCGCCGTGTTTTGCAGTGCCTGAAATATAATCGTAGGAACAACAAACAAAACAAGCGTAACAACCGCAATACTGCTGGTCATAACCCAGTTATGTTGATTGAAAAACTCCCATTGAATGGCGCGACCTAGGGTCACAATTTCTGCGCTTCCCAATAACTCTGGAATAACAAATTCTCCCATCACAGGGATAAAAACAAGAATGCATCCCGTGATTACACCTGGGAAAATAAGGGGAAACGTAATATGCCAAAATGTTTGATAAGGCTTAGCCCCCAAATCGGATGAGGCTTCCAATAAAGATCTATCTACTTTTGACAATTGGGCATAAATAGGCAGCACCATAAATGGCAGATAACAATAAACAGTACCAATAATCACCGCATACAAATTCCCCAAAAAAGGAATGGGCGCTTGAACAATGTTTAGCCATATCAAAATTTTGTTCACAAGACCGTTAGAACTAAGCAGTTCCATCCACGCATAAACACGCATTAAGAATGATGTACACAATGGCAAAACAACGCCCAATAGTAAAACCAACCGCCATCGTGCATTGGTTTTAAAAATAGCAAAAGCCATCGAAATGCCCATCAAGGCCGTAATTGCTGTTGTTGTTCCCGCAATTTGGAACGATGACCACATCACATTTTTATAGAATGGATCGGTAAAAAGCTGATAATAATTTTGGAAATACAGTGTAAATTGTACAACGCCCTGCTCTAGCTTTTGCAAAATTGGTTGTGCATAATCAGCACTTAAACTGATTTTTAGCACCATCAAAAATGGAGCCAATATAAACAGTACTAACCATGTGTAAATCGGCATGCCCAGCGTAATTTTGCCAATACGTTCTTTCCAGATGTTCATTCAAACACCGTTGTTGAGAAACGCACAAAATAGAAAAAGCCAGACAAAAGCGTGGTCACCAAAATAATGCCCACCAATACCAATAAGATCGCACTGCCAGGATAAAGCACGGCAATCAAGCCAAATGAAAATTGCAGCGCTGTATTCATTTTCGATAGAAAGGTAGGAGTGAATTCATAGGCAATATGCTTCATTTTTATAAAAGCAGTGCCCATCAACAATAAAATATCACGAATGATAAACACAGCAAATACCCAAATGGGCAAATAATTTTCTAGCAAAAGCGCAACAAACAAAGCGCCAAAAAATACTTTGTCCGCTAAAGGATCAAGCAATCCCCCAAGCGCAGAAATTTGGTGTAAACGACGGGCAAGATAACCATCGAAAAAATCGGTAAAGCCAGCTGCCAAAACAATCCAAAAAGCAGTCAATGGTTGATGCGCACGGATGTTGATAAATAAAAAAAACGCCAAAACAATGCGTAAAACGCTTAAGAGGTTTGGCAGTAATTTTATAATCATCCGACCAGTTCAATCTCCGAAAAAAAGAAACTAATTTCGCGTGCGGCGTTTTCTTCAGAGTCTGAACCATGGACAGAATTTTGCCCAATGCTAACGCCGTACACTTTTCTGATTGTACCATGATCTGCTGCCTCTGGGTTAGTGGCACCCATCAATTTTCTGTAATCAGACACGGCATTCTCTTTTTCCAAAACTTGCACAATAACAGGGGCGGTCATCTCTTCCACCATTTCTGCAAACCATGGTTGATGCTTATGAATCGCATAAAACGAAGAAGCTTGCTTTGCAGACATACATATACGCTTTTGTGCGATAATGCGAAAGCCTGCATCTTCTATCATTTTATTGATGCCACCTGTGATATTACGCTCTGTTGCATCAGGTTTAAGCATGCTTAATGTTTTGCTGGTCATGAAATACTGTGTTTGATCTATATGAATTTAATGTAAGGGCCCGCCAATAGAGTGTCAAGCGACCAAGCCCTCCATCTCCAAGAACGCCGCGCAAGCCCTTAGCATTTTCTTTACCAAGCGCGCGGTATAAATCAGGATACCGCTGTCATTTTCTCACGTTGTGCTTTCCGCAATCCTGCGCATTTTACATACCCCCAAAATAGGCGTGCTGAAATTCTGGCAACTGTGGGATCATTTTAGTGATTTGGAAAAAATCAGTCAGTGGTTGCGCGAAAATGGTTACCTCATACCACCAGAGGATTGGGCAAAACAACATCTGGTTGTGCATGCCAAACACAAAGTACAAATTATCCATTTTCTTGATCCATCCTTTCCAGATTTTTTAAAGCACATCAATGGCTGCCCCCCTGTGTTGTATTGCAAGGGGGACATCACGCTTATAGACAAGCCCATGATTGGCATTGTAGGCGCAAGGGGTGCTTCCATCCCTATGGTCCATTTCATCAAACGATTATCTTCTGATTTGGGCAAAGCTGGTTACGTGATTGTTTCAGGATTGGCGACAGGCATTGATACTGCCGCACATTTGGGTGCCTTGACGACCGGCACCATTGGCATTTGTGCGGGCGGGGTTGATCAAATTTATCCCCAACAAAATGGACAATTGTACAAGGATGTTGGCCTGCTGATTTCTGAAGTACCTATTGGGACAAAACCAGCCAGCTATTTATTTCCAAAACGCAATCGTATCATTGCTGGACTTACAGTTGGCATTGTTGTTGCAGAGGCTGGCTTTCAATCAGGATCGCTAATCACAGGGCAATGCGCAGTTGAGTTTAATCGTGAAGTGTTTGTGGTACCCGGATCTCCCTTAGATACCCGTTCACGTGGGGGTAATAAATTAATCAAAGAAGGTGCTTATTTAATTGAAAATGCTGACGATATTACGCGCATTCTACGCACCAAAGGTATTGACGCGCCTGCCAATAAATACAACACAGATTGTCATCCTGATGAAAATCAGGATCCAGAAAATAACAACCTGGATCCTGACGTGCGTCAGGATGACAAGACAAAAAATGATATAATATCCCATCTTTCCCACATTCCCATTTCATTGGATGACCTGGCAGAGCAAACAAAGAAACCCATGGACACCCTGCGTAAAGAACTCGCCCGCCTAGAAATAAAAGGTCAAATTACATATAGCCCAAATGGCCACATTACTTTGAAACTATGAGAAAAAGCGAGAAGCCTACCACAATAATCCCAACCCAATCGCTTCATTGATTGCCAATGACCTGGTCTCAATTATGATTTTTTTATAGACCTCTGTAGCAAAAGGCATATACACCTGATATGTTAGAGTTAGGGAATGAACAAAAAAAGAAGATCACGTGGCAGTTCCAAAGAAAAAGACATCGCCATCGAGACGTGGTATGCGTAATGCACACCGGGCTATTGCGGTTACATTAACAAATGAATGCAGTAATTGTGGATCTTTAGCACTTCCACATCATGTATGCGAAACTTGCGGTCACTACAAAGGCAAGAAAATTATGTTAACGCGGGCAGACAAAGCCCGTACGCGCAAAGAAAGTACCACATCTTAATAAAGAGGGCTTAATGCGAATAGCGATTGATGCCATGGGTGGAGAGCTTGGAGTTCAAGCAACTATCTTGGGTGTACACTATGCGCTTCAAGGACTGAAAGACCCTTCCTTACGCTTTCTTGTGTTTGGAAGAAAAACTGAAATTCTACCTTTATCTAATCAGTATTGTCTTAATGATGTTATCGATATTGTTGACGTCGAAGATGTTGTCCTAGACACCGATCACCCCTTCAAAATTTTTCAAATGGGCAACAATACATCTATGGGGCGAGCTTTATTGGCTGTACAAGAAGGTCTGGCTGACGGCGTTGTGTCGTCAGGATCAACAAGCGGATACGTAACCTTGGCCCATAAAATTTTTGGGCTAATGCCTCATGTCCTTAAAATTGCCCTACCTGCCATTATTCCCAGCCAAAAAGGACAAAGTCTTTTGCTGGATGTAGGCGCCTCTATCACCGCAACAGAAAATGATTTAGTACAATTCGCCATTATGGGCAGCTTGCTTTACACAGCCCAATTTGGAGGAGAAGCGCCACCTGTTGGTTTGCTGAATATCGGCACAGAGGATATTAAAGGACCTCCCTTCATCAAAAAAGCGAATGCTTTGCTTAAATCTGAACCTCTTGTAAATTATAAGGGGTTCGTTGAAGGAACAGATTTGTTTAAAGGGGAAGTCAATATAATTGTCACAGATGGTTACGCTGGAAACATTGCCTTGAAAGCAGTGGAAGGCATTGCCCTGTTTATTGGAGACACGATTAAAGAGGCACTAGGCGGTTCATTATGGCGCAAACTAGGATCTTTAGGCGCAATCGCAGGCTTACGGCAGGTAAAGCAAAAAATCGATAAACGTCGTTACAATGGTGTTGTTTTGTTGGGGCTAAATCATCTGGCCGTTAAAAGTCATGGCAGTGCAGACGCCCAAGCTTTTTCTTGCGCTATTGGCGTTGCACACAAAGTCATCAAGCACGAATTGATCAATAAAGTCCGCGTTGCTTTTGAGAAGATGCAGGCTGAACACTCGTCTTCCTAGTTTTTTGCGTTTTCTACGAAATAGGTATAAAATTAAAACAAAAATGGCGCCATTATGCTAGCACTCTTACTGATGCAAATCATGGCAAAAACGCCCTCTAATCTTGAAGAGGGAGACTTTGACACAGAAGCAGAAAAAAACCGTCCCGTCATGGTTGTAGGAAGTTATCTGGGTTTTTTGTGGTTACTTCACAATAAAAAAGATCATGCCTCTGGCACAAAAACAACAACCAACAGCAACATGCATAACATTCCCTGTTTTGTTTTGGGGTATGGCGACGTTTTTGCGAATCATTTTTATGTTGGCGCAGAAGGTGAATTAGGCTACGGATTGAGGCGCGCTAAAGATAATGCTGGCGTTATAGAAAGAACACGTTTGCATATGGGCGCCTTTGGTCATCTTGGCTTTTATTTGTCGCCTGCGGCTCGCCTATATGGTATTATCGGATTTGAAAAAACCAATCATACCCGTGAAAAAGAAGAAATAGAAAATGGTAAATCTGTCGTGAAAAAAGAAGCAACGGCAAATGGCTTTGCGATGTCCTTTGGTCTAGGAATGATGATCACTCTATCTTCACGTTTTGGCTTTGGATTTGAAGGTCGCTATGTACCACAAAAATCTTGGTCTGATAAAATTAACGGACAAGATATGAAAGTTTCTGCCTGGCAAATGGGTATAAAAGCAATTTTGTTTATCTAGACTCTTATTTTTTAATCAGATCTTAATCTTCAGCTCTTACATTAGAATTGTAGTTTAGTGAACGGAAGGTTCAACATGTTAACAACTCTATTATTTGGCTTAATGGCAGACCATACGCCGGCACACACAGCAGAGCAAGCTGAAGCGGCAGCGCATACTCATGAAACGCATAAAAAGAAGCATCATACCCACAAAGCACATGGACATAAAACAACAAATACCGAAACACATCGTTTAAATGATTTAGGATTAAAAAATCTTGGAATGCCTTGCGAAGAAGGTATGACAAAAGAAGAAGATCATAAAGAAAAGAAGCATGCGCATAAAGGGAAGCATCATCACAAAAAGCATAAACTCCACGAAAAAGCTGCTGTGCATGAAGAAAAAATGGAAGAGCCAAAGCATAAAGAGAAAAACAAGAAGCATGATGACGTAGCAACAAACGAAGAACTTGCAACTAAAAAAGCAAAAACAGAAAAGCCTGAACATGATGATAAAAAGGCAGAAGACAAACCGATAGAACATGAAACAAAGACAGAAGACGCACCAGAAAAGGAAGATCATCCAAAATCTTCTGATGGCGTAGCCTCCTAACCAGTCATCGACAAAACGGTATCTAAAGCATCTGCGATCGACAAACCTTCGGCACGCAATGTTTTAACTTGCTCGTAATCCGAGGCTTTGGTTGAATACAAAAGTGCCGAAAATGAATCCAAACACAATTGACCAATGGCATACCCTTCTTGGGTGTTATAAA
>ERZ1292633.2514-Hain-H41-02um-R1-2514-length-18696-cov-5_pt1 | contig 18696 bp, 19 predicted proteins | sample MGYA00564406_ERZ1292633 | MGnify/ENA primary metagenome ERZ1292633 (study PRJEB36523, sample SAMEA6512639) | groundwater metagenome | collected 2019-01-08 | study: AquaDiva: Metagenomics assemblies of 32 groundwater samples | reverse complement strand
CTCGCGGGCGGCATCGTCATCGGCGGGAAGGCGGGGCTCGGAACGGAGCTCAAAGACGCCTTCACGCGCTCGGGGCTCGTGCAGATTATTGTGCTCTCCGGCTACAATGTGATGATTGTCGCCGAATGGGTAATGGCCTTTCTCGCCTTTTTCGCGCTTCCTAGACGGAACCAGTTCTTCGCCGGCGGGGCGGCGCTCCTCTTGTTTGTCGGCATTGCGGGCTTCTCGGCGACGGCAATACGCGCGATGTGCATGGCGCTCATCGCGCTTTATGCACGGGCGACCGGTCGCTCTTATGCCGCGAGCCGAGCGCTTCTTGTGGTCGTGTTGCTTATGCTCATCTGGAATCCCCTCTATCTCGTCTTTGACCCCGGCTTCGGCCTCTCCGTCGCCGCGACCGCAGGCATCATCTGGCTCGCGCCGCTTATTGAGGCGCGTTTTATCCGTCTCTGGCCCTTCTGGCGGAACACAATCGCGACGACACTCGCGGCACAGGTCGCCGTGCTCCCGCTCCTCCTCTACGACATTGGACTCTTTTCGCTGGTCGCCTTGCCGGCGAACCTTCTTGTCAATCCGTTCGTGCCGCTCGCGATGGCCGCCGCGGCGGCCGCAGGCGTTGTCGGTATGACGCTCGGGTCTCTCGTCCCGCTCATCGCCACCATCGTAGGGTACCCCGCACTTATCCTTATGCGCTATTTCATCTTCGTCGCAGAAAAAAGTTCTGCATTGCCCTTTGCGGCGTTTGCGCTTGAACGCTTTCCATTCTTTCTCGTGCTATTCGCCTATGCGGCGCTCGCCTACATCGCCTTCGCGAAGCGCTCTTCAATAACCAACCAATTCACGTTCGCGAAGAAGGCATCAATATAATTTTTCTTATCGACTGGCATATAGTCCACCATATACGCGTGTTCCCAAAGGTCGAGCGCGAACACTATCGGCAGCCCCGCGAGCTGGCCGACCTCATGGTCAGCGACGAAAGTGGTGTGGAGCGTGCCTGCAATCGTATCTTTATACACCACGACCCAGCCGATGCCGCGCGTTCTGGCGACTTCTTTAATATGCGCCTCTAAACCTTTCTCTCCGTATTTTTCTTTCACTGCATTTGCAAGTGCACTTCCTGCCTCCAGTTTCCTGCTTCCTGCCTCCATCTGTGCGAAGTACAGCTCATGCATCCGCATCCCGTCGAATTCAAAGGCAAACCGCCGCCGCAGTTCCGCGACGATATACGGGTCCAATTCCAGTTTCCCCTCGCGAACAGCCGCGAGTTTCTCCATAATGAGATTCACATTTTTCACATAGCCCTCATAGAGAGCAAGATGCACTTTTATCTGCTTCTCCGACAATCCCTGCAGAACGGGCAGATTGAATGTTTTTGCTGTGTACGTCATAGACCTACAATGTATCACTTAAATAGCCCCGGCTTTGGTGAGCGCGGCAAAGGCGCCGTTCTTTTTAATTGTCTTGAGACCCTTCATGGAGACATCCACGATGACGGTCTTGCCAAGCTCTGGCACATAGATGCGGCGCTTCTGGAGATTGGCCTTGCGGCGGACCTTGCCGGTCGGATTGAATTGCGTCGCGCGGGTACGGTTAGAATATCGCCCGCCGATTTGCGTGCTCTTGCCGGTAATCTCGCAGGCGCGTGCCATAATTGTCGCATGGTAGCATAAGGTTCTAAATCAGTATATGGTCATCCTCTCTCTCGTCATTCTTATTCTTTCTGTCATAGTCCACGAAGTGGCGCACGGCTATGCCGCTGACTCGCTCGGCGACCCGACTGCACGGCTCGCCGGCCGTCTCACCCTCAATCCGCTTCCGCATATCGACCTGATGGGCTCTATCGTCATTCCCGCCCTCCTCGTCTTCACCGGTTCGCCGATACTCTTCGGCTGGGCGAAGCCAGTGCCTTATAACCCCTACAACTTAAAGCCCCAGCGCTGGGGCGAAGCGCTCGTCGCGGTCGCCGGGAGCGCGACGAACATTCTCCTCGCCGTCATCTTCGGGCTCATTGTGCGCTTTGGCTCGACTCCGCTCGCCACAGGCGGCACTCTACTTGATGCAACCGCGCTTTCTTTGGCCGCGACCATCGCCTTCATCAACCTCTTCCTCGGCCTCTTCAATCTCATACCCTTCCCTCCGCTCGATGGCTTCACCGTACTCCGCTCCGCGCTTCCGTGGCACCTCTCCTCCGGTCTGAACCGACTTGAACATCAGATTCGCAACGCGGGGGCTCTTTCACTCATCCTTTTCCTCCTTGTCTTCTCCTACATCTTCGCCGGTCCGTTCTTCAATCTCGTCCTTTGGCTCTTCGGATTTCTCACCGGCACCGCGCCGTTCTGAAAGGAAAGGAGGCCGCGAACGACCTCCTAGGGAACGGCGAGAAATTCGCGGAATTGCTGCTGCGCACCTCCGTATTTCCTTAAGAACTTGGTAACGCAGTCTTCTTTGTCGGGGGAGTATCTGTCGTGGCAAAAATGATATACCGCCCCGTCAATTTGGACCTCACGATATCTTCCACTAAGTTGCACCTCACAATGTCTGCATTTCATCGGGTCCCCCTCGCTCGGCTTGATCCTGAATATCAGCATATACCAACACCACGCCGCATGTTCCGTTGTGCACTACTGCTATACTACGAAGAATGGAATACCAAGTGCCGCAGTTCATTGAGGTCGAGGACAAGATCGTCGGGCCGCTGACCTTGAGACAATTCATCTACATCGCCGGAGCGGCGGGTCTCTGTATCGTTTTCCTTGTCTATGTGCAGATTATAATCGCTTTTGTGCTTTCGGCACTGGTGGTTGCATTCGCTGCGGCTCTCGCTTTCTATAAGGTGAATGGAAAACCGTTCATCGAAATACTTGAAGCTGGCTTCAACTATTATACGAGCGCCAAGCTTTTTCTCTGGAAACACAAAGATATGGGTGCACGAGAAAGGAGTGCCGCTGTAGAGGCAGCGGCGGCGGCAGAAACGGCCGCGCGTGTTCCTTCGGGCACCCCGAAACTCACCCGAGGAAGGCTTTCCGAGCTCGCGTGGTCGCTCGATATTAAGTCTCCAGTCTCTAGTCTTCAGCCTCCAAAGTAATATGGCTACAAAACCCGCAGGAGCGACGCAACAGTTTGTTCCAGTCAAGGAGATCCGGAACGGTACTATCATTCTGAAAAATGGCGGCTACCGCGGCATTCTTATTTGTTCTTCAATCAACTTTGGGCTCAAGTCTGCCGATGAGCAACACGCCATTACGCTCGGTTTCCAGAATTTTCTCAACACGCTCGATTTCTCCATTCAGATTGTGGTGAATTCACGCAAGATGGATTTGCGTCCCTACCTCGCGCTCCTCGCGGAAAAATCTCTGGGGCAAAAGACCGAACTTATGCGAATCCAGCTTCACGAATACATAGAATTCGTACGTTCCTTCACCGACCAGGCGAATATCATGACGAAATCGTTCTATATCGTTGTGTCCTATGTTCCACGCATCACCACCGCGAGTGCGGTCGGATTCCTACGGCACGACAGTGTGGCCGTGAAGAATGCCTCCGCTGAAACTTCGTTCGAAGAAGAGCGAGCGCAGCTTGAGCAACGGCTTGCACTCGTAGTCAACGGCCTCGCGGGCACTGGTGTCCGTGCGGCAGTACTCGGTACGGAAGAGGTCATAGAACTCCTGTATCGTTCGTTTAACCCGGGCGAACTCGAGAATCCTATTCGCCTCGATACCTAATATGTCACTCCTCGATTTCCTCAACCGTAAAAATAAAGACTCGCAGAATCCGAACATTCTGCCGGTCCTGCCGAAAGATATCTATAAGCAAGGCGCCCTCGACCTCGTCGATGCTATCGCCCCGACCGCTCTCAAGATAGGGTCGCGCGAGATTGAGTTAGGAGAAAAGTTCGTTCGCTCGTTCTACACGATTTCCTATCCGCGATTCCTTTCCGATAGCTGGTTCTCTCCGATTATCAATCTCGACAAGGTGCTCGACGTGTCCATCTTCATTCATCCGATTGAGACCGAAGCTGCTCTTCGTGGCTTCCAAAAAAAGGTCGCCGAAGTTCAGAGTCAAATCAACGAGAGGGAAGCGAAGGGTCTCGTGCGCGACCCGCTCCTCGACACGGCATACCAAGACCTTGAGAGCTTGCGCGATAATCTGCAGCAAGCGCAAGAGAAATTATTTGATGTCGGCCTCTATCTCGCTCTTTACGGCGATTCGAAAGAAGAAATCGACAAGACGGAAGGCGATATCCGCGGCATTCTCGACTCCAAGCTCGTCTACACCAAGCCGGCGCTCTTCCAGCAGGAGCAGGGATTCCGCTCATGCCTTCCGTTAGGTACCGATGAACTCCTCGTCAACTCAAAGCTGAACTCTTCGCCGCTTTCCTCCATCTTTCCCTTTGTCTCATTTGACCTCACGAGCGACCGCGGCATTCTCTATGGTATCAACCGACACAATTCCTCGCTCATCCTTTTCGACCGTTTCTCGCTCGAGAACTACAATTCCGTCATCTTTGCGAAGTCCGGCTCCGGCAAGAGTTACGCGACGAAACTCGAAATCCTTCGCTCTCTCATGTTCGGTACCGATATCATCGTTATTGACCCCGAGCGCGAGTATGAACAGCTCGCCGAAGCGACCGGCGGTCGTTCATTTCATATTTCACTCTCTTCCGAACACCATATCAACCCTTTTGACCTCCCGCCGGTTAAAGAAGACGAAGACCCGAAAGACATTCTGCGCTCCAACATCATTGCGCTTGTCGGACTCTTTCGCATCATGCTCTCCGGCCTCTCGCCGGAAGAAGATGCTATCGTCGACCGCGCCATCAGCGAGACCTACGCGCTCAAGGACATCACCGGCGACGCTGATTTTACCAATGCGGAGCCGCCCTTGCTCTCCGATTTCGAACAAGTGCTCTCCGGTATGGAGGGAAGCGAGTCGCTGGTCGACCGCCTCTCTAAATATACCCGCGGCACGTGGGCGGGATTCATGAATCAGCCGACCAATATCGACTTGAAACAGCAATTCGTGGTCTTCTCGGTGCGCGATATGGAGGATGAGCTCAAGCCGGTCGCGATGTATATCATCACGCACTATATCTGGAATGCGGTACGCCACGAGCTCAAGAAGCGTCTCCTCGTCATCGACGAGGCGTGGTGGATGATGAAGAGCGAAGACACTGCCTCTTTCTTATATTCAGTCGCCAAGCGCGGGCGCAAATATTATCTGGGCGTCTGCACCATCACGCAGGACGTGGAGGACTTCCTCAAGAGCCCGTACGGGCGGCCCATTCTCACCAACTCATCGCTCCAACTGCTGTTGAAGCAATCGCCAACGACTATTGATGTGCTCCAACAGACGTTCAATCTTACCGACGAGGAGAAATATCTTTTGCTTGAGGCCGGCGTGGGCGAGGGGCTCTTCTTCGCGGGCCTCAAGCACGTCGCCATCAAGGTCGTCGCGAGCTATACCGAGGACCAAATCATCACTTCTGACCCGTCGCAACTCCTTGCAATCAAACAAGAAAAGGCGCGTTATGCCGCAGAGAAAAAATAATAGTGAGCCGCCGCCGGCAATGACGTGGGGAAGGGCGCTGCCAGTGGTTATCGCGGCCGGTCTGTTCGACCTCATAGGCATCTTTTTTGAGTTCTTTTGGTTCTTCGGTCCCGCATTAGCGGCAGCGTATTGCTCCGCAACCGTAAGCGATGTTGCAATCGTAGGAGGATTACTCGCTACAGGATGTGCCGCTACCGCTACTGTTGGAGGTGCCGCTGTTTCTGCATTTACCACGCCATTTGGGGTCATCATGGCGATGGCGGTTGCTTTTATCGGTTTCCTTGCCGTTGGATTGTGGGTGGTGAAGACCAATGCGCGGATTTTCAAGGCGAATGCAGCTGGAACAATGTGGTTTGTGGGAGGGTTCGGAGTGAGTTTGACGCCACTTATCGGCGTTATCCCTGCCTTTTCGCTTACCCTTTGGAAGCTCTATCGAACCCAAATACGGGTCGAGAAGGCAGCATATGCGAAATGGAAAAAAGAACAGGCCGCAACGCAACTCCAAGAACGGCGCCGGCAAGAGGCGGCGCAAGCACAATTAATACAGTACCGAGCCGACAAAGTCGCACAGGCCGAGCAAGAAATGGTGATTGAGGAAGAACGCGAGCAGGAAGAAGAACAAAAAGAAAACGAAAATGAGGAAGTAAAAAGAGAAGAAGAAATTCCTGAAATCGTCGCACCGTTACCAACTCAGCAACGACCAGTCACAATACCTGAAACAAGAGTGTGGTCTCCAGATAGCGGGGTGCCGCCACCAATGACCCCAGAATATGGATGGCGGACGACCCCTCCTCCTTTGCCAACACAACCTCCACCTTTGCCGAAAATGATACCTCCTCCACTCCCTGTGTGGAGAGGACCTCCTCCGCCTCCACTTCCAACATGGACGGGTCCTCTTCCTCCACCTCTCCCAGCATCGGCACATATGACATCTCCACAACTACCAATGGGCGTGCCAAATTATACGGAAACAATTCAACCACCTCCATTACCTTCTCAATCGGTGGAATATACGAACACTTCGAGAATGAAAGAACGCACGACCATGAATTCGGACAAACGATCAGTCGAACAAATATCTTTGCGTAATAATGCATTTATTGTCCATACCATTGCGGAAAGTGGTGATGCTCAACATCATAATGAAAATTCGAACGTATCAGGAAAAGCTACTTACGGAGACGACATGGATATTATGTTGGCGCTTGAACCCTCGGTTTCTGCATCATCGGTCACCCCCGGCAAAAAAGCGCAGTTGTGGACCGGGGATGGATTCATACTTGGAGGTGGTCAGATTAGCGAGGCGGGAGGTAGCGACCAAGGGACTATCGCACATGGGATTAAAAAACGCGGGAACAAGACATCCTCACTTGAGGAAATCGACGAAGTCGTTGGTAGAAACAAGGGCTGGCATAGAGAGGCATATGAAAAGAGCGGTACATTTGGGATGAATGAGTTAGTAGTGAATAATTCGCAAGTATTTGGTTTCTTTCAGCAGGCGGAAAAAGATTTGGATGGACGTTACTGGATGTTCTCTACTGAAACGAAGAAAGACTCTGATATGGCAAAAAGAATGCGTAAATATGGGTCGACTGCTTTCGATAACAACATGCAAAACTATCGCCATCGATTTGCTACTGCCCAAGAACACGGCATTCCACTCTATATCATGACCCCCGAGCGTGAGGTCTATGAGTATCATAGAGTTAATGATGATGGAACTGTCGAGATTGGAAAGCAATTAACGCCGGAAGAGGTTGCAAAAGGCCGAGCAGGATTGACTACGGAAAAGAGAAAAAATATTGGAGAAAAAATCCTCGAGAAGAAGATATTCAGAAAAGAAGCGATTCAAAAGGAAGCGGAAGAAATTATTAAATCGCTCTAATTACCGTCTGCGGCGATAGGCGTTGTCTCGGAAGTCGATAACTTCGATAAGGACAAGACGAACGGCGGCATTGAAGGAGAAAATAATGCGGACTTTCTGTCTGCGGACGCGATAGGTCCCTTTCCATAAACCGTGCAGGACTTCAAGATCGACGGCAACCGCTTCTCCAGAGAGTTTCCGAAGAGCTAAGAGTACCGCCTCACTCGCGAAGGTGTCGGGCAAACGATGTTGTTCAAGAAACTTGCTTGCTTTACGTGAAAATTCGAACGTCCACTCCATGGGGGAATTTCAAACACTGACCCTAATGGATCTCACTCCTTTGCGAGTAGGCTTTCCGTACCTATGCTCGATTTCTCGCTGTTCTTTTGCCGAAACTGAGGGAAGTAATGAGGCGCGTATATGCATCATTTCGGCGCGAAGCGCGCTATGTACGCTTTCGCGCGCCATCTTGGTGATGTTTCTCTTGAGGGTCGCCGTGGTCATGTTGGTATTGTACCACATTGCCTCGCGCAGGATATATACTAAGGGCATGCGTTTTGGACTCTTCACAACCCTTGCTCTCTTGTTGCCTATTATCGCTTCGGCGCAAGCTCTCGGAGGTTCGTTAGGAGGCGCTGAAAATGGCTCCTTCTCTGTTTCAGTGAACCCGCAGTATCCGGCGCCCTACAGCCAGGCGACGCTCTCTTTTCTCTCAAACTCTCTTGACCTCACGAGCGCGGCAATGACGATAACGACCACAGGCAAGAAGATATACCAGGGTACTGTCCAACCAGTCGCAATTCAACTTGGTCCCGCGGGAAGTATAACGACGGTGGGAGTGACAATTACTTCCGGCGGTGCAAGCTACAGTCAAACGGTTAGGGTTCAACCTCAAGACGTTGTCCTCATTGCAGAACCAATCTCTTCTGCACCTCCCTTGTACCTCGGAAAACCACTCATACCGCTTGAAGGGAGTGTGCGTATCGTCGCCATGGCGAACCTAAAAAATGTAGGCGGGAGATCATTTGACCCAAACACCTACTCCTACGCGTGGACGGTCGACGGTGCGCGCATTGCAAACTCTTCTGGCGTCGGTAAAAAAGCGATTATAGTCGCCTCACCGCTCCACTATCGCGCCCGCGATGTCTCGGTCGCGGTGGTGAGTCCGGATGGAATGCTCGTCGGCGGAGCGTCTCTCTCGTTCGGAGCGGAAGAGTCGTTCGTTCGGCTCTATGAAAACGACCCTCTCCTCGGTATCCGCTTTGAGCAAGCTCTTTCCAATCAATACTCAATCATCGGAGCCGAAGCCACTCTCTATGCGGCGCCGTTCTCCTTGTCAACGACAAACGGTATGCCTCTGCTCCAATGGTTCCTTAACGGAGCCGTCGTACAGACCGGTAACGTCATAACGCTGCGTCCTTCCGGGAGCGGGCAGGGGAATGCGTCTCTCTCATTTGTAGCGTCCGCGAGTGACTACGCGAAAGCAACGACGAATCTTTCCATCTCCTTCGGCGCGAAGCCGGACATTAACTTCTTCGGCTTATGAAAAAAGTCATACTTCTATCGGTTTTCTTTCTATTCCTCGGACTGGCGCCCCGCGTATTCGCCGAAGGATTCGTCGCGCTCGCACCTATCCCCGGTCTCACCCAGGGCGTAACGGCGAATACGGCCGAACTCGCTAATTTCTTTAACAATCTCTACAAATACCTCATCGGCCTTGCCGCGGCGCTCGCCGTCATTCAGATTATCTGGGGCGGCCTGGAGATAGCGGTGAACAAAGATAATGTCAGCAAGATAACGGCCAGCAAAGGAAAAATTTACAACGCCGTCTTCGGCCTTGTGCTCGTCCTCTCGCCGGTGCTCGTCTTCTCCATCATCAACCCAAGCATCCTAAATCTCTCCCTCAATCTCCCCGAGCTCGACACAAGGTCCGGACCGGCGGCTTCAACACAAACAACATCCTATACGCCCTCAGCCACAGAGGTGGCGGATCGGCCGGCCGGTACAAATGTTCTTTTTTCATTCGAAGTGGATCCAAATATCTCTCCTAGCGCGGTAATTCAGATACTTAATATAAAACTATCAGAGTGTACTAATGCAACTGGAGGGCCTGGTATTATATTACCGGCTTCTTTACAAACCACATTGAGAAGATTTGTTTGTCAAACATGTGAGCCGGGCAGAACTGCCGTTCCGCTCTTAACCTGCGCTCGTCAAAACACCACCTTTGTGTGCGGAAATTGCAATTAACTATGGGACGGAACCTTATCATCGGCGCAATTGTGATAGTCGTACTGGGACTTGGAGTTGCTGTGTATGTTATGTTCTTTTCGAGCGACGCGGGAGTCGCCGTTGCGCCGGCAGGGAGCACGAGTTTACCGGTGGCGGGGCAGGGTGCGCCATTTACCGGAGCAACGACTACCACCTCATTGTCCCCCGGCGCGCCCACGACAATTTCTGCGCGGTTGGTGCAGATAAGTAAGGGGCCGGTTGTGCCGGGTGAAGTTGTAGTAGACGCCGTGTCTGACGTGTCGATACAGTATATTGAGCGGCAGAGTGGAAATATCTATTCATATCTTACGCGCGCAAAGACGATTACCCGGACAAGCAATCGAACGGTTCCTGGTATTCAGTCTGCCTCATGGCTTCCGAATGGCTCACTCGCGTTTGTGCGGTATCTTTCTGGAGCCGATTTCTCCACCATCAATACCTATGCGCTCCCCGCAAATGGTTCTAGCGGTTTCTTCTTGCCTCAGAACCTCTCTGATATAGCGGTCGCTTCGACGAGCATACTCACTCTCTCTTCGGGAGTGAACGGCTCTGCCGCCTCGCTTGCGCGCACCGACGGCTCGCGTTCTTTAGAGGTGTTCACGACATCCCTTTCATCACTTCGTGTCTCCTTCGCGGGGAAGTCCCACTACCTCGCTTACACCAAACCCTCGGCGACCCTTTCCGGTGACGCTTTTCTCGTCGATGCCACGGGACATTTTTCCCGTGTTGCGGGACCACATAACGGATTGGTGGGCCTTCCAAGCCCCTCAGGAAAGTTTGTGCTCGTGAGTTACGTTCTCAATAACGTTATGCAGATGAGTCTGGTGAATACCGCCACTGGAGAAACAATATCACTTCCTGTCGCAACCATTGCGGACAAATGCGTCTGGGGCGCTGATGATTCGGTCGTGTATTGTGGCATACCGGTAAATCCTCCCGTTGGTTTTTCCTATCCCGATGATTGGTACCAGGGTGCTGTACATTTTTCTGACCGTATATGGAAGATACAAATTTCGAGCCGTTACGCTCAACTCGTACTTGATTTCTCTAAAGAAAACCAAAGGCCCATCGACGCCGAAGCGCTTGCTATTGACCCCGCCGGCACGGTACTCGTTTTTGTGAACAAAAACGACGGTTCTCTTTGGTCTTACTCGCTTTGAGATTCGGCGTGAATGGTGCGGCGCACATACCACTCCTGTAGGCATCCGGCGAGGTTCGTGGTGATGAAATAGAGGGCGATGGCGCCGGATGTCGTGTAGGAAATGACCCCTATAAGGAACGGGAAGACATATTTGAGTTGCAGACCCATAATCCTCTGGAAATCGTTCTGCATACTCTTGGCGTCTGAAGGCTTCATGGTTCCCGAGAGCGCCATGTGCGCTTGAAGGAATTGTGTGACACCTGCGAGAAACGCCAGCACCATACTTTTCCCGGCGACCGAAATAATGCCGAGGAATTCAAGCGATATCATATCGGGGACCGGGGTGAATGCATACAACCGCACCGCATTGATAGCCGGAAACGGCTCATAATAGAAGACGAAGTAGAGCGCGAGAAGGACGGGAATCTGTATAAAGACCGTGAGTATGCTCGCAAAAGGATTCACCTGCGCCTCGCGATAGAGCGCGAGAGTATTGAGCGCTTCTTTCTCTTTATCGCCCTTATGCTTTTCTTTCAATTCCTTAATCTTCGGCTCCAGGACCTTCATTGCGCGCTGGGTGCGCGCCGCCGATAGAGAAAAGGGGAGAAGTATCAGCCGAATGACGACCGTGACGAGGATAACGGCGATGCCGACATCGGAACCGGGGATGAGAGCGACGAGGGCGACGAGGGCGTTATAAATCGGGTCATAGAAAACGGCATTAAAAAAGGATGAAATCATAGGTGAGAAAAAAGATTGGAGAGTTCTGTTTGAATATCTCGGTAGCTCATAGTACTTGCTGATGGTCGTGGGAATACTACCACGGACGCCGGCAATGACAGCGTACGAAGTGCGGAAAGCACCTGTCGCTTTATACGATGCCTCGTGACCGAGAGACGCGCAACTTTTTTTGACACCACGACCGCATATCCCTTCTCTTCACGAGGAAGAATGATGGAAAAGTGCGCAGATGATACCCGCCGACCATGTTTGAGAGCGGAGGGAAGCAGCACACGCGAGAGCCTTTCTCGTCGTGGGAACACGGCCAATCAGACGGTAAGACGTGAGCGACCGGCACGACGGCGGCTTTTCACTATCTTACGGCCAGAACTTGTCTTTGCGCGTGCGAAGAATCCGTGGGTTGTCGCCCTCTTCTTCTTTTTCGGTTGATACGTTCGTTTGGTCATGGGACTCAAAAAATTATATTAGTTATACACATGATACTAACAGGTTCTCCCCGAAACACCACTATGTTTTGTTTTCTCGATAAGCGTATACTCTAGAAGCTATGGACAAAGGAAATCCGCGAGAGCTCTGGGAATATATACTCACTCAGGTTGAACTCTCCATATCGTCGGCAAATTTCAATACATGGTTTCGTAATAGTTTTATCGTAAAGATAGGGGAGGATGGGGTCATTTATATGGGGGTTCCCAGTCAATTCTTTAAAGATTGGTACCTTAAAAAATTCCATACCCTCTTATTGAAGATTGCGAGGGATGTTTCCTATGAGTTCCGTAATATTGAATATCTCATTGTAAAAGACGAGCGCCGTACGTCGTCTCCAAAAGAGGCAAAAAATATACGCGGCGCACTAGAACTTCCTTTGGACGAATGCTATATCACCAAGAATGATAATCTAAATCCCCGGTACACGTTTGATACGTTTGTCATAGGTTCTTTTAATAATCTTGCCTATGCCGCTGCGCAGGCGGTATTGGACCGTCCCGGTATTACGTATAATCCTCTCTTCATCTATGGCGATACTGGTCGAGGAAAGACACACCTCATCCAGGCCATTGGCAATCATTTTAAGAAGCAGTATCAGGGAAGAAAAGTTTTTTACCTTACTTCAGAAAAATTCACCGTCGATTATACGGACTCGGTACAGGCTGGCTCTGCAAATCGTTTCAAAGACAAATACCGTCAGTATGACCTTCTCGTCATGGACGATGTCCAGTTTCTTTCTAAGAAAGAAAAAACCCAGGAAGAGCTTTTTCATCTCTTCAACGCCCTCTATGACACGAATAAGCAAATTATTTTCTCATCCGACCGCGCCCCTGCCGCTATCCCGGATATTGCCGAACGCCTCAAAGGCCGCCTCTCGAGTGGTATGACGATAGATATAGGGGAACCGGACCCCGAATCGCGTATGGCGATTGTACGAAAAAAAGCCGCCGTGCACGGGGTTATACTCTCGAATGATGTTATTGAATACGTTGCAACCTCAATGAGCGGCTCAATACGCGAATTAGAGGGTATGGTAAACAATATTATCTGTCACACGCAAGTAAAAGGGATTGCCCCCGATATAGCCGAAGTGCGTCAATCGCTCCGTTCATTTACAAGACCCCAAAAGAATATTTCTGTAAAAAATGTAGTTGATAAAGTAGCTGAATATTATGGTATTGATGAGGAGAGTATTTATGAAAAGACAAGAAGAAGGGAGGTGGTGCGCCCACGGCAAGTAATTATGTACATCTTACGGGAGGATTTCAGCATCTCCTACCCCACAATCGGCACAAAACTTGGCGGTCGCGATCATACGACTGTTATCCACTCTTGTGAGAAAATAAAACGTGAAGTGATTGTGGATAATAATCTTGCAAAAGAAATACAGAATATTCGCACACTACTTGTATGATACTTATATCTTATTTATCAACATCTTATCTCTTTATAAAAGAGATACAAACACAATCAAAACCTTATTTTAATTCCCTGTCCCCATTATCAACAATCCTAATAGGCATTATATGAATATTTCAATAGAAAAGAAAATATTTTCCGAAGCAGTGTATAAAGTTGCGCGATTTGCTGAACGTAAAAATTCTACACTTCCTGTGCTATCCTCAATTCTTATTATTGCGGCGCGTGATGGTATAAAAATGCGTGCAACAAATCTCGAAACAGGAATTGACTTAAAAATTGAAGGAGAAAATACCACTGATGGAGTCGTGGCGATTCCGGCAACACTATTACAACAACTAGCCAGTTCTTTTACGCATGAAGGGAAGATTATTCTAGAGCACACAGGGGATATAGTGACGATCTCCAGCGGCACCGGAAAAAGTCTCATAAAAACAGTCCCGTATGATGATTTTCCGTCGATTCCATTCCCAGAAAATCCAAAAAATAGAATAGTTCTCCCTGGGATTCTTCTCAAAAATCTTTTTACTTCAATTGCGTCTTGCGCTTCATCATCTACCGTTCGGCCCGAGCTTGCAAGTGTGTGTGTATCCATAGAAGGAGGAGTTCTTACTGCAGTCGCAACAGACTCGTTTCGGCTTGCAGAAAAAAAAGTACCACTTTCAAATAAAGGGACGCAAGGGAAATTTCTTATTCCGGCAAAAAACGCTCTTGAAATATCCCAAGCTCTACCCGATGACGATATTATTATGTCGTTTGACGAGCATCAATGTGCATTCGTAGGAACAACAGGAATGCTTGTTTCTCGACTCACAAATGCGGTGTATCCGGATTACAAGCAAATTATACCGAAAGAATCTATTGTTGAAGCGGTTATATTGAGAAAGGACTTCGAGACCGCGCTGAAACGAACTACCATCTTTTCGGATTCTTTCCAAAAAATACGAATAAGTTTTAACCCGAAGAAGAATACACTTTCATTGTTTGCGCGGAATATAGATATTGGAGAATCATCAGAAGCGCTCACCGCACATATATCAGGAAGTGCTCTTGATATTTCTTTTAATCATCGATATCTATCAGCCGCACTCTCACTCACTTTGGCGGAAAGTATTTCACTTCTTGCGGCAGGTATCGGCCGTCCACTCATTATAAAAGGAGTCGGCGATACCTCGCTCCTCTACCTTGTTTCCCCTATGAATCAATGATATTAGGGCGCCATCGTTTCGTTTGAGTAAGAAATTGGTACAAAGATTGGCGGATTCGTGAAAAGTCCGGGGTAAGAGTTGTACCATGCGGAAATACCGTACTCCCAATGAGAAAATTGGGGGTCTTGTGCGGGATTAGAAAGGGACGGTCCTTGCGGGTTATTTTTATCAGTCCAATACAACAGACTGTGTGGCACGATATTGCCTTGGACATCGGGTACGCGCCAATTTCCTTGTAACATTGGCGGGACAGAAGCCGAAATCGGGCTTGGTTCGCCAAAGTAGGACTTGGGATATTTTGAAAGGGCGTACGCCATAGCTTCGTGCCACATCGGCACCGCAATGAGTCCGGCGACCAACTTTACCATAGGGCTGTTGTCGTTATTGCCCACCCAAACACCGAGTGCAATTGAAGGAGTGTAGCCGATGGTCCATGCATCGCGTGTATTATCGGTCGTTCCCGTTTTTACCGCGACATCGTAACCCGGGAAAGAGAGAAGAGAATGGAGAGAATATTCTGGTACGCGCGCGGGTGCGTCAGAGAGCATCGCGGACATGTCTCGCGCTATGTTCATCGGCAATACTTCTGTCGGTTGTGGCAGGTAACGCTCGAGGACGACTCCTTGTGCATTACTGACTTCAAGTATGCCGGTCGGCGTATTTTTTACCCCGTCATTTGCAAAAGTGGCGTATGCACCGGTAAGGTCGAGGAGGCGTACTTCACCACCTCCAAGCACGAGGGTAAGGCCGTACTGACTTGGGTCGCCAAGTGTGGTGAGACCGAATGATTTTGCAAGATTTACGGCATTCTGTATGCCGACTAGATAGAGGACTTTTAGTGCGGGGATGTTGATTGATTGAGCGATAGCTGTTTCAAACGTCATTGGGCCTCGGAATTTGTCGTCATAATTGGAAGGCGCATAACAAGGAGGGGTATTATTGCGTATATCCGATGGGGAACAGAGTGTTGAGAATTGAGTTGGTGTGTCAAAAATGACGGTGTTGCGCGTGTAGCCGCGCATAAGAGCGAGCGAATAAATAAACGGCTTCATTGTCGAACCGGGCTGCCGCAATGCGAGCGTGGCATTATATTGACCGTCGATTGCGGGGTCGAAAAAATCGCGGGAACCGACCATAGCGAGAATTTGCCCGGTTGAAGGGTCAATAGCAATGAGGGACGCGTTCGTTGCTTTGAATTTTTTTACGTTTTCGAGGGCATATTGATTCACAATGGATTCTGCTTTCGTCTCGAGGTCTGCATCGAGCGTCGTGGTCACTTTGAGACCGGACATAAGCGCGTTTGGCCCGTAGGCGGTCTCGAGCCGGTTGAGAATATAGAAGACGAAATGTGGAGCAATAATTGAGTTTTGTCCCGTTGGAGAAAAAGATATCCGCTCGTTTTTCGCAGAGATATAAGCGACGTCGTCTATAAAACCAAGAGCGCGCATTCGGTCGAGGACAAAGTTTTTACGCGTATCAAGTTCGGAACGGTGTGTGCCATACGGAGAGTAATAGGACGGCGCTTGAATCATCGCTGCGAGATATGCGGCTTCAGCCAGAGAAAGGTCTTTTGCAGGGACTCCGAAGTAAGATTCTGCCGCCGCCTCGATACCATAGAGTGTTCCCCCATAGGGAATGTTGTTGAGATAGGTCTCAAGGATTTGGTCCTTGGAATATACTTGTTCAAGTTTCATCGCGAGTACCCATTCGTGCAGCTTACGGATAACGCTCTTTCTGCTTGTCAGGAGCGTATTCTTTACTACCTGCTGGGTGATGGTTGAACCCCCTTGAGAGAGCGAGCCGCCGAGTACATCAGCAATCATCGCTCTGACAATTGAAGTAAAACGGATACCCCCGTGGTCATAGAATCCGGAGTCCTCTGTGGCGATGGTCGCATGTACCGTGTTGATGGATATATCGGCAATAGGGACGATCTCTCGTTTAGCATCCCGATTATAGTCGTAGAGAAGAACCTGACCGGTACGGTCGTAAATCTTGGTCGATTGGTCAATCTGTCGAGATGCAAAAGAATCGATATCCGGCACCGGAGTGAAAGCAACAACAACAAGAACGCTACCCAGCACGAAGAATCCAATTCCGAAAATGGCGAGGACGGACGCAAGAAAGGTATGTCGCCATTGGGCGTGCAGACGAACCATACCGCTATGCTAACCTATTTGCTATTTTTCGTCTTCCTAGGGAAGGCCTACCGTGAGCGCAGTGATGCCGATGGCTATGGCGTCCAACTCATCATCAAAACGCTTTTTTTCCGATAAAGAGAGGAGCTGCGGAATCATACGCGCAACAGCGGCTTTATCCGCACCGCCATATCCAGTTACGGCGAGCTTCACTTGTTGGGGCGAACATTCTATGACCGGTACAGAAGCGGCTCCCACTACAGCAAGAATCGCTCCGCGCGCTTCGGCAACCCCAAGGGCCGTTTTCTTATTCAATCTGAAAAAGAGAGTCTCGATGGCTAGAGCGTCGGGAGAGTATTTTTTGAGCGCTGTCGCAATTACGTTTGATACGTGTGCGAGACGTTTCTCTCTCGCGCCTTTGTCTGGCAGGACGCAATCGCTCATAATAAGCACCGGTCGCGATGGATCACCCTCAATAACCGCGATACCGAGCCGGTCGTAGCCCGGGTCAATCGCCAATATTCTCATAGCCGCGCGCGTTGGTAAACACCTCCGGACATTTTTAAAAAATAGCGCCGGTTTTCTCACCGCTCAAATATTCGCGACCGCGTTGGGTAAGTATACGACCGCGAGAAGAGCGCTCAATGAAGCCGAGGCGGAGCAGATACGGTTCGTACACATGTTCAACCGTATCGGGGTCTTCGTGGAGGGCGGCTGCAATTGCGCGAACGCCGGTCGGACCGCCCCTGAAGCTTTTGTGAAGGGTCTCAAGATAACGACGGTCATCCTTAGTAAGACCTTGTGCGTCAATGCCGAAGAGGTCGCATGCTTCGTCGCAGAGTGTAGCAGAGAGCTTACGATTATGGACCTCGGAGAAGTCGCGTACGCGCTTCAGAAGGGCGTTGGCGACACGAGGAGTCGCACGACTTCGCGAGGCGATGAGTTCGATAACTTCTTCGGGCGCTTTAAGGTTGAGAAGGAGCGCCGAACGGCGGATAATGTCGCGCAGGTCAGAGTCGCTGTAGAAATCGAGTTGGAAGACGCCGCCGCCGAAGCGCGAGCGCAACGGACCCGAGAGTTCTGCAACGCGGGTGGTCGCGCCGACGAGTGTAAAAGGAGGGAGGGAGAGTTCGACGGTTCGTGCGGAAGGACCTTTCCCTAATACGATGTCGAGATGTCCCGACTCGAGCGCAGGATAGAGCAATTCTTCAATCTTGCGCGAGAGACGATGGATTTCGTCGATGAAGAGGACGGTGTTCGGCTCTAGGTTGGTGAGAATGGCGGCGAGGTCGCCGGCACGTTCTATCGCGACACCCGAAGTGTTCTTCAGCGGTGACTCAAGCGTGTGAGCGACCAAGTGGGCGAGCGTCGTCTTTCCGACACCAGGAGGGCCGTAGAAAAGAATGTGCTCCGGCATACTCCCGCGCTTCTTGGCGGCATCAATGGCGATGCGCACGTTCGCTTTGACCTGCTTCTGGCCGACATATTCGTCCCATCGGCTCGGCCGCAGCGCCATATCAAGCGACTTTGACGAAGAAATCAATGTCTTCAGAGGACTTGACATAAAAATTGGATAATGCTAGCATTCTACCATAGTTTTTTGTCCTGTTCATACTCCTCTAGGCAAGGCTTGACGGCTTTGGGCGTTTCCCCAAGGACTTTGTGGTCCGGTACTCCGATACTGGCGCTGCGAAACTCCTCAGGTGTCTCGTCCACCCCGCGTTACTGCGGGTTATTGCCCAGAGGACTATGAACGGGACCGTTTTAGCGCGGGAGGTCGACGGTCGAGGCGCGCGCTGCACACCATCCAGCAATGAACTAGAGCAAGATGTTTTCAATCAATTAGAAACGAAAATAATTGCTTGATAAGCAACAGTT
>ERZ1292633.2511-Hain-H41-02um-R1-2511-length-18700-cov-5_pt1 | contig 18700 bp, 20 predicted proteins | sample MGYA00564406_ERZ1292633 | MGnify/ENA primary metagenome ERZ1292633 (study PRJEB36523, sample SAMEA6512639) | groundwater metagenome | collected 2019-01-08 | study: AquaDiva: Metagenomics assemblies of 32 groundwater samples | reverse complement strand
GTCGATTTTGTTGCGCTCTCATTCGTTCGTCGGCCAGAGGATATTCAGGAGCTGAGATCAATTCTTGAATCATACGGTTCGAAAGCCAAGATTATTGCCAAGATCGAGACGCCGCAAGCTGTTGACAGATTGGACGCAATTATTCAAGTTACCGATGCAGTTATGGTTGCTCGTGGCGATTTAGCGATTGAAATTCCTGCTGCTAAGGTGCCAATTGTGCAGAAGGAAATTATTCGCAAGTGCAACGAAGCTGGCAAGCCGGTGATTACGGCAACGCAAATGCTTGAATCCATGATCCATAGTCCAGTGCCAACACGGGCTGAGGTGTCCGATGTGGCAAATGCAATCTTGGATGGCACCGATGCAGTTATGCTTTCAGAGGAAACAGCGATGGGCGAGTATGCGGTAGAGGCAGTACAGACCATGGCGCGAATCGCTGACGAGATCGAAGTCAGTTACGCTGACCAAATGCTTGGCGATTTTTCTAAGGATCGGGAAAATACTATTGCCAACTCGGTAACGCGCTCGGTTGTTGAAACAGCACGAGATGTCGATGCACAGGTAATTGTTGCCTTGACCGAGACAGGCTTCACTGCCAGAATGCTCGCTCGCCACAAGCCACGGCCTCCCGTACTGGCCTTATCACACGATGAGAAGGTGTGTCGGCAACTGGCGTTATCATTTGGTTGTCTGCCAATCCATGTCGGCAACTACGAGACGCTGGAAGATGTCTTTGCAATGGTGAAACAGCTCTGTACGGAGCGTGAGTTGGCGAAGGTTGGAGATAAAGTTGTCATTGCTGCCGGAGCGCCATTTAGGGTGGCTGGCTCGACGAATATGATGATTATTGAAACTGTGTAGCAGACGGTTAACAAGCGGTAGGAGGTGGACTGAGATGGAGTTTACGTACCTGGAATCATTCCAGCTCGCACTAGTAACGGCGTATATTCACGGTTCTTGCGGGCTGTCGTATCTGGCCAAGATGTTGCGCACCTTTCATTTTTGCTCGAAAGAGGAGTGCGCGTTTTCGGTACTGGTAATTGAGGCACGAGCACTTGGTGAGTCGGTCTGCGGAAGACTGCAACTCTCCTTTCTAGGAAATCAGGAAGCAGAGGCGCTCCTTCGGCAGTATCTGGGCTTGCGAGAGAAAATCCTTGAGGGGCCATCTATTTTGTTTGATTATCGCGACTAGTTCATTGTAAGATAATGAACCTAACCAAACTTCCCGGCTTCGGCTGGGATTTTGCTTTGTGGTAGCATCGTTGTATGGGTATCCATCGTTTTTCAAATCATGAAATTGCCGAACTGCTATTTGAAATCGGCCAGCTTCTTGAGTTAACGGGAGAAAATCGATTTAAAGTTATCGCTTACGAAAATGCGGCACGTACAATTCAAACCTATCCGCACGACCTAGCAACGATGTATGAGGCGACAGGCACTCAAGGACTTGATGCGATTCAAGGGGTAGGTGAGAAGATTGCCCAGAAGATGAGTATTCTGTTCGACACGGGCAAGCTGCCGTTTTATGAAAAGCTACAGAAGACCGTGCCACCGCTTCAGCTTGTGTTGCTTGGGATTACTGGCATTGGTCCCCAAACTGCCAAGAAGTTAACCGATACCTTTCGTCCGAAAAATTTATCTGACTTAAAGCGAAAGCTGCAAACAAAAGATGCCAGGGAATATTTCGGTGAAAAAACGATCGAAAACATACTTGCTGCGCTAAAGGAACGACGGCATGAAGAACGGCATTTGGTCAATGAAGTTGAGCCCATTGCTGAGTCTGTGCTTGCATTCCTGCGGGAGTTGTCCGAAGTCTCTGCTGCTGATCCAGTTGGCAGCTTGCGCCGCCGCAATGAGACAATTGGCGACATAGACTTGGTGGCAGCTACGACAGATGCGAAAGCTACAGTCGCAGCCCTGAGGAAGGCACCATTTACCCGTCGGACAGTGGTTGGTGGAACTGGCCTGACCACTATTCTTCATGAGAGTGGTTTCCAAATTGATATTGAGTTTGTGCCACCGAGTGAATACGGCTCACTTCTGCAGCATTTTACGGGTGGTAAAGAGCACAATGTGGCACTACGGACATGGGCCGACGATCGGGGGTTATCGTTATCCGAAAAAGGTATTCGCACCGTTCGGACGGGCAAGCTCAAAACATATAAGACTGAGCAGGCATTTTATAAGGCGTTGAAGATGGATTGGATACCGCCAGAGTTGCGAGAGAATCAGGGCGAGCTTGAGGCAGCACGAGCTGGTAAGCTACCAAGACTCATTGAGGAGTCGGATATTCGGGGCAATCTTCATGTCCATACTGCGTCATCTGACGGAGAGCTCTCATTGAACGACATGGTCAAGGCAGCGCATGATTACGGCTATGCCTATATCGCGATTACCGACCACTCCCGAGGGGCGGGCGGTGGTTTACTTGAATCCGATTTGGCAAAACATCGAGATGCGATTCGTGCGCTAGACCGAAAGTATGTCAAAAAGGGAATGCGTGTTTTTGCTGGCGTAGAGGTGAATATTCGCCGAGATGGTGCGGTTGATGTGAGTGACGCACTGCTCAAGACTCTCGATTTTGTTATTGGATCGGTTCACTCAAGCTTTCGACAATCGATTGACGAAATGACCAGGAGAATTCTTAAGGCTATACAAAATCCGAACGTTGATTGTATCGGTCACCCCTCGGGAAGAAAATTGCTTCACAGAGATGAGATTTCGGTGAACTGGGATGAGGTATATCGCGCAGCCAGCGATACGAAGACACTGCTTGAGATCAATGCTACTCCCGACCGTCTCGACTTGTCGGACACGAAAGTTCGCGCCGCCAAGGAAGCTGGTGTTCGATTTGTTATCAATACTGATGCTCACCACCCTGCCCACTTTCAATTTATGCGTTACGGTGTCGGCGTTGCCCGACGTGGCTGGTTGGAAAAAGAGGATGTACTTAATACACGTACGGCGGATCAGTGTAGTGATTGGCTTCACGATCGGAGATAATATGGCTAGGATCTACGAACAGGCATATTTTGGTGATTCACTGGTACAGTTCGCTGATGCCAAGCTGAGCGTTGCAAGCTCGGCAGTGCTTTATGGCATGAGTGTCTATACGGTGTTCCCAATTCACATTGATGATCAGGGACGTCGTGTTGCCTTTCGACTGTTTGACCACTACAAGCGACTGCTGACATCGAGTCGGATTATGGGTATTACGAGCTTTGAAGGGCGCTGGACTGAGGAACGTTTTTTCGTTGCAGTTCAAGACCTCATAATTGCGAATAGGATCAAAGATGATGCCTTTGTTCGAGTAACAGTTCACCTTGATGAGCTGGTTCCTGGTGTTCGATCTCGGGATATCTCGAGTACCTTGAGCATGTTTGCTTACCAGGCCGTGCCGATTCTACCTCAAGGAGGCGCTAGGCTTAAAACAACCCACTGGCGTCGCGTACCTGATGTTGCGATACCTCCACGAGCAAAGGTGAACGGAGCCTACGTCAACTCTGTACTAGGAAAGCAAGATGCGCTCGACAGTGGGTACGACGATTGTGTATTTCTTGACACCGCCGGCCACGTCTCTGAGTTGAGTGCAGCGAATATTTTTCTCGTTCGCAATAATGTCTTAATCACTCCGGCTGTACCGGGCGATCTCCTTGAGGGTATTAGCCGGACAACAATACTGGAGCTTGCCAAAGATTTAGGCATTCAAACCATTGAACGGACAGTTGATCTGACCGAGCTCTATGTTGCCGACGAGGTCTTTGCTAGTGGTACTTCGGCCTACCTTGCCCCAGTTGTTGAAATTGATTCTCGCAAGATTGCCAACGGAGCTATGGGGTCTGTAACGCGTCGACTCTACGAGCACTACCATGCGCTGCTGAGAGGGAAAGACGAGCACTACTCGCACCTCGTTGCACGGTTCGATCAATGACAGTCAGGCACTAGTTTGGTACAGTACTGGATGCACTTGGATGAGTAGTACTCAAGGAGGATTTTGAGTTGATTGAACTACGCGATGTCTCAAAATCTTACTCACTGACCTCGAACGCGAAGCAGCGAGTTTTGGCGCTTGATCGTGTGAGCGTGGTGATTGGTAAGGGTGAGTTTGTAAGCCTAGTTGGGCCATCGGGTGCCGGTAAAAGCACCTTGATCCGTATGTTAATTGCTGAGGAGAAACCAGATCAAGGCTCTATTTTAATTGCTGACCGAGATATTGCCGTACTGAAATCTAGGGAACTGCCATACTATCGACGAAAAATTGGTGTTGTTTTTCAGGATTTCAAACTACTGCCAGCAAAAACAGTCTGGGAGAATATTGCGTTTGCACTCGAAGTATCAGATGTATCGTCTGGTGAGATACGAGAGCGAGTACCCAAGATTTTGTCGCTGGTTGGATTGTCTGATAAGGCTGACAACTATCCCAGCGAACTTTCTGGTGGCGAGAAGCAACGTGTGGCGATTGCTCGAGCAATGATCCACTCACCAAGAATACTCATCGCGGATGAGCCAACGGGCAACCTTGATCCGGAAACCACCTGGGAGATCGTTGAATTGCTCGAGCGGATTGGCCGAAGTGGCACAACGATCATTCTCGCTACGCACAATAAGGCAGTTGTCGACAAACTCAAGCGTCGCGTGATCGCGGTAGAACACGGTAGGATTGTCTCGGATGAGAAGGTTGGTAAGTATGTTGTACCTAGTGAGATCGCGGCAAAGGAGGCGAGCGCATGAGTCTACGTAGCCTTGGTCGCGTTATCCGACTTGGCCTCACAAATTTTTGGCGTAATTGGTGGCTCTCAATTGCCTCGGTTTTGGTTATGGCTGTCACGCTCTTCATCATCGGCGTGTTTGCTATTCAGACAGTCGTCATCCTCAAAACCACGGAAGGCATCCAGGATAAGCTCGATCTGTCGGTTTACTTCAACGATGATGTTGCTGATCAGTCTATTCAAGACATTCGAACGTCTGTCGCGAATCGGCCAGATGTGAAGAGCGTCGAGTTTGTCTCAAAGGAAAAGGCTTACGAGATTTTCCAGCAGCGCCCGACATCGGAGAAAATTAAGAGCTTAATAACGCCCGAAAATAATCCCCTACCTAGAAGTTTAGTCATTAAGGCCGAGGATCCATCGCAGCTCTCTGTGATAGCGAAGACATTTGAGTCGGGGCAGTTCGAGCAAATGGTTCGGCGAATCAGTTATCAGGACAACCAGAACGTGGTTGATACATTGGTGCAGACAGAGTCAACGGTACGACGAAATGGCATCGTACTTGCCCTTATCTTTATCTTGTTGTCATTCCTACTAGTCTATAACACAACTCGTATCGTCATTCTGTCTCGGTCGGACGAGATCGAGATCATGCGGCTCGTAGGTGCTACCGAAGCCTTTGTTCGTTGGCCGTTCATTGTCGAGGCGGGCCTCTACGGGGTACTCGGCGGCTTGCTGGCGTATGGCGCGCTGTTTCTCTTCTTGCGGTATGACTTGGCGAGTGCAGTACCCTTACTTTCGATCGCTAACTTCCTTGCACCCGATATGCAGGCTTTTTTCATCCGGTTCTTCGCCCCAATCTTGATCGTTATTACCATGGCTGGCATGCTCATCGCTTCTATCATGAGCAGCTTCGCCGTCCGTAAGTTCGTCCGACTATAAGAGGCACTACCATATAGGCAGTAGCGGCTCTATGGAATCTTCTTTGCCCGCGCATACGTGGTTTGTGTTTCATCTGTTGAGCCTGCCAGAGTTGCATACAATGGCGATCTCGGTTTGAGGTGTAAAAATGCATAGCTGTCATTCCCCTTCAGTTTCGGCAGAATGCCTACTTGAAAGGATTGGGCCAGATGGCGGACAAAAGCACAATGTGGAGTGTGCTATACTTGGATCACGATGCAAAACCACAGAGGGGCATGGCAAGTTGTTTCTCGAGTAGCGTTGATTGCGCTCGTGGTAGCGATGCTACCGAATGTTGGCGTACAGGCAGCAACCAGCCAACAGAAAATGACCGAGTTACAGAAGCAGCAGGCTGAGCTCAATAAGCAGATTCAGGCTGATCAGGCCGCTGCCAATGCAAAGAAAAAAGAGGCGAGTGGTATTTCTTCTCAAATTGAGGATTTGACGACAAATATCGATTCCACTCAAGGGAAGATTGATGATCTCAACGGTAAGATTTCGAGTACGAATGTGCGGATAAGCGAATTAGAGACACAAATTGCTGCGCAGGTAGCTGAGCTTGACATTCAGCAGCGAAATCAGGATGAGACGTTGCGTGTTATGTATGAAACGTCAACCGATGATTTGCTTTTTATGATCGTTGGGTCGAGCTCAATCTCTGACGTTATTGATCACAATCAGTATTTATCAGCACTCGAAGATCAGATCGACGCGACGCTGACTGAAATTCTTGAGCTGAAAGAGCAGCTCGAGAAGAATCGATCTGATATGGAGGCGCAGAAAATTGAATTGACAGGATTCAAGGCCCAGGAAGAGGCTTACCAGGCAGGACTTTCAAGTGAGAAGGCGCAAAAAGATGCCCTGCTTAACCAGACAGTCCAGCAGCAGAAGAGCCTTGAAAAGGAAGTTGCTGAAGCCAAAAAGTTGAATGCTCAGGTTGAGGCAGAGCTTTCCAAGATCCGAGCAACGCTCAGTCGTGGCTCTGGGCCAGGAGTTACGCAAGCCCGTGATCGTGGCACTTCATCTGTTGGTTTTCAGTGGCCAACTGATTATCGATACATTAGTACTTATTTTGGTGGCTCAACACCCTTCCAGCCAGGTGGTGGGCATGGCGGACTTGATTTAGTCAATGGTTCGGGAACACCTATCTACGCGGCTGCTGACGGCACGGTGACAACCGTGACAGAAATGAGGTTGAATGGGAACTTCTATGCGTATGGGCGGTACGTGGTGATTGGGCACAATGCCAAGTGGAGTACGCTCTACGGTCATTTGCAAAGCTTTGCAGTTTCTTCTGGGCAAGAGGTCAAGCGGGGTCAGATTATTGGATACATGGGATCAACCGGTTGGTCAACTGGACCACACTTGCATTTTGAGATTTGGGACTACTCGTCTCGGGTGAATCCGATGAGTTATTTGCCGTAACGCTTTCGCTTCGTAGGAGAATTCCGTATACTCGAGCCATGAACAAGCCGGTCCCATCTGATGGAGAGACGACCGTCCTGACAGAAACAACTGTTCAGCCTGATGAACAGCTTGAAGATGTCGCTCTGCGCCCCCGAGGATTTGCAGAGTTTATTGGTCAGGCGGAAACAAAACGTAACTTAGATTTAGTTATTCGTGCTGCAAAAGAGCGCAATCAGGCGCCGGAACACATGTTGCTGTACGGTCCACCTGGTCTCGGCAAAACTAGCTTGGCTCATGTGGCTGCTACCGAACTTGCCGTACCAATTCGTATCACCTCGGGCCCAGCGCTCGAACGGACTGGTGACATTGCCTCAATTCTCAGCTCGCTTCAAGAAGGTGAGCTGTTGTTTATTGATGAGATTCATCGACTCCAGCGTCCGGTTGAGGAAATGCTGTACTCAGCAATGGAAGATTTTGCACTTGATCTAGTGTTGGGGAAGGGTGTGGCTGCGAAAACAATGCGCTTACAGTTACCGCGGTTCACCTTGATTGGTGCAACGACACGGATCGGCCAATTGAGCGCCCCACTTCGAGATCGGTTTGGCGCGCATTTTCACCTCGATTTTTATGAAACGAGTGAGCTGCAACAACTACTACTCACAAGCGCCACTCGATTAAGTGTGCAGCTTGATGAGCCTGGCGCGCTGGTGATCGCCGCTCGTTGTCGTCGGACGCCGCGTATTGCGAATAGACTGTTGCGGCGTGTTCGTGACTATGCTCAGGTTCATCGACTTGATCTCATTACCCGGGGTGTCGCGGAGCGGGCACTCAGTTTACTGAATATCGATCAGTATGGACTCGATCGTCTTGATCGACGTCTCCTCGCAGTCATGGTTCAGCAATTTGATGGGGGACCTGTAGGATTGTCAACCTTGTCAGCTGCGCTCGGCGAGGATGCGGATACAATCGAGGACGTCTATGAGCCATTCTTGATCAGAGAAGGCTTTCTCTTACGTTCACCTAGGGGCAGGATAGCAACATCCAAGGCGATCGGACTCGTACATTCCGATGGAGTGGGGGCTTGAGCATGGTGCCACTCCTCGCGGGGGGCATGTATCTTCTTGTCTTACTTGGGTACTCCTTGTACTCAATGTACGCGTTCCATCATCTGAATGAATATGGCTATTCTGTTGAGACAACCCAATATATGTTTCGGGTCTACCTCATCTCATCGGCGATAATCGTGGTGATCACAGTTGGATTATTAGTTCTGGGGTTGGCATGGCGCTAGTCACTACAGCTTTGGATCCGCCCCACCCAGTGTTGTTTCCCGGTCAGCAAGCTCATGAGGAAATTCTCATATTTGTACGCCGTCATTGGATGCCTTTCGTTCTCTGGGCGGTATTTATTGGCATCATGCTGTTGATTCCGTTAGTCACGGGGTTCATTGTGGTTGTGCTAAATGGCTCTCAGTGGTTTTTAGATGGAAAACTACTGCCGTATGTTGGGCTAGGTTTAGGTGCCTACCTACTGCTCGTCAATGCTATTTTTTTTACCGTGTGGATTGAGCAATATCTTGATGTTGCGATTATTACTTCTGACCGACTCGTAAACATTCGGCAACTTGGGTTGTTTAACCGCCGAGTCGCTGAGTTGGGTATGGATCGCGTTCAAGATGTTTCTGCTCACATGAACGGTTACCTGCAGAGTATTTTCCAGTTCGGAACGGTTGTTGTGGAGACTGCTGGTGGCGCTCCGGACTTTGTTATTCGTAATGTAGCGAAGCCACATATTGTCGCGAATACAATCTTGATGATTCATGATCAGAATAGGAAAGCCCAGTTTGTAAGGAAAGACAAGGACGATGCTGTTCCAATAGTAGTACAAGAGTCGCTTCAGCAAACGCTCGTCGAGAATGTGCCAAGTGTCGCACCCCCGGCCGATTATAAGCGAGAGCAGCTGCAGGAAGATTTATTTATGCAGGCTATCGAGGCTCGGGACGAAGCGAGTGATATACTCGATACAGCTGATTCGGAGGTACTAGTTGCTACCAAGGAGATCTCGCAAGCTACGCCGAATCGACTGCCTCCAAGAAGGTCGATGAGTACAGAAATTGAAGGACAACTAACTGAAGGAGAGGTGATCTCGATTGATGAGTAGCAATACTCTACTGACACTTGGTCTGGGTGTGCTCATTGCACCGGCCCTTGTTGGCGCTGCGTCAGTCGATGTTGTTGTGAGCGAGGTAAACTGGGCTGGGTCATCAAGTTCTGCCTCGGATGAGTGGCTTGAGCTGACAAATCGGACGATGGTTGACATCGATCTCGCTGGTTGGTCGTTGTGGACAGTTGCTGGTGAGCCAAAAGAGTTGCTTCGCGTTGAGTATGGATCACTACCTTCTCAGGGAACATACCTAATTGCCAACAACGGGCCGGACTATCAGTTTTCGGGCGGCAGCTCAACACTCACTGTCATTCCAGATTTTGTTGCGAGTTCACTGAGTTTAAGTAATAGCGCATTACGACTGGAGTTGCGCAATGCAGCTGGCGAAGTGATTGATCGAGTTGGTGATGGCTCAAAGCCGTTCGCTGGCAACACTGAGCCAATTGCTAGCATGCAGCGACTGTTGAGTAACTCAGGGAGTGGTACTGCCCAGACGGATTGGCAATCAAGCGTAGACCCGGGACAGTTCGATGGACCTGGCTCGCAGTTTGGCTCGCCAACAGCTTCAGGAAGAACCCAGGTAGTAGTGCCAGTCGTGACTCCTGCCCCCATGGAAGACTTGAGTAGTCAGATTCCAGAGGCGACCCTGGAAGGACTTGTGAATCGTACGGTCAGTAGCACTGTTCGTCTGCGTGCTCAGGTTACAGTATCTGATTTGTCGTACAAATCTCGAACCGTAGTTATCGCAGATGGCGAGTGGAGCGCCGAACTCTCTTTGCCCGCGGACTCATCGCTTCGGCTGGAACGGGGAGATACCGTAGAGGTAGTGGGCAAAGTATCGACCGGCGGCACGCCAAAATTACTCCTAGGTGCAGACCGCGATCTGATTGTTCGTTCAAAGGGTTCAGTAGCGGCACTTGAGTTTTCAAAGGTTTCGTCGCCCAAGCTATTTCAGTTAGTGCACCTGATTGGTCGAGCGCATCCTGTTCGTGGTTCGGTTGAGGTGGTCATGCAGAACGGTCGGACTGTGAAGATGACTCGTCGACAAGGGGTTGTGATTCCTGATGTAGCTGATGGTGACACGGTCTCGTTGACAGGATTAGTTGTCGCGCAAGATCCCGAGACGGTACGAGTCGTGGAAGATCAGGCACTGGAGGTGACTGGGTCGACAGATGAGGAAACTGTAGATGAAGCTGCCAGTACTGCCTCGACGGTTGAGGCTCGCGAACTCGAAGTGACAGACGAAACAGAGTCGTCTGTGGAAGAAGTTCCTGATCAAGAACGGGGCCTTGAGGATCTCGAAGAGATCGTAGGCGATCATTCACGGCTCGCTGCTACACAGTCGGATCCAGTCGGTCGGAAGACGGCCTCGGTGCTTGGCGCCCGCGATTTTCGAAACTCTGACCCAGGCAGCATGGCCAGCTTAACACTCGCAGTCATCACGCTGTGTGCTATTCTAATTATCTTAGGTGATTCACTATGGCTCTATCTCAAGCAGAAGCAACTACACTAGGCGAACTTGAGGCGATCGCTCGACAGTTTGTCGACTCGCTCCGTCCTGGCATGCGTGTTGGACTCCTGGGACAGCTTGGTGCTGGAAAAAGTACGTTCGTGAAGTATGTAGCCCGTGCCCTTGGGGTAACACAAGAAGTGCTCTCGCCGACCTACCTGTATCACCAGGAATATGCTGGGAAGTTACCATCGGGTGAGAAAATCACTTTGCACCACCTTGATCTGTATCGACTTCGATCAGCCGCTGATTTATCGGCGCTCGATTTGCGAGTTGAAGATCCACAGGGTGTCGTTTGTATCGAATGGGTTGATCACGTGCCCGAGCTTCAGCGGCAGGTTGATGTCTGCATTCGTATGAGCGTTTTGAATGAGCACCGACTATTGCGATTTGATTGGAGAGCTACATGACAACCCTCGTCGTAGGTGCAGATGGACAAGGCATGCGATTTGTCCTCGTATCAAGCCAAGCGGCGACCATTGATACGTCAATAGAAGCGCCAGCATCACAACGGCAAGAGATTCGAAGTCTTGCCGCGTTTCTACATCAATCCAAGATCTCATTGGCCGACATAGAGCGGTTTGTTTCAATCGAACTGTCCCATAGTCGGACATCGGTCCGAGTTATTGCCACCTTGCTGAAAACGACCGCCTGGTTTCTTGACAAACGCTATAGTGTCCTACCGAGTGGTGATCTGCACGAGCTCGATACCGCAACGCTCGCGGAGCGCGCTGTATAGTTGTCTAACTAGCAGTTCTACTCCTGAATCAGGTCGTGAATGTGGTATACTACGTATCCACATGACAGACGCCCTACCACCCACAAAAGACGGTTCTGAAGCCGAACGAGCGCACGGTAAACAGCTCGATCGATTCCGAGCCACGAAACCCACGCAGCCTAGGAATACGACGCGCATGGTACTCTGGGGCGTCGGGGTACTCATACTACTCGGTCTCTGTTGGCTTGGCATCACGGCTTTTGCCACCTACCAAAAAGTCAGTGATCCCGCGTCTGGTAGCTCACCCTTTTTGAAATACTTTGGCCAAACCATTGATCCAACCCAGGTCAAGGGCGAGGGCGATGGTCGTATCAATGTGCTGTTTATCGGTGTGGGCGGTGCCAATCACAAAGGTGGCACATTGGCCGATACTATTATGGTGGCTAGTATTGATCCAGTGAATAAAAAGCTAGCTCTACTCTCCATTCCACGAGATCTACGAGTTTCATTCCCAGGGGGTGGTGCAGGCAAAATCAACAGCGTCCATGCGTATGCTGAAAAGGAAGAGTCGGGCACGGGCCCACAAGCACTCAAAGATACAGTGAGCAAGGTTCTTGACCTCCCCCTACACTACTATGTCCGTGTTGATTTCGCGGGCTTTGAGCAGGCAATCGATGCTCTAGGTGGCGTGACGATTGATGTCCCCAAGGCCCTGAATGATCCTTTGTTTCCAGATGAAGCACTTGAAGGATACGATCCATTTTCTGTGAAAGCAGGCGTGCAGGAGATGGATGGTGAAACAGCGCTCAAGTATGCGCGATCGAGAGAAACCACCTCTGATTTTGATCGAGCAGCCCGCCAGCAGATTATTCTACTGGCAGTCCGTGACGAGCTCATGAGTGCTAATACACTTGCCAACCCTAAGAAGATTGGCGAATTGATTGGGATTGTTGGTGATCACGTTCGTATGGATCTATCCATTACAGATCTCCAGCACCTACTTGAAATTGTTCAAACCATTGATCAGTCGCAGGTGGTCACGAAGGTGCTGGATAATAGTGCAACGGGGCCACTGAAAAGCATCAGTGACGGTGGGTATTACTTAGTACCAAAGGCCGGCAATTTTTCGGAAGTGCAGCGAATTGCTCATGAGCTATTTACCGATCCAAATTTAACGAAAGAGCAAGCCAAAATTGAAATTTTAAATGGTACTGGTGAGGCAGGAAGTGCCCGCGAATTACAACTTGACCTCCAGGCGTTGGGCTACACGATTATCTCCATTGATAAAACCGATACCACTCCGACTACTGTCTTGACGGATTATTCTGGTGGTAAAGTGCCGTTTACCGCCCGATTTTTGTCAGAGCGACTCGGTCTACCCGTGACAGCAACGCTGCGTCCGGCTGGCACAGCCGCTGATCTACGTCTTGTGCTTGGTCAGGACTATAAGCCAGTCAATCTCACGCCATGAGCGTAGATATCGTTTTGCAGCACCCGTTCACGGGTCGAGTATTAGTATTGCTTGCTGCAATATCCGTGCTGGCACTGGCGCAACATTCTGAATTGCTATGGCTACTAACAGCCATAGCAATTGCCTTGTCGTTTGTGCCCGAGGCGGCTACTTCACGGTCAGTCTATGGTTTGTACGGTATGTTTCTTTGGGCACTGTTTGCTATGGAATTACATCTACGATATGGCGTGACTGGCCAGTTGGTTGGTGTCTTTTTGTTGTATGCTACGAGCACGGTCATTGCTCGTTGGATGACCTCAGTTGATCCTCTACGTTCCTGGGTACTTGCTCAGGCAGTTGGGATCGCAGTTGCTGAAACGTACTTGATTCTTTTGTTTTGGCCAGTTAACTTTCCCTCACAAGCTCTCATGATTACAGCGGTCGGATTTTTGAGTTTGGAAGTTATTCGATTAGCACACGACCGTAGCCTGACTATTCGAACTCTGGCGCTTCCCCTCATGGTTATTGCACTCGCTACAACCGGCACCGTACTCACAGCTAGCTGGATAGGATACTAACTTATGACCACCCATACATCATCACAACCAACAAAACATGTACCTGTAACTGTTTCCAGCTTTGTCCCATGGTTGATTGTGGCAGTCATAGCTGTCTACCTCTTGACTACTGTTGTAGTTGGCCGGTCGTTTTTAGCCGGATCTGAATCGCCGAAGATACTCGCGGCAGCAACTTGGTTACCCATTCCAGTTGCTCGGGTAGACGGGCAGCTTATTTGGGCACGACAATATCTGCTTTATCGGACTTTTATTCAGACATTTATCGAGCGCGCCCAACAGAACGGTCAGGCTATTGATACTGCCACACCTCTCAATGAGCAAGTGATTCAGTTATTGGTCTCGAATCGAACGGTGGAGCGAGCTGCAAAGCGAGCAAACATTCATGTCGAGGCCAAGGAAATCGATGCTGCCTACAGTGATATCTTGGTAGCACAAGGTGGCGGTGGTGAGGCACGTGAGGTAAGCGAGGAGGAGCTAAACACCATTTTGCACGAGCTGTACGGTTCAACGCAGAACCAACTTCGTGAACTGATTCGTGTTCGCTTACTCGAGAATAAAGTCCGGCAACAGGTTCTGGAGCAAGTCAACTTTCGGCAAATTTTAGTGACTGATGAGGCGAAGGCAGCTGAACTGATTCAGAAGATTCAAGCCGGTGAGGCATTTGACACGTTGGCAAAAGAGTTTTCGCAGCACAGTGAAAGTCGTGAGAATGGTGGCAACATCGGTTTCGTTGCCCGCGGAGATCAACCATCGGCAGCCATCGAAGCAGCTGTTTTTGCCTCTCCGGTCGGGCTCATAGCCCAGCCAGTCAAGAGTGATTTTGGTTTTCATGTCATTGAGATTCTAGAAAAGAAAGGATCAGTCCAGCAGTCATTTGATGACTGGTTGGCGACAGCGCGCAACGAGTACCATATTCGTGTCTACTACCACCCAACTAACTAGTCTATCTTGTCCAATAGTTGAACCTGTTGTATAGTGAGCCAGTTCGAAAATTGGGAAACTTGGGTCCGTAGTGAAGTGGTTAACACGCCTCCCTGTCACGGAGGAGATCGCCGGTTCGAGTCCGGTCGGACCCGCCATCAAAAAACGACCTTAAATGGGTCGTTTTTTTGTGTCTGTTCAACGCTGTTGAACAGATTGACAGAAGTGGGTAAATCTAGTACTATTCAACGTTCCCATTTTTGGGAAGAGATTTTTTTGAACCTTAAATTACAGTTGGAGGGCAAAATGAAAAATATTCTGGATTATTCGACTGACGCGGCTCGTCTTGAGGAATATCACTTAGAAGATCCAGGCATGAGGCGGTATGGACCGCAAACGCCTGCCGGAGCGCTTTACGTTTTAGAGCGTACGCAACTTGCAGATTTTTATCATGCATATCTTGCAGATAAAATTCAGGACGCAGACGATCCAAAATGGCATATCAGTATTCGTAACTACGATGCTGTTGATCGAGACCCTTGGGCTAGTCTCGTAGGCCGGCGTGTGGATGGTGAATGTCATAGTAGAGATATAACTCTTCAGATAGATGAGACGTTGATATCGAGTTATATTCGATTTAATACCCGATGGATGATTGTGAGTGTGTCGTTGCAAGGTAAGAATGATCGGGACTATAGGCCAGATCTTGAGCGCAGCATTCTCGTTGATCTGTCTGATCCTGGAGCGATACGTATTGTTGCGTTACGGGGGACGCATCTATTTTTAAAAGTTGATCGCTTGCCAGGACGGTTGTTCTCTGTGACGACAGAGGCCGGTACCAGGCTCTATGATGACAACCTGCGACCGGTTCGGATCGGCCGTAGATTAAACTTTCAGATATTTTATTTCGAGTTTCATACTGGAATCTGCTTAGTCAGCAACAAGCCTCCGAGTTCCTTGCAAGAGCGATATTTTAGTGTTTACCAACTGCGCAGAGATCAGCCACTTCAAGAGCCACTGAATGTTTTCAATCCTAAAACTCGGAAATTCTTGCTGACGCCTACGCCTCTACTTAGAGGTACCGCTGACGAGCTTAGTAGGGATTGGAGGTCGTCGGGCATACCGCAATGTGAGCGTTTTGTAACACTCTGGGTTTTAACCGACTCGGGTGTTCTGGCCAGAACTTTGTATGATCTCGGTGGCGATCGATTTCTCACATTTGATGGGCAGTATGAATTTCACAGCATGTCTTCTTGTGGGTGTAGTAATAACACGCTCGCAGTCGCGACATTACAGAATACAAAACTGCGACCGTTTCAATTAGTAGATGATACTAGTTGTTATCAATGCCAGGATTGCTTTGATGAATGTGTGTATAACACATGGTTGAGAGCTTGGTTTGTCCACGCTGTGGATGGCTGGAGAATCACGTATCAACTTGATGCTTTAGAGAGTCGGTTTATGAGTTTCTCAGCTCCAGATGGTGCAGCGTACGAACTATTTGAAGAAATTGTTGAGCTGAGCAAAGCAACTGGCGGTTATTCACAATTGTGTCGTGCCTACGCGCTAAAGACCCCATCGGGCTGGATTATCGTTTCGGGTTCTCGCCACACTTTTCTTGCTCTAGAAGACGGGCAATACCTATTTGATTCCGTCGAGGATCAATATGAAGGTTTTGTATTCAAGAAGGGAGACAAAAGTTGGTTAGGGCAATATCCCTTTGAATTTTTGTATGAATCGCTTCCATAGACTACTTCTCTTGCATAGCCAAAGCCCGCTTAACGCGGGCTTTTTTCGTACTGCATTTTTTTTGGCCGGTTCGGTTGATGTTATACTTTTAAAATGAAAGAAACAGCAATTCGAGCAGCAAGGATGGCAGGCGAGTTCCTCTTGCGGAATATAGATCATGCAAAGCTCATAACGAGTGTACAGAATCCAACAACGCAGGAGGATCTTGATTCTGAGAAAATTATTCTTTCGATACTACAAGCCGCATACCCAGATCACGCGTTTTTAGGAGAAGAACTAGGTAGGCAAGAGACGTCGTCTGAATATACATGGATCATCGATCCAATCGATGGCACCAATAATTACATTGAAGGCAGAGATACGTTTTCTGTTTCGATAGGTTTGGAGAAAAGCGGAGAAATTATTCTAGGCGTCGTATATCTGCCAAAGCGAGATGAGCTTTTCGTTGCCGAGTTGGACAAGGGGGCAACACTCAATGGCGATCTCATACGTGCTTCGACTGTGATCGATTTGGAACAGGCGGTAATTACGTACTCTGCATACCCTGGGTCAGAAGAAGCAATGAAAGTGATGGAGACCAAGTTGGAAGCAAGTCTCCCGAATATGAAACGATTCGGGTTTGATAGCGATGAGCGTGATCCCCTATTTGGCAGAGGATCAATGGCTGCAGAGTTTTGCTATGTTGCCTGCGGCAGAATTGACGGACTAGTTCGCCTACGCCAAAAGCCTTGGGACGTTGCCGCAGGAAGCTTGATCGTAAGGGAGGCAGGAGCGGTACTTGCCGACTTACAGAATCATGTGCCAAGTATCTATGAGGGTGATTATGTTGCTGCCAATCCTGAGCTTCAAAAGAAAATCATTGCACTATTGCAGTAAATTGAGCTAATACTCCGATTGACAGGCTACCCTATCAATGCTACAGTTCTTCGTCACTCATTTTGAGTAACTTAAAAAATTGTTGGAGGTGTTTGATGGTTGAGCAGGTTTTGTCCGAGATTTTTCGAGAACTCGAATTGCCTGAGATCGAAATTATCCGACATGAAGTTGGCGAGGTTTCAACACTTCGTATCTGGCAGGTTCTTCGTCATTGTGTACTCTCTGAGCAAAAGGTTGTGGCGAATTTTCCAATCAGCTGGAAGAAAAGTGCGAAGGAAATCTATGGTGAAGACACGCTCTGTGACTACACGACGGATGTCGTGTGGCAAAAGGGGAACGTAGCGATTTCGTACGATTACAGTTCGCCTTATAGTGGGAAGCCAACTGTCCATGTTTGCGGAAGCGAATTTGCAATAGACCGAGAGTTTTTTCGTTCCGCGTTTGAGGAAAGAAAGCGAAAAATCCCCCCACCAATGTAGTGCCAAGTTTTTTTGAAGAAAATGAAAACACATAGCTCGTCGAAAAGACGAGCTATTTTGCTGTTGGAGGGCGATGCGTGGTTGACAAATCCCCTATGGGGGGATTACGCTTGATGCATGGCAAAACCAATGAAAGACCGACTCAAGCATCGGATCAAGATCATTCAAGGGCACCTTCGCAAGGTCGAACAAATGGTGGAGGATGACGCGTATTGTATCGATACAATGATTCAGGTACTTGCCATTCAGAAGGCGCTCAAAAGCCTGAACCGAGTTGTCTTAGAAGGACACCTGTCAACCTGCGTTGTTGATCAGGCGAAGCAGGGAAAGCGAGAGCAGCTTGTCCAGGAATTGCTCACCATTCACGATTTGGAGGGACGATGACATCGGTACCAGCGGGAACACGGTGTGAACTCTGTGGCATGGTTGCGACGACGATCGTATTCGACTCGTTTGGCGTCTCGCACGCGTACTGCGACCATCACCTACCACAACAGATGGCAGATACGATTGGTGTTTCTCGCCATGCCGACCAGCCTGGGCACGCACAGCATACAGCCGACCACCCTTCGCCCGAGGGCTACGGAGTGGCAAGTAAGCATGCTGGCCACACGGTTAACATGTTCCGGGATCGGTTCTGGCTGGCACTAGTATTGACCATTCCAACGCTCCTCTACTCCGAAACATTTCAGATGCTTCTAGGATTTCGTGCGCCAGCGTTTGCCGGCTCTGCCTACGTGCCGCTTGTTTGTGGCACACTCGTTTTCTTCACGGGCGGAACGGTATTTCTACGGAGTGCGCTTGGTGAGCTCAAGGCTCGGACGCCGGGCATGATGACGCTCATCTCGCTGGCGGTACTCGCGTCGTACGGCTACTCGCTCGCTATCACATTCGGGTTGGTGGCAGGAGAGGATTTCTTCTGGGAGCTAGCGACACTCATTGCCGTGATGCTTTTGGGTCACTGGCTTGAGATGAGCGCAGTCTCGGGCGCACAGGGGGCACTCAAGGAGCTGGCCAAGCTGCTGCCGGATACCGCCGAGCGACTTACGAAAAATAGTGTAGAGACAGTTTCGTTGGCCGAGCTCCGAGTGGGGGATCAGCTCTTGGTTCGGCCTGGCTCGCAGGTCCCGGTTGACGGTGAGGTGTTCGAGGGCTCATCGTCGGTGAATGAATCGATGCTGAC
>ERZ1292633.2317-Hain-H41-02um-R1-2317-length-19542-cov-6_pt2 | contig 18708 bp, 16 predicted proteins | sample MGYA00564406_ERZ1292633 | MGnify/ENA primary metagenome ERZ1292633 (study PRJEB36523, sample SAMEA6512639) | groundwater metagenome | collected 2019-01-08 | study: AquaDiva: Metagenomics assemblies of 32 groundwater samples | reverse complement strand
GATTTTTAAGCGTACTGTTCGTATGAGCGTGTTTATGAAACCCGTCCATGTCCGCTTTTATCTTGTAGCGATTGTGGCGGAGCTTAAAAGGTTGGGCATTCTAACCCCAACGATTAGCTTGCCCTGTGGACACACAGCTTATGATCACATGCGGGCGATAGAAAGCCTAAAAAACCAAATCACCCAACCACAGAAAGTGAACTAAGGAGGCTCGCCATGAGCGTAGAAGTGGCTTTAGCGGCAATCGTACTTTTAAGAGAAACTGATGCTTGTGCTATTAAAGATGCTTTTAAAAATAATCCACATTGCATTGACGCTGTGGAGGAGTTTTTAGGAAAGGAGGCTTGCGCTGGGTTTGTAAAGAAGCTCAAACAATCCGTCCTGCTAACCCTTCCCAATACCCTAAATTCTGCAATCTTTTTTGGCACGCTGGCGACGATGGAACTTAAGCGCCTCATTGATGATCCTGCCATAAAATGCAACCACACGGCGCAGGACCATGTCCATTCTTTGTGTTTTATCATCGATTCCCTGGATTGTGCCCAAAGCTAATTTTGTCCCACTCGTTTGACGAGTGGGATTTTCTTATCCCATAATTTTCTCAGGCGGACTTTTTGTGCGACGTAAAATTTGTGGTAAGATAGACCTATATGGTAAAAATTAAAAAATTTATACAGGATTTTTTGGATGATTTGGAAATAGCGCGTAATCGTTCCAAGAAAACGAGAGAAAATTACTTGCATTATCTCAATCGTTTTTTGGAATTTTCTAAAATTTCTGACCCGTCGCAGATTGATTTGGAATTAATCAGAAAATATCACTTATGGTTGAATAGATATCAGGATAAATTCGGTAATGAATTAAAAAAACAAACACAAATTTATCATATTATCGCTCTCAGGTCGTTTTTGAAATATTTACAAAAAATGGATGTCCAAACTTTGAGTCCAGAAAAAATAGAAGTAGGTAAAATGCCTTCGCGCCAGGTTCAATTTTTAGAAAAGGACGAACTAAAAAGATTGTTATCCGCGCCCGAGGGCGACGACCTGCGGATTAAAAGGGATGGGGCGATTTTGGAAATGCTTTTTTCAACGGGGCTCAGGGTTTCTGAGCTTTGCAGGCTCAATCGCGACGATGTCAATTTGGAAAGAGGCGAATTTTCTGTGCGCGGAAAAGGCGACAAAATCAGAACCGTTTTTTTATCAGAGGAGGCCAAAGAGGCGATAAAAAGTTATTTAAAACTTCGCCCTGACATCCTGCCGGCTCTTTTTATTCCTATCCCAAAAAATAAAAACTCAGCGGCATCTTTGGCAAAAATTGAAACGTCTAAAAAATTAACTCCACGGAGCGTGCAAAGAATTATAAAATTTTATGCCGCTAAAGCGGGCATTACTAAAAAAGTCACCCCCCATATCATGCGCCACTCTTTTGCCACAGATTTGCTTCGCAATGGAGCGGATATCAGATCAGTACAAGCGCTTCTGGGGCATTCCAATATTACTACCACTCAAATCTATACGCACGTTACCGATAAACATCTGAAAGAAATTCATAAGCAGTTTCACGATAAAAACAATTAGTCTTGGCAAGTCGCGCAAGCATTGAAATTTTAAAATTTTTTGATATCGTATTATAAATAAGCCTCGTTAGCCCTGTCCGCCTTGGGCGGATCAGTTGGCTCCTATTAATAAGTATGTACAAATTAGTGATTGAAAATTAATAGAAATATATGCCTCGTTAGCTCAGTTGGTAGAGCAGCTCCCTCTTAAGGAGATGGTCGTAGGTTCGATCCCTACACGAGGCACTAAAATTAGAATCTAGGAGTTAGAATCTAGTAGTTATAATATAGAAAACAGAATGGATTTTGATTTAACTATTCAAATCGTTAATTACAAAACTAAAATCTTTCTTGAAAATTGTTTAGGTGATTTGATTAATGATTTAAAAGATTCTTCCATTAATTTCCAGATCAAAATTCTTGATAATTTTTCAGGGGACAATTTATCTGATCTAGAAAATCGGTATTTATCTGAGCCCCGCATTCGTTTTTACTACGCCCCAGAGAATAAAGGATTTGGTGCGGGCCATAATTTTTTGGTCACGCAAAGTAAAAGTAAATATATACTTATTTTAAATCCCGATATTAGATTTGTAGAAAAAGATTCTATTTTAAGATTGTTAAATTTTATTAAAAAAGACCAATCAATAAAAGTTGTTGGTCCGCAATTAGTGAATATTAAAAACAAAATACAAAAATGGGACCACGGAGAACTTTTTGGACTTTGGGCTTATATTGCTTCAAAATTAGGGCGGAGCTTTTATAAAAAAAGAGAAAAAAGTATTGAAGTCTCGTGGGTTTCTGGTGCCTGTTTTTTAGTTGAAAGGGAGATTTTTGAACGAGTTGGTGGATTTGATCAAAGATTTTTTCTATATAAGGAAGAAGAAGATTTTTGTTTAAGAATAAGACAAGTGGGCGGTAAAATCTTTTATAATCCACTTATCAAAATTTTGCATTTTAATTCTGTGGTCGCGAGAAAAAATGTTTATATGCAAGAATCCCAAGAATATTTTACTGAAAAGCATATCAAAAATTGGTTATTTTATCATTTGTCTAAAATTTTAAACAAACTAAAACCTTTTTAATCATGCCATCAAAACCTTTAATTATTGCCCATCGGGGCGTTTCGTCTTTGGAAATAGAAAACACGATGCCGGCCTTTAGAAGGGCTGTGGAGATTGGCGCGCCTATGCTGGAATTTGATGTTCAGCAAACCAAAGACAAAAAACTGGTGATTTGCCATGATTTTAATTTAAAAAGATTGGGCGGAGTTGATATAGATATCGACAAAATGTCGTTTGATGAACTAAGAGAAATTAAAATAAAAAATCCGGAAATTTCTGAAGAAAAAACAGGGTCTATACCGACACTGGAAGATTTTTTAAAAGAGTTTGTTGGAAAAATAGATTTTAACCTAGAAATAAAAAGCGTTTCCGGACATGTTTTTACGGAAATAGATCAACTTTTGAATTTGCTGGATTTTTATAAAGCGCAAAACTCTGTCTCAATCAGCTCATTTGATTTTGGTATAATGCAAAAAATTAACGCATTAAGAAGCGATTTGAAATTGGCGGTGCTGGCGAGCGGTTCTGATTTAAGGTGGTGGAACAGATGTTTTGATGAGAGGCGCGCCATAAGAAAGGCTCTTTCTGTAAAAGCCGTAAACCTGCACTTTCCTGTAAAAAAACTTCGTAAAAATTTTATCAATAAAATACACGAGGCCGGCCTTAAAGCTTTTACCTACACGGTGTATCCGGGGAAAGATTTTGAAAAGTGTCTCGAGTGCGGCGTAGATGGAATTTTCACAAACCATCCCCAAGAGTTTATTGACCCCGTTAAATAGAGCTTAGCTCTAACCTCGCTTTTAGTGAAAAGTGAGGTTATTTAACGGGGTTGACATCAACCATACAAAATCCTAAGGTTTAATCAGAACCTTGAAATAAGGAGGGGGGATTGAGGATGTTAAATTCAGGTCGCAAAGACTCAAAACCAATAAGTAAATTCGCGATTTTTCTTGGTGTGGCCGCGGGATTTATGACGTCTTTTTCTGTGGCAAGAAACGAGGTTCCAAGTGGACCATTTAATAATTTAGCGGATGCCATAATGTGGGGCGGCGTTTTTTTGGCAATCATTTTTATTTGCAAGCATTCTTTGAGGAGATTTAAGTTTTTTAATGTTGTTTACGGTTCTATTGATACGAAGAGTGCGTTGGTGGGCGCTTTTGTTTGTACGTTTGTTTATTTGATTATGATTTTTTTAACTACGAATTTGTAGGGCGAGAAAATTTAGTATTGACAATGTTTTTTTATCCCCCTATTATATCTTTAAGCGTTTCCGTGGCCTAGGGGAAGGGCGTCCGGCTCTTAACCGGAAAGTCACAGGTTCGAGTCCTGTCGGAAACGCTCAAAACAAAGCGGCTCAAAGAGCCGCTTTTAACTTTTTTAAATTTTCTTTTTTAATTCTTTTAGCGTGTCGCGTAGACGAACCGCTTCTTCAAACTCCAGATCTTTGGCCGCCGCTTTCATTTTGGTGGTCAGATTTTTAATAATTTGCGGAAGTTTGGGGTCGCCGGCAAATATAATCAGCGTTTCTTCAAGATTTTCAATATTTTCTTTTTTCTCCCCAATAATATTGGGACGGATTTTTTTAATAATCTGTTTTGGTGTGATGTGGTGCTTTTTATTAAATTCTGCCTGAATTTTTCTACGTCTTTTCGTTTCTGAAATTGCCTCTCGCATTGAACGAGTGATGGTGTCAGCATACATTATCACTTTGCCATTGATATTGCGCGAAGCTCTGCCGATGGTCTGGATTAAGCTCGTGGAGCTTCTCAAAAACCCTTCTTTGTCGGCGTCGAGTATTATTATCAAAGAAACTTCTGGCAAATCCAATCCTTCGCGAAGTAAATTCACTCCCACCAAAACGTCAAATTTTCCCTCGCGCAAATTTTTTAAAATATCCGAGCGTTCTAGCGTTTTTATTTCCGAGTGCAAATACTCTATCTTGATGCCTTTTTCTTTTAAAAAGTCGGTTAAATCTTCCGAAAGGCGTTTGGTTATGGCCGTTATCAGCACCCGTTCCTTTTTAGCAGTACGTTTTTGAATTTCTAAAATTAAATCATTTATCTGATCTTTGGCAGGGCGTACTTCGATTTCTGGATCCAAAAGTCCGGTGGGGCGCACAAGCTGCTCGGCAATATTTTTTCCGGACAAATTCATTTCATATTCAGATGGCGTGGCGGAAACGTAAGTGGTTTGGCTTACTCTTTCTGAAAATTCATCAAAATTTAAAGGGCGATTGTCCGAAGCTGATGGCAGGCGAAAACCATAATTCACTAAAGTTTGCTTGCGCGCTTTATCTCCCGCGAACATTCCTCGAATTTGCGGAATGGTCATATGCGATTCATCTATAAAACACAAAAAGCCTGCCCGCCCGCTTGATGGGTCTTTTTTAAACGAATAGTTAAAAAAATCCAACAGAGTGTAAGGCGGGGCGCCCTTGGGCCTAAACTCAAGTTGCGCGGAATAGTTTTCGATACCAAAACAATACCCTGTTTCTTTTAGCATGGCCAAATCCATTAAAGTTTTGTCTCGCAACCTCTGAGCCTCAACTAATTTTTTTTCTTTTTTAAAATATGCCAGGCGCTCTTTTAGCTCCTTTTGGATGTTTGAAATAGCCAGATTAATTTTTTCTTCCGACGCTACCCAGTATTTGGCTGGAAAAATAAAAGAATCTTTTACTTTTTTCCACACGCTTTTTTGCAAAATGCTAAAGTTGCCATCCGACTCTTCGATGTTTTTTATCTTGTCTCCCGAAAGTTCGAGTCGTAAAATTTTCTGGGCGCTGGGGGTAAAAATTTCAACCAATTGTCCGCGCGAACGGAAGCTTCCGGGCACAAAATCTATATCGTTTCTTACATATTGCAGAGAAACTATTTTTTCTAGTAAATCGTGGCGTGAGATTTTTTGCCCTGTAAATATTTTAAAGCCCATTTTTTGGTATTCCTCCGGAGACCCGATATTATAAATACACGAAACGGACGCTACGATTATCACGTCGCGGCGCGCCAGCAAATCTTGCGTGGAAGCGTGACGCAATTGGTCTAAAACCGAGTTTATTTTGGCATCTTTTTCTATGTAGGTGTCGCTTTGGGGGATATATGCCTCGGGTTGGTAGTAGTCATAGTAGGAAACAAAATAATGCACGGCATTTTCCGGGAAAAATTCTTTAAATTCTTGATAAAGTTGGGCGGCTAAGGTTTTGTTGTGGGAAATTATCAGTGTCGGTTTTTGGGTCTGAGCTATCACATTTGCCATCGTAAATGTCTTGCCCGATCCGGTTACGCCCAAAAGCGTCTGGTTTTTTTCTCCAGCCTCAATTGCGCGAGTAAGCTTTTCGGCCGCTTGTTTTTGGTCACCCGCGAGCTTAAAAGAAGATTTTAATTTAAATAGTTTTGAGGACATATTTCATATTAGTATAGTAGCATAGTTTTTTTATGCAAATAAAAAATCGTCCCTCAATATTCTATTTGTTGTTGATTTTAAAATTTGATATAATGTATATGAAGCTGCTTTGTTTGTCCGATATGGCTTTGTAAGTTTTAGGTCAAATATTTACTAGAGGGAATTCTACATTTTTGCGCGCTGTGGCACGCAATTGCGAATACCCACCTATTATTTAAGCTAAAACGTCATTGCAATATCAGAAAGTGAGGCAGTTTTAATTTTGTAATTTTTAATCTATTTCTTATTCTCTAATTCGCGCGAATTAGAGAATAAGATTTATTTTTTAAGACTTTTTTAAAATCAAATTGTGTTGCAATCTATAAAAATGTCTGTTTTAATAGAAAAAGAACATTTACAAAGTAAGAGGAGGTGGCGCATGTATAGAGGTTACGATGACCTTTATTGTCCCAAGTGCGGAAAAAAAGCAAAAACATTAAATCCGATATTTAGATGTTATTCAATGTGTCGTCTTGAACTTCCAATATTTCTCTGTTCAGATTGCAGGACAATTTATATAGATAGGCCAATAGTTCGAAAAATTATTAGCGAATTTCGAAAGGATGGGCCGATCTGGATGAACATGTCTTTTGAGACTATGTGTCGCGAAGTTCTTGGCAAGCTTGAAGAGTTGGCAAAAATCTATTGCGCCCCTTCTTATGGATACAAAAAAGTTCGTTTTTTGAAAAATCCTCCAAAATCAAATCCCTGACCATGCGTCAGGGATTTTTTTGTTCCAAGCAGTGAATATAAACAAATCTAAAAAAGCTGAGAGCCAACAAAATCGGGATGACCATTTAAAAAAGAAGAGGCGTCCATAGATTTTTGCCCTTCAAGTTGCAATTTTGTGACAAGCAGTAGTCTGTCAGAAGTTTGTATGACGATCCTATTTTTGTATTTTATGACAGTGCCCGCAATGTTTGGCGTGGTGCCGTTCGCCGAACTTTGAATTTTACCAGGCAAAACTTCCCCTCCTAATATTTTTACAATCAGATCTTTGCCGTCTTTTCCCCAAAATGCGTAGCTTCCGGGCCATTTTTCAAATGCATTTATCTGCTGAAGAATTTTTTTGGCTGGCAGATTAAAATCTATATGTCCATCTTCTTTTTTTATAGTTTTTACATAAGATGCCTCATCTTCGTTTTGGGGAAGAGGCTTTATTTTTTTATTTAAAAAATCTTCAATTACCGAGGGGGTGATTTTTGCCGCCAAAAAAGACATTTCCCTGGAAAGCTCCGAATAAGTGCAATTTTTTTTGATTTTCATTTTTTTCTTTACTAAAATCGGTCCATGATCAACTTTTTCATCCATTAAAATAAAAGTGATGCCTGTTTCCCTATCGCCACTTAGGAGTGCCGCTTGCAAAGGAGAAGATCCGCGATATTTTGACAAAAGCGACCCATGGATATTGATGGCGCCACAAGGGGGAATCTCCAAAAGCGCCTTTGGTAAAATTTTTCCATAAGCCGCCACTAAAAATAAATCCGGCCTCATTTTTTCTATCTGGTTTAAAAAACCTTCATCACTTAAATTTTCTGGCTCAAAAACGACCATTTGATTTTTAGTGGCCGTTTGAGAAATGGGCGACGAAGTTATCAACTGTTTTCTTCCTACCGGCTTGGGCGGGGCACTAACAACGGCATCTACCATTTTATTTTGTATGAGAGTTTCCAATATCGGCACAGAAAATTCGGCTGATCCGAAAAATATTATTTTGTATTTATTTTTTGGCATCTTTGTCTTCTTTTAGTTCAAAAAGTTCCCGCGCTTTTTCTATAAAAAGTCTCCCCTCTAGGTGGTCTATTTCGTGTTGCAGTGCCTGTGCCAAAAGTCCCTCGGCTTTTAGCTTTATTTTTTTTCCATTTTCGTCCAGCGCTTCGACTTTTACGCGCTTGGCCCTTTTTATGAAACCAAATATTTTTGGCACCGAAAGACACCCTTCCTCCAGCATATTTTTTTTGTCGGATGATTTAACAATGCGTGGATTGATGATGGTATATTTTTCATCGGCAACCTCAATAACTGCCAACTTAATATTTTTTCCTATTTGGGGCGCGGCCAAACCCACCCCGTTTTCCTCGCGCATCTTCTGGTACATTTGCTTGATTAAATCTTTGAGCGCCGGTATTTCTTTGGGCGATATTTCTTGGCACGGCTCATTTAAAATTTTTTCCGGATATTTCACTATTTTTAATTTGTTCCGCATGTTTTATTTTTTAGCTCTAATTAAATCAAGAAATTTTAAAATCTATAACGTACCGACTTCTAGTCCTGCGCTCTGAGCTTCTTGTGCGATATTAAAGATTAAGCTCGGATCCTTTTCGCTTTCCTGTAAACTCACTTTTATCTCTATTATATAAGAAAAATTACTCTTAGCCAAAAAAGGTCTGTCCGGCTGAAGCGCAGACACAAAAATACCTTTATCAATCAGATCTTTGTTTTGAAGTTTTATATTTTGCGCGAAGTCCTCAATTATTTTTTTTGCCAGGAAGGAATTTTTTGCGGACGATCTAATTTTTATAATTTGAGCAAAAGGTGGAAAATAAAATTGCTGGCGCAGTCCCAATTCCTTTTTTGCAAATTCTTCAAAAGTTTTGTGGTAAAAAGATAAAGTCGACGGATGGTTTTTTTGGCAAGTTTGCCAAAAAACTTTTTCTTTGCAGTAATTTTCAAGTTCCATAAAATTGTTCAATATTTTTTCTGTGCCGCTATAGTCAGGAATAAAAAATGCGGTATCCGAAGAAATTATCAATACATTGTCTACTTTCAAATTCGGTTGATTAAAGACAAGGCGCGTGGTTATTAAAATGCCGGATTTAGCGGACGAAAAATCACTGATTATTTTTTGAAAAGATTTTTTATTTGGCGCGAGGTTTTTATCAAGCCGAAAAATTGACGCATTAGGGAACGAGTTTTTCAAAGCGCTTTCTAGACGCTCTGTGCCCAGCCCCATAAAATTCCAGCTGGAAGATTCGCATTTTTGGCACCAATCAGGCAAGGGTTTTCTAAAAAAACAATTTTTGCAAAAAAGGCCTATTTTTTGTTCACTAATTTTTTCGGCTGAAAAATTTAGTCCGCATCTCGGGCACACAAGCACAAAGCCGCATCTTTTACAGATTACTGATTTTGAATATCCCTTTTTATTTATAAATATCATCAGTTTTTTTTCTTGGCGCAAGGAGTCTTTAATGATTGAAAGGGCGCTCTGAGAAACGGGGACATTTTTGTCCAAATTTTTTTCCTGATTTAAATCTATAATCACTGTTTTTTTAAGAAGGGTTTGGTTCAAAATTTCTGGAGCTTTCAATTCGGTGGCGCCATTTTTAAATTTAAAGTAACTTTCTAAACTAGGGAAATCATCGGCCAGCACGCAGGGGATATCGTAAATTTGGGCAAAATGTAAAATAGCTCGCTTAAAATCTACCGCTTGCCTGTAGGCAAAATTGTAAAAATTGGTAGATTCTTTTTCTAGCACCACCAGTCCTAAATTTTTCCAAGGGTAAAGCACTGCCAATTTGGTGGATACTATCAGTTTTGGAGAAGGGTTTTTTGCAAAAAAAAGTTCATTATAAATTTTCAAAGAACGCTTTTGAGGATCAAAAAGAATTGTGTTTTCTCCGAAAATATTTTTTAAATTATTATAAAAATATTCAGCGTGTGCTAGGGTGGGAGCAATGAAGAGGATTGATTTTTTCCCCAGTGTTTTTTGTATCAGGTGCGCGTACTTTTCTAACCGATTTTTTCCATAAACCCCCACACCCAGAAAGGCGCTGTGTTCATCCCCCCCCTTAGAAGTTTTATGATAATCATTTATTTGTGATTTCACAAATGTAGTATTTTGGGTGTGGGGGTCGAAATTCGCCCCATATTTTTCCAAAAATGCCGGAATTTTTTCAGGATCTTTCGGTAACCATTTTAAGGATGTTTGGATGAGCAGGTTTGGCGCAAGGTACAAATTTTTAGATATAAAAGAGATTATTTTTAGTTGATTGTAAGTCAAAACTGGGCGAGCATAGACAATCCTTTTTATGCTTTTTAAAGCAAAAGACAATTTTTTTATATTAATTTTTTGCTTGGAAATGTCTTCAGTTTTTAAAACCAAAGCAATCACTGGGCGTCTATTTATTAAAATCGAAACCAGGGCGCCTTCTTTCGCGCCATCTTTTGAGAAGTAACTTATAATCGGGGGAATATTTTTTGGTAGCCTTGCCAGGGGCGCCACATGCAATATGTTCATATTTTTATTTTAGCATAAAAATCCAATCGAAGTTTATTTTTTTGGGCGCTAATTCTTTTATTGATGTATAATAGAAACAGCAGTATAATATTATTGGTATAAGCATACGCATTATTTATAAATAATATTAAAAAATAATATGGAAGAAAACAAAAAAACATACATATTTTATATTTTAGGCGTTTTGGCCGTGGTTGCTCTGGGCGGCGCTATATGGTATGGCGCCTACCTAAAAAAGCATCCAGCTTCTGGTCCGAAAGTTTCTACTGATATTCAGGAGGCGTTGAAATATGTCCCTACCGTTCAAGTGGCTAAGCCTGGTCAGCTCCCCAAGGATTGGCCGACTGATCTGCCTTTATTTGGCAAAACCAAAATCATCCAATCTCAAAATCAGCAAAGTCCCGGGTCTAATTTTAAAGTAGAGGCGACGGTGGTATTTCTAAGCTCACAAAAGCCTAAAGATGTTTATGCTTCGTATTCTGCTTGGGCCAAGGCCAATAAATGGATTGCCGACGGTAGTTTAAGCGACACCAGCGGCTCTTTATCGTTGTCCAAAGACAAGGCATCCGTACTGGTAGCCATTAATGCATATCAGAAGACCCAGTCCATGGTCAGCATTTATTATAAAAGTTATTAATTTTTTAAAATAAAAAATATGAATAAAAAAAATAAACTATTAATACTTGTAATACTTGCCGTGTTTATCGCAACAACTTTAATCATTTCTAGTTTTGTTTTATTTGGTGGCATCAATAACGCAAAAGCCGAATGTGTTGATCCTCCGTGTGGGGGTGGGTCGTCTTACAGGCTCACTGTTAATTCATATCCGGATAGTGGAGTGTCCATAGAGCTTGGTCAATCGAGCCGCGTCACACCATTTACTCAAATATACAATTCGGGGGACACAGTTATTTTAATTGCCCCGTCTTTGGTTGGCGGAAAAAGTTTTAGTGCTTGGGATGGGTGTAGCAGCAGTCTTTCTGAGCAGTGTCACGTTACAATGTATTCTGACAGGGTGGTGTCGGCAATATATGGCGACTCTCTTGGGCCAACGGGCACATTGAATGTTTTGGCCTTGGGTAGGTCCCTGTCTGACATCAGTGGATTTTTGCTGAATTTAAGCGGAGGGTCTTCTTGGGCACCAACCTCAACTGTGGTCGACACTCAATATAGAAATACGTCCACTTCAGCGTCATCTTTAGGATCAAGTTATGCGGCTACTTATAGTTTTCCTTCTGCAAAGAATTTTTCCAATTTAACCAATCCCCTCAATAAATATTTGATAGCAGGACAATTAAACAGTGACGGAACAATTGAGGCGGGAATCTCCGCTGCAGGAAATTTGTCTGCTGGTGGAACTTTAACTTTAGCTCTGGTGTTTGAAAAGCTGGGCATTTCATCGGTTACGGATTCAAATAATTCTAACATCAAAACCATAAACACTCTTTTTAATGATTTAAATCTGGACTTAGCGCGAGCTAATAGTGTTAAAAACTTTGCCAGTGTTAGTGAGAGTTCAACTGATAAGTTGGCGGACTTTGCAAAATCATTATTTGTTATTAACAAGGCAAAGGCCTTGTGCTGTGGTACTGGCGTTCCCGGACAACAGTGCTGTGATCTTTCTGGAAATTGCCCACCTATAGGCGGTTATGCCGCGGGACTAGATTGTGGAGGTGTGCGGGAAGGAGAGTTGGGTAGTGGTAATGTTATTGAATTTTTCTACACCTATGATTTAGATAATCAATCTGGAAGCTGGCCACAATATTATCCGCTTAACTCCGCCGCAACAACTCCAGCTGGTGGACTAAACACACCACCATCTCACACTTATTTGCCAGGTAATTATACTATGGCCATTAAAGCTGAGAGGTGGATTAGTGGCTCTCTTGTAGATACAGCCATCGTCGCCCAAACCACTACTGTCGGCACACCTGTTTGTCCCACAAACCAATCAGTTACTGCTACTCCCAACACCATCGCTTTGAATCAAACTGCCGCGCTTTCCGCTCCGGCTGGGTGGTCAGGAGGTGCGTTTAGTTGTTCTGGTGTTGGTTGTTCGGGTGTGCTAAGCATATCCGGAGCAACAGGCACAGGCTTAACGTCGGGCTCAGTGGGTGTGGTCGGAAGCGGTTGGGTAGCTCCTAATGGGGCCGCCAACTGTTCGTTGCTTGGAGCCGTGGTTAATGTTAGCCAGCCGGACGTCACCCTTTCTATTTCCAGACACGCAATCAATCAATGGGTCGTTGGAACCACTAATAACCCAGGTGTTTTGTGGATCAATAAGGGCGAGAAAATAGATCTTAAGTATATCTATCAAGATTTTCCGAATACAGTCACCTCGTGTGTTCGTGACCTGGGCACTTCAAGTTGGCGTAGAACGGATGCCAATCCTGTTTCGCCCAGCGCAATATTTAGCCCCACAGAACCTATCAGCGCTGGCATCATAACTTTCAAAGTAACTTGCACCGACGGATCGTCCCCTCCGGCTAGCGCCAATGCCAGAGTTAATGTCCACATCTATCCAATCTGGCACGAGATTAATCCAGGCGCTACGCCAACGCCGTAAATAGACAGTACAAACTTTTTAGTCGAATGCGCCCCTGGCCCGCTAAGCGGACCAGGGGCGTGATAGATTTAGTATTTGTATTATAATTTTAAGTGCGGTTAAGTTTATGATAAAAATAATCAAAAATTTTAGTTTGGGGGCATTGACCACTTTTAAAGTTGGCGGCAGGGCCAAGTTTTTTGCTGAAGCCGAAAACATAGAAGACCTGAAAGAAGCGATAGATTTTGCTAAAAAAAATAAATTGACTGTAAAAATACTGGGCGGAGGAACTAATTCTTTAATTTCTGACAAAGGATTTGATGGCCTGATAATAAAATATACAGCGCGTAACATTTTTTTGGGCGACGATTATATTACAGCCGAAGCCGGCGCGCCCATGGGGGCCTTGGTGCAATTTGCTTTTTTGAGAGGCATAAAAAACTTTGCCAATTTCGCCGGTCTTCCGGGTACGGTGGGGGGAGCGATTTATGGCAATGCCGGTTCTTTTGGGAAAAACACAGGAGATTTAATCTTAGATATTGAAGCGACTGACAAAGAGGGGAAATTAAAAAAAATAAATAAAAAAAGTGCAAAGTTTGATTATCGTTTTAGTAATTTTAAAAAAAACGGCCTAATGATTTTATCGGCCAGATTTTTGGTAGAGTACGGCGACAAAAAGGAGATTTCAAAAATTATGCAGGAGTGTATGCAAAAACGCATCAAGACCCAACCCTTGTCTGAAAGTTCGGCCGGATGTGTTTTTCGCAACACCAAGACTGAAGAAATCTTGCCAGAAAATTTAAAAAAACTACTCCAGCTTTTTCCTGACCTGGAAAATATTAGCGTCAAAAGCAAACAAATTCCCTCATCTTTTCTAATAGACAGAGCCGGGTTTAAGGGCACGAAAATTGGCAAAGTGGAGGTTTCGCAAAAACATGCAAATTTTCTTGTAGCTGGTCAGGGCGCCAAAGCTCAGGACGTTGTGCTTTTGATAGAAAAAATTAAAGAGGGTGTAAAAGAAAAATTTGGCGTCGATTTGAAAGAAGAAATACAGTTCGTTGGATTTTGATTTTTATGATATTATAAAAATAAGCAGTAAACATTAATTATAAAATATGCAACTAAACATAAAAGGGACCAATTTAGAGGTAACGCCGTCAGTTCATGAATATGTGAGCAAAAAAATCGAAGATATAGCACACTTTTTTTCTGATCATCTTGAGCAGGCAACGGTTTTCGTGGAGATCGCGCGTACCACACTACACCACAACAAAGGGGATGTTTTTAGGGCGGAAATTACTATAAAAGTTGGCGGGGAGCCGATCAGAACCGAAGCGACCGCGGGAGAATGGCATGCCGCTTTTGATTTAGCAAAAGAAGAAATGAGCATGAAGGTGGCGAAATTTAAAAATAGAAAAGACACGCTTTATAAAAAAGGAGTGCGCACATTGAAGAATTTAATGCACATGTCGTCCGAAGAATCTGAAGAATAAAATGAGCTTTTTATCTAAATTATTTGGAAATAGCGACGGGCAAATATCTTTATATCAAGAGCAGGTTGAGAAAATAAACGTCCTCGAGAAAACATTCGAGGCGTTTTCTCAAACCGAACTGAAAGAAAAAACGGAAGAATTTCGCGCTAAAATAAAAGCGGGAGAAAACTCGAAAGATTTTTTGCCTGAGGCATTTGCCATGGTTCGTGAGAGTGCTAAAAGAACGCTTCACCAGAGGCATTTTGATGAGCAACTAATAGGAGGAATGGTTTTGAGCGAAGGCAAAATCGCGGAAATGAATACAGGAGAGGGAAAAACTCTATCAGCTACATTACCTGTGTATTTTCACGCCCTTTCGGGCAAAGGCGTGCATGTGGTGACAGTAAACGACTATTTGGCTTTGCGTGACGCGGTTTGGATGGGACAAATTTATCATTTTTTGGGATTAAGTGTTTCTTGTATAGTGCATGAAGCGGCTTTTGTGTATGACCCGGACTATAAAGTAGCCGACAAATTGGAGTCCGCAAATATTGAAGGCGTTAGAGATGAAGAGCGTGACAGCAAGGGTTCTTTTTTGGTAGAAAAAAGTTATTTGCGTCCGGTGTCGCGTCGCGAAGCATATTTTGCGGACATTACTTATGGTACCAACAACGAATATGGATTTGACTATCTGAAGGACAATATGGTTTATGATCTTTCAGAAAAAGCCCAAAGAGGCCATTATTTTTCTATCGTGGACGAAGTGGACAGCATTTTAATAGACGAAGCGCGGACACCTTTGATTATCTCTGCTCCTGATGTCGGCTCATCGGAACTTTACAAAGAATTCGCGCATATGGCGCCGACGCTTCATGAGAATGAAGATTTTAATATAGATGAAAAAAGGCGCGCGGTATCTTTGACAGATTCGGGAATGGAAAAGATGGAAAAAGTTTTAAATCTCCCTGATTTGTATACAGAAAAAAACATCAGATATGTGCATCACTTGGAGCAGGCGCTTTCGGCAACATTTTTATTTAAACGTGATAAAGATTATATAGTAAAAAATAATGAAGTGATTATCGTAGATGAATTTACGGGAAGACTAATGCCCGGTAGACGATATTCAGAAGGTCTGCACCAAGCGATTGAGGCAAAAGAAGGCGTGAGAGTCCAAGAAGAATCTCGGACACTGGCAACAATTACTTTTCAGAACTATTTCAGATTGTATGAAATTTTGGCCGGCATGACAGGTACCGCGCAAACTTCAGCGGAAGAATTTCATAAAGTTTATAAACTGGAAGTTTTGAGCGTTCCCACGCACAAGCCACTGATTAGAAAAAATTTGCCGGACAAGATTTTTAAAACAGAAAGCGCCAAATTTAACGCGGTAGTCCAGCAAATAAAATTGTGCCAGAGCATCGGCCAGCCGGTTTTGGTGGGTACTGTTTCCATAGAAAAAAATGAAAAATTGAGCGGACTTTTGAAAGTAGCGGGCGTTTCGCATAAATTACTCAATGCTAAAAATCACGAGGAAGAAGGCGCGATTATCGCTCAAGCGGGCAAGAAGGGCGCTGTGACTATTGCCACCAACATGGCGGGGCGTGGCGTGGACATTTTACTCGGCGGAAATCCACCCGACATAGCGGAGGCAGAAGAAGTAAAAAATGCCGGTGGTCTTTTCGTCATCGGCACAGAAAGGCACGAAGCGCGTCGCATAGACAATCAGCTTCGTGGACGCTCTGGCAGACAGGGAGATCCGGGTGCGTCGCAATTTTTTGTGTCGCTGGAAGATGATGTGATGAGAATTTTTGGCGGCGAGAGAATTAAAAATCTGATGGAACGTTTGGGCGTGGATGAAGATATTCCGATTGAAAATAAATTGGTCTCAAATGCTATTGAGTCGGCCCAGTCGCGAATAGAGGGGTACAATTTTGATATGCGCAAACACGTTTTGGACTATGACGATGTGATGAACAAACAAAGACAGACGATATACGGGCTAAGAAATGATATTTTGGGTCTGTTTAAAAATTCCCAGGAAAAACTGAAAGAAAAATCGCTGGAAACTTTGAAAGAATACACAGAAAATGTTATTAATTTTCATTCGGGAGAAAGCTACGGCATTTCTAATGCCGAAGAAATTTTTGAAGTGATAAAAACTATGGCGGTGGATGATAACGCTACACTAGAAACACTACAAAAATTAAAAGCAGAAAAATTTGAAAACTCGGAAGAATTGAAAGAAAAAATTTGGCAATTTATTGAAAAAAAATATAGCGCCAAAGAAAGCGAGACAGGAAAAGACATGATGCGCCAGCTGGAAAAGATTTTATTTTTGCGCATTGCGGATGAACTTTGGATGGACAATTTGGATCAGATGGAATATATGCGGGCGGGCATTGGACTGCGCGCTTATGGCCAGCGCGATCCATTGGTGGCTTACAAAAATGAAGCGCACAAATTGTTTAAAGGGATGCAAGATAACATAAAACAAAACTACTCCAATTTAATTTTGAAAGTTTCACAGAAAAAGGAGGAAAAGCCGCAAAATGTAATGGAAAAATTCAGTAAAAATTCCAGCGGTCAAAATTCAATCGGTAAAGAAGAAGCTGGCCGCAACGACCCCTGTCCATGCGGAGCGGTTAAAGAAGATGGTCGTTCAGTTAAGTATAAACATTGCCACGGCAGAAATGTTTGAATAACATAAATACAGAGCGGAGTCTCGCCGAATCCGCCAGCTGGCGGAGAAGGAGGGCGGAAGCGGAAAATAATATGGGAACCTACGCTATCACAACGGCGGTTATTAGTATGCTCGATGCGATTAGCGACCATGCCACGCAAAAAATCTTGCATAGTTTAGGCCATTTTATTTTCAGTTATTGATTTTATTATACCATTTTGGCAGTTTCTTAAAAAATCTGGTATAATCAACTTGATAATTGGTCAATTCGTTAAAGGTAGGGTTTTCGTTTTTAAAGTATATTAATCTCAAAAAATTGAAGGATTCTATCGCCTTTCATCTATAATAAAATAAAAAAGAATCCCCCCGCTGAAGCAGAGAGAAGTTTAACATCATCAGTATAGCAAGCCCATATCTTATGTCAAGAGCCAAGCTGTGGATAAAATTTTTTCGTAAAACCGCTGTGATTTTACTGATTTACAAGTGTTACAAACAGAAAAACAATTCGCCAAAGGTCGAAGAAAAAAAGAAAATTTCGGTAAGATTTTCCGGGGTTCTTCGGAAACCCGTTTTGGTCAGATAGTTAAATGATTTGACACGCAAAGTTAACATCTGTTGCGGTAAAATATGGTACAATTAAATTGACGTATCATACGGAATATGTTTCTACCAAATAAACATTCTTTTTTATTGGTAAGATCGGCCATTTCAAACCCCGTTAGAAGTAATCCCGCTAAGCGGGATGCCGATGTGCAGGTTTATCCCGTTAGAGACGATGTCTCTAACGGGATGGGTCGGACTTCTAACGGGGTAAAGCCGGTTATTCAATTTGGTAAAAAAATGTTTTTACCAAATAGAGATTCTTTTCTATTAGCACGAAGGCCGATCGTTAAGCCTGGTTTTTCGCCCGACACAGAAGTTGCGGTGGCTACTATCCCCCAATCAACAGACGGGGAGCAATCCAAAGTTAGTGACCAGGGTAAACGCACTTTTTTGAAAGTGGCTGGTGTTGCGGGCGCTGTTAGTGTCGTTTCACTGCTTTTACCTAAAAAAGCGGAGGCTTTGATAATGGGCAGTTCGCCGACGACCGGAGTGGTTGGCGTTAAGAATGCATCCAACACAAGAATCAACCCCGCCACCGAAGAAACGTTAGGCACGGTTTTGAAGAAGACAGATTTGACTTTTGATACCGGATCTGTGGCGGTCAAAGTCACATCACTGCCCCCTAGTAGTTTTAGTGATTCGGCAGGTGTGGCAAAAAGCGGTTTGGTAAATGCTGCCCGAAATGTGCAGGTTGATGTTCTCTCTTCCGTGTTGCCGACAACCGCTTCAACCGAAACAACGCTACAAACAATTTCTTTTGGTGGTTTTAAATTTGCCCTTCGCCTGGCATCGGCTGGCGATGTTGATTATGTGGGCGAAGCGGCAGTTGGCACAGTAACTTCCGCTGCGGCATGGCGTATAAAAAAAGTTGACAGTACTTCCGGTATAATTATCCAATGGGCCGACGGAAACAGCAATTTTGACAATGTTTGGAATAACTACGCTGGTTTAACTTATTCATAATGAGTTATCCACATGACAAGACTTTAATTTAAATGTATACTTAATAAATCAGATGCTAAAATAACACGAACATGGACGACAAGGTAGTAAAATGAGTTATCCACATGACAAGACTTTAATTTAAATGTATACTTAATAAATCAGA
>ERZ1292633.708-Hain-H41-02um-R1-708-length-37499-cov-10_pt2 | contig 18710 bp, 16 predicted proteins | sample MGYA00564406_ERZ1292633 | MGnify/ENA primary metagenome ERZ1292633 (study PRJEB36523, sample SAMEA6512639) | groundwater metagenome | collected 2019-01-08 | study: AquaDiva: Metagenomics assemblies of 32 groundwater samples | reverse complement strand
TCCCGAAAAAAGGCGAGATAAAAAAAACGGGGAAAGAGAAAACCGTCGAGGAGATTTTTTCGGGAAGGGAACAGTTGAAGGACCGCCCTGTCACCTTGCGGGGAAAGGTCATCAAGGTCGGCAGGAACATCCTGAAGAAAAATTGGATCACCTTGTCGGACGGGACCGGGACGGCCCCCGATGACCGGATCGTCGCGGTGACCACGGACCTGGTGACACCGGGCGATGTGGCGGCGGTCACGGGGACGTTGAAGACGAACGTCAACCTGGGGGCGGGATATAAATACAAGGTGTTGATCGACGAAGCGGAGTTCGCAAAATAAAGAGGATGCGATGATCGAACGAACCTTCGAGTGGAAGTTCGTCGGGAAGTTCGCGGGGATCGTCCTGGCCGGTCTCGGGGGGACGGTCCTCTCCCTTTACCTGGCCCTGCCGAAGGGAGAGGCGACGTCTTTCGGTGAGGTCATCCGCTCCCTGGTGACGGCCGACAACGCCCTCTCGCGAGCGATCGTCGTAGCGCTGGTCGTCGAAGCTGTGGTGATTTCCGCGGCGGTCGCCCTGACGACCGTGCTCACCTCCCACAAGATCGCAGGCCCGGTATACCGGCTAAAAGTCGCTCTGGACGAACTGTCCTTGGCACAGGGCGCCCGGCCGATCCGGCTCCGGAAGAACGACCAACTCCGGAAGTCGGCGGAATCGTTCAACACGATGCAGGCCGGGCTTCAGGAGCGTTTCCGTTCCCTCGGCAACGCGTGCGAAGACGTCGCGGAAGCGGCTCTGAGGCAGGTGGAGTCCCCCGAAGGGAGGGAAAGACTCAAGGGAGAGGTCGGTCGACTGGAAGAAGCCTTGAAAAAGTTTACTCTATGAAAGAAGGCGGGATGGAGACCGGAGCGACCGGGGTCCCGAGGAGGCCTTCCGTCCCGCACAGGCACCGGCGCTGGCTGATCCTCGCCGTCGTCCTGGGCCCCCTCCTCGCCTCGGCGGACCTTCCCGGGAACCGCGTGCACGACTTCGAGGGGAAATGCGACGAATGCCATCTTTCCCTCTCCGGCCCGAAGAGGATTTTCGTCCGCGAGATCGACCGCCTGTGCGAGGGATGTCATGGATCGCTGGGCCTCTCCCATCCGTCGGGGATCAGGCCGGCGACGGCCCTTCCAGCGGGCTTCCCGCTCGACTGGAACGGGAAGATGACGTGCGCCACTTGCCACGATGTCCACGGAAACCGGGAACACCTCATGAGAACGGAAAAACGGGGGAGACGGTTCTGTTTCCTGTGCCACGAGTCGCTTCCCGGCACCCACGGGGAAGCGAATCTGCCCGCGCACACCGGGAGCCGGAGGAAGGCCGTGGGGTTCGAGCCGAACCTCTTCGAGGGCTCCATCGACCGGGCCTCCCATGAGTGTCTCATGTGCCATGACGACACCTCCACCCGGCCCACCGTCCTCCGGGTCGGGGCAGGGGCGGGGGTCTATAACCATGGAGGAAGCTCCCACCCCATCGGGATCGACTACATGAAGGCATACCGTCGCGGTCACTACGTCCACCCGTCGATGTTCAACCCGGCCATCGTCCTCTTCAACGGGAAGGTCGGTTGCGGGACGTGCCACAACGTGTATTCGAAGGAGAAGTATTATCTCTCCGTGAGCAACCGGCGAAGCGCCCTCTGCTTCCAGTGCCACGTGAAGTGACGGGTCCGGGTCCCGCCTCGGAGGAAAGGATGGGAGGGTTCATGGGGAACCAAAGCGGCGCCGGGCGCCCTTATCGAAGAAGGCAATACTTCATCAACCGCCCGCTCCAGGGACGGTTTGCCCTCTGTTTTCTCCTGTTGGGGCTCTTCATCGCCTTCTCCACGGGAGGAGCGATCTGGTACCTTTCCTCGAACGAGTTGGAGCGGCATATCTTCCGCTCCCACGTGACGCCTGCCGGTCCGTGGGACATCATTTTCCCCGTTCTGTTAAGTAGTCTCCTGGTTTCGGTAGGTGTGCTCCTGCTGTTCGCCTTTGCCGCCGCCCGCGCCGCCTTCCGGAAGATCGCCGAGGCGTTGGCGCCGTTGGACGAGGCGATGTCCCGGATCGGGACCGGGGACCTGAAGACAAACGTCCCGGAAGGCAGGGTGGTGGAGCTGAACGAGACCCTGGACGCGGCGCGTGAAGCGTTGCGAACGAGGGTCCTGGCGTTGCAGGGGTTGCAGGAGCGGATGTCCGCCGAGGTTGCGAATACCGGTGCGACCGACGAGAACGTTCGTGAGGAGATCGCAATGTTGTGCACAGTGTTCCGGGAGGCCCTCCCGGGGTTGTCGGACCGAACGTAAATTCGATGTCATCTTGCCCGGACATTCGGGGCGAAAAAGGAAAAGGATCAATGGTCACCATGTCCAGCGGGAAAACGAAAAAAAGCCTCAGAACCTTTATGCTTGCCTTCTCGCTGGCGTCTTTTTCCGGTGTCATATCCGTTGGAGGATACTCCATTTATATGGTTCATAGGATTGTCAAGGAGACATCCTCGATAAAAGAGGTCAGCAAAAGCATTTTTACTGTCGACAATATGCATAACAAGTCATATAACCTGGTACTTGCCATTCATCACTTCATTATAGATCGTGACGATAAGTATTCAAAGCGTGCGATTAATTTGTTAAATGATATGGAAAGCGACACGATAAATTATATTAAGCATGAAGAATCATCAAGCGACGCGGGAAGCAGAGAGGAAGTCCGTCTGGTAAGACTGATGCAGGACAACCTTGGAGAGATAAAAAGAAATGTAATTCCATTGTTCGAGGATGTTTCGAGAAACAAAACCAGGGATGTTCGGGAAATTATCGCATTGGAGAAATACGCCTACAATATCGAGAAATTGACCAACGAGATCAATAAGATTCACTCGGTCGACATCTCCAGCGGCGTAGAAATGTCACATAGATCGCTATCCTCGATATTCACGCTCTTCTTCGTCCTTTCCATTTCAGGAATTTTCAGCATTTACATTTTTTACCGACTGCATGGCAGATATATCATCAAGCCGATCGATGATCTGGCCGATGCGACACGGAAGCTGTCAACGGGGGATCTGTCGATCAGAGTCTCCAGCAACGATAAAACGGAAATAGGTACATTGTATAATTCGTTTAATATAATGGCTGAAAGGCTGCAGGACGATGAAAAAAAACTGATAGATTTCAACCGATCTTTGGAGCAAAAAGTAAACGAAAGGACTCATGAACTTAAACATGCTTATGATACTCTGAAAAAGACCCAGGAGAAGCTATTAAGATTGGAAAAAATAGCGGCTCTTGGCCAGATATCCGCAAGTGTTAACCATGAAATAAAAACACCCCTGAACTCTCTTTACATGAACCTTCAGCTTCTAAAGAAACAGGTGAATCAATTCGGTGGAGTCTCCTTGGACAGGAGAAAATATACGAACGAAATCATCGATATAATGGACAAGGAAACATTACGCATCAGCGGTATACTCGATGAATTCGTCAGATATGCGCGACTTGCTCCATCGGATAGGAAAGAGAATGATTTAAATAAAATCGTTTCCGAAACGGCCGACATGATCAGCCAAAGAGCCGAGCAATCCGATGTGAGGTTGCAGCTGAATCTATCCGATACCGTCCCCCTGTTTTCATTTGACGATAAAAAAATAACGCAATGTTTGATCAACCTTTTCATTAATGCCATCAATTCGATGGGTAACGGCGGTATTCTGACCGTTGAAACGGAACCTGTAGAAAACAACATGATAAGATTAATCGTTTCGGACACGGGTACAGGAATTAAAGAGGAAATTATCGATAAGATATTCCAGCCATTCTTTTCAAAAAGCAAGGACGGCCTTGGGTTAGGGCTCCCCATTGTTCAAGGTATCGTGGAAGGGCATGGCGGCAAAATTTCCTGCAGGAGCAAGGTCGGAGAAGGGACGACATTCGAGATTTTGCTTCCCACAGACATGCCCCCGGGAAAAGAGGAGGGTGATCAACAATGAGCAGGTCCATACTGATTGTTGACGATGACAAATTGACGTGCGAGACACTGAAAAGGGCATTATCGGAGGAGTATACCGTTTATTCGGCGAGTAACGGCCAGGAAGCTCTTGATATCATCGAAAAGAGCGAGCCGGTGGATGTTATTTTGTCGGACTTGATGATGCCTGGGTTAACGGGCCTTGACATTTTAGACAGGATCAACGCTCTTCAATACAAGGCTGTTGTTATTCTTATAACTGGACAGGGCACCATAGATACGGCTGTGCAGGCAATGAAACTTGGTGCATATGATTATCTTGTAAAACCAATCCATCTCGATAGGCTTTCTCTGTTGATAGAGAAGGCAATCGAAAATAAAAGAATAAAGGAAGAGAATATTCAACTGAAGATTAAGATAAAAGAAAGTTACTCTTCGGTTAACATGGTCGGAAGCTCAATAGAGATGCGTAACATCATGGATATTATTCAACGCGTATCTTCCACCGATGCATCTGTGCTCATCGTAGGAGAAAGCGGCACCGGGAAGGAATTAATAGCGAATATAATTCATTATAATAGTTCACGATCCAGCGGGCCCTTTATAAAAGTAAATTGCGCTACTTTCGCCGAAGGAGTCCTCGAGTCTGAAATTTTCGGGCATGAGAAAGGTGCGTTCACCGGGGCGATCTCGTCAAAAAAAGGGAGGTTCGAGCTTGCTCACGGCGGTACGCTTTTTCTTGATGAGGTAGGAGATTTACCGCTTGGCGTACAGGTCAAATTGCTGAGGTTCCTTCAGGAACACACATTCGAGCGGGTCGGCGGCAATAAGACCCAACAGGTCGATGTCAGGATCATATCCGCTACCAACAGAAATATAGAAAGTATGTTGAAAGAAGGCTCTTTTCGCGAAGACCTTTATTACCGTTTAAAAGTAATCACTATCGAGGTACCGTCTTTAAGGAAAAGGGAAGGAGATATTGAAGAACTTACAAAATTCTTTTTTAAAAAATATTCTGAAATACATAACCGACATATAAACGGCATATCGGATGAGACAATGGCTATAATAAAATCTTATGACTGGCCAGGGAATGTCAGAGAATTAATGAGCTTCGCAGAGAGTTGTGTTGTTTTAGCAAGAGGTAACTATATAACAAACGATGATATTCCTGAATATCTATTCCCAATGCACAACAGCAATCAACATAACGCCGTTGGGGTTCTTGAAGAAAATGAAAGACAACTCATTGTAGATACCATGAAAAGCACAAGAGGCAATAAAGTTGAGGCGGCAAAAATATTAGGAATAGGGTTAAGAACTCTATATAGAAAGTTGGAAAGGTATCAGAATGGCAAGACTCCCTTCCCCGAATCTTATCTTTGAGAGGTGCTCCCCATCCGTTTGGCCCGACGACCCGTTTGTGATACACTCGCGCCGATGTTCAAACGATCGATAACGGCGATCGTATGCCTGCTGGCCCTCTTGGCCTGCTCCCGGCAAGAGCCGCCCGCGCCCGCGAGGAAACCGGCGGCAAAAAAGCTCCTGATCGGCCTGATCCCTGAGCAGAACATCTTCAAACAGATGGAACGATACGAGCCTTTGATGGAGTACCTCTACCAAAAAACCGGCACGAAAATGAAGTTGAAGATCCTCCCCCGATACGGGAACATCGTCGACAATTTCAAGTCCTCCGGTATGGACGGCGCTTTTTTCGGCAGTTTCACGTACACGCTGGCCCACGCGAAGGTCGGGGTGGAGGTCCTCGCACGGCCGGTGGCGCTCGATAACACCTCCACCTACCACGGACTGATCTTTGTCCGGAAAGACAGCCACATCCGGACCGCCCGCGGCATGAAGGGGAAGCGGTTTGTGTTCGTGGACAAGGCGACGACGGCCGGCTACCTTCTCCCGTTGGAATATTTCCATAAAAACGGGATATCGAATTACAAGGGATACCTGAAGGAAACCTACTTCGCGGGGACGCACGAAGACGCTATCTACGACGTCCTAAACCGGAAGGCCGATATCGGTGCGGCGAAGAATACGGTGTTCCAGCGGCTGGCCAAGGCCGACCCCCGGATCATGAAGGAGTTGGTCGTCCTCGATAGATCCCCCGATGTGCCGGAAAACGCCCTCGCCCTGCGGAACGACATCGATCCGTCGTTGCGAAGCCGTCTGAAGGAAACGCTCCTGAAAATGAACCTGGATCCGGACGGGAAAAAGGTGCTGGAACAGTTCGGCGCGCTGAGGTTCATCGAGACCCGGAACGAGGAGTACGACACTGTTGTGAAGTATGCGGGAGATATCCACCTGAACCTGTCCACCTACGATTACAAGAACGACTGATGAAACGGAAGATCGTTATCGCCCTGGCGATTTACTCCGTCGTCTTCCTGTTGGCCGGTGTATACGTCATCCGCACCATCCAAACCGCCACGACGAACCTGGACCGGTTGATCACGCTTCACCAGGTGGAGATCCTGCGGGAGCACTACCTGCTGCAGATCAAGAGAGTGCAGGCGGATCTCACGCTGATCGACACGCCGCATTCGAGAAGTTTCGATATCGTGGTGGCGCACATCCTCGGCATGGGGAGAATCATCGACACCTGCTTCGATTGCCACCACTCCCCGCGCGGGACGGAGCGGCTGAACGCGTTGAAGAAGCAGACGGAGATCTACAAGGACGCCCTGAGCAGGGTGTTGACCCTCCGGGCGAACGCCTCCAGGCTCGCCGCGGAGGAAGCCGCCGCCTTCGGGATCGGAGAAGAGTTGATCGCTCAGGTCCGTGAAATGATCGCCTTCACCACCTCCAAACTCGGGGAAAGCACACAAAAGGCGATGAGCGAGATCGAGCGCACGAAATATTTCCTGTACGGGCTTGTGGCGCTGGGCCCCCTGGTTTCGGCAGTGCTGGGGTTCGTTTTCATCCTGGGGCTGACCCGCCCCGTCAAGGTCCTGGTCGAATCCACCCGGAGGCTGAAAAGCGGTGATCTCGACCACCGGGTCGTCGCTTTGAAGGACGAATTCGGCGAACTGGCCGAAGCCTTCAACGAGATGGCGGGATCGTTGAAGGAACAGCTTCAGAAGATGCAGCGAACCGAGCAGATGGTGGTCGTCGGGGAGCTGGCGGCGGGGCTGGCCCACGAGATCAAGAACCCCATGGCCGGGATCAAGGTCGCAATGAGCGTCCTCTCCGAGGAGGCGTACATCTCCTCCGAGGACAAGGGGGTCCTCCGGAAAGTGGTCGCCGAGATCACCCAGCTGGAAGGACTGATGAAGAGCTTCCTCAACTTCGCCAAGCCCCAGAAGCCGCGGCTGGAACCGGTCAACGTGAACCAGATGCTGAACACGACCCTCACCTTCCACCTGAAGCACCGGGCCGTCGGGGCCGACGGACCCGGGAAGATCGAGGTCGTGAAGGAGCTCGGGGAACTTCCCCCGACGATGGCGGATCCCACCCAACTGCAGCAGATCTTCCTGAACCTGTTCCTCAACGCGCTCCACGCGATGCCCCGCGGGGGCGAGCTGGGCGTCCGGACCTGCCTGGAAGAGGACGGAAAGACGATCCGGATCGAGGTTTCCGACACCGGGAGCGGGATCCGCGAAGACCTCATCAACAAGGTCTTCCAGCCGTTCTTCACGACAAAAACGAAGGGGACCGGCCTGGGACTGGCGATCTCCCGGCAGATGATCGAGCAGCACGACGGCGCGATCGCCGTGGCGAACCGGCCCGGCGGAGGCGCGCTGTTCACCATCCTGCTCCCCGTCAAGGCGGAAGGTGCGGCGGCATGAAGGCCAGGGGGAAGATCTTTCTGCTGGACGACGACGAGCTGATCGTCTCCATGCTGGAGCGGGCGCTTCGAGGGGACGGATACGACGTCTTCGCGGAGAGCAATCCCGAGGGCGTCCTCGACAAGATCCGCTCGTTCTCGCCCGACGTCGTGCTGCTGGACATCAAGCTCCCGGGGCGGGACGGCATCGACCTCCTCGGGGAGATCGTCGGGCAGGGGATTCCCACCCAAGTGGTCATGCTGACCTCGGACGACACGGCGGAGACCGCCGTCAAGGCGATGAAGGTCGGCGCCGCGGACTACCTGACGAAGCCGTTCAACCTGGACGAGGTGAAGATCGTCGTCGCAAGCATCCTGGAGAAAGGAAAACTAAGGCACGAGGTCGAGTTCCTTCGGAAGATCAGTTCCGACCTGACCGACCAGGAGATCATCGGGAAAACGGACGTGGTGCACAAATTAAAGGAGAGGTGCGCAAAGTTCGCTTCCGCCGGTGTCCCGATGATCCTCATCACGGGCGAGAGCGGCACGGGGAAGGAGGTCTTCGCCAGGCACATCCATCAGCGGATGCACCCGCCCGAATCCGGCGCCTTCGCACCGTTTTTGGGGATCAACTGCGCCGCCCTGCCGGAGCAGTTGATCGAGAGCGAGTTGTTCGGACACGAGAAGGGGGCGTTCACGGACGCCAAGGCCGAGAAGAAGGGGATCTTCGAGCAGGCGTACGGCGGCTCGATCCTCCTCGACGAGATCGGGGAGATGCGTCTGGACCTGCAGGCGAAACTGCTGCGGGTGCTGGAGGAACGGAAGGTCCGGCGGATCGGCGGTCGGCAAGACATCCCCATCGACACGACCGTGTTCGTCACAACGAACCGGAACCTCGAGGAGGCGGTGGAGAAGGGGGAGTTCCGGGTGGACCTGTACTACCGGCTGAACGCCTTTTCCATCTTCCTCCCGCCGCTGCGGGAGCGCAAAGGCGACATTCCATTACTTGCCCGCCACTTTCTCCAGGACTATTCGGAGAAGTACAAGAAGATGTTGCTCAAGGATATCTCTCCCGAGGCGGAGGAGCTGCTGATCGCCTATCGTTGGCCGGGGAACATCCGGGAGCTCCGGAACGTCATCGAGCGGATCGTCGTTCTTGAAAACGACGAGATCGTGCTGCCGGAGCACTTGCCCGCGGAGATTCTTAACCTCAAGGAGAGAGTTGCGGCGAAACTGTCTCCCGGGTTGACGATCCCCGACACGGGGTTGTCGCTCGAGGAGGTGGAGAAGAACCTGATCATTCAGGCGCTCGAGAAGGCCGGTAACAACAAGACGCTGGCGGCGAAACTCCTGGGGATTACCTACGACTCATTGCGGTACCAGGTGAAGAAGTTCGGGCTGGAGTAGATCAGTTCACGAATTTCATCCCGGCGACGACGCCGTTCTGCGCCGGCGCGACCCAAACAACCTCTGCGGAGGATTCGCGGGGAACGAACCTCCGGAACTGATCGTATTCCACGGCGGCCCGGGCGCGGACGTTTTGCCCCACCTTCAGGGGGTAATCCGTTTGAAGCCGCAGCCCCCCGACGCCGAAGTCGGCCGCCATGCCGCCAAGATTGTGAAGGTCGAACTGGGCTTCCTCCGGCGCGGGTTCCACGATCGAGATGCGAAGCGGGATGCGGCAGATGTGCCGCGGATGTTTCCTCTTCTGCGCGTACGCTCCCAGGGTGCTTTTCAGGATGCGGTGGATCTCCGGGAGATCGAGCGGCTTTTCCAGGAATTGCAGCGCCCCGCCGGTGAACGCCCTTTCCCGGTTCGCCTCGCTGGCGTCGCCGCTCATGATGGCGATTTTCGCGTTCGGTGCGACCCGGCCGACTTCCTCCAGGAGTTCGATCCCGTTCCCGTCGGGGAGATGGATGTCGAGAAAGACGAGATCGTAGGAATCCTTGCGCAGCTCGGCGAGCGCGTCCGCGGCGGTTTCGACGACGCGGGTGGTGATGTTCCGGGATGCGAATTCCCTCTGCAGGGCCCAGCAGATCAGCTTGTCGTCGTCGACGACAAGGATTTTCCGGAAAAATTCGGTGGACACATGGATTATGGAAGCAAATTAAATACCGTTTGTAAAGCCAAGGAGGTTAATTGGAAATTCCTTTTGTTATCAGTATATTTTTATGATTCATCCGAGTCAGTAGCCCTTCCTGGTTTTTCGATTTGAGGAAATTCCCCAACAGGGGTGGGCAATTCCCCATCTCCGGGCGTCAATCCTTCGCGTGGCATTTGTTGCAGAGGGAACGCTGGTAGGTGGCATAGACCGTTGCCGGCCGATCGTAAAACGTCTTCCGGGTTTCGGCGCGCGTGCGCCCCCCGGCAATCCGTGCCGGCACCCCTGAGACATCGACCCCTGGGTACTCCCCGTTGAACACCAGGAACTCAGACTTTGTGTTCCAGCGCATCGCGTGGTCCCACCCCGAGGCGTGGGCGCGGTGGCAGGACAGGCACATCACGTTCGAGGAGGTGCCGGGCCCCGCCGATTGCCCGCCCGTGGACGCCGCCGTCCCCTTCAGCAGGGCGTAGTCCGCCGTGCCCATCTCGAAGGGAACCATCGAGGAGTACGACGTGGAGGGGTTTCCGGTCAGGTTTCCGGAGGCGACGTACGCATTGTAATTGGCCGCGACGGCAGAGCTGAATTTGACGTCGTTTCCCGCGGGGTGGGTCTTCCCCCCCCCGGTTCCTCCGAGGAGCGCGGTATGGCAGTTGGCGCACCACTCGGACATCCCTTTTCCATACGACACCCGCGTGTCGCCGCGGTCTTCCGGCCGGTTGTAAATTTCCGGTGACACCGCTGCGGGCGGGTCCGCGGTGAAGGGCGCCCCATCATACTTGAAAGATACGTATCCCTTCCCCGCGAGAAGCCGGTAAACCCCAACGGCCCGGTCGCCCGACGGGTCGGGGCTGGTGTTGTACGATCCAGACGCCTGGATGGGTGTTCCCCCCGCTCCGATGGAACCGTCGGCAAAGCGCCGATACCTCCCGTGCGGGTCGTGGCAGCTGATGCAGGAGAGCCGGGAGGCGGGGAACGACCCGCCGGGAGCCGTGGACCTTCTCGCGTCCGGGGAGAACCGGTAGTCGAGTGCGACGATATTGTGCCCATGAAGTTCGCCGGGGCTGTTCCCCCCGCCTTCACCGCCCCCCGATCCCCACCGGTAACTCTTTTTCACCCATCCGAAGTCTCCTCCCGGTGAAAGCTGTACCGGGGGAAAGCCCGAGGGCATGTCCTCTTCCGCAGTGGCGACCAGATAGGAGTCGGGGCGTTTCTCTCCGACTTTCAAGTGGCATTTCAGGCAGGTGGAACCCGGGTCCGAACCGGTTAGAGAGATGGAATTGTCAAATCCCGTTCCTGCCTGCCCTGAGTCCGGACGGTGCATTGAATGGCAGCCAACGCAGTCACCAACCCCCCCCGAGTGGAAGGCACCCGCCGGGTCGGAATAGGTCGCGGCAACCAGAATGAGAATAGCAAGGAGGGGGGAAATCTGCCGGTTTCGCGGACTCCTTGCCATCGATCGTCTCCAGGGCGGTAGAATCCGCGCTCAAGAGAAGTATCGGCAAGATTCGTGAGAAACTTCATGGGGATAGAGGGCTCCCTGGAGGAACCGCATCCGGCGGTGGACATCCCCCTTCGGAGTTGGAGAAATTGCCATCTGGAGGAGTAAAATCCACATAGTCGGTGAAATTCCCAACTCCCGCCGGGGTTATCCCCGGATCGACGTGTCCCGGCGCAGCCGTAGCAACGCATGTGGTTTAATTTAAAGGTTAAATATTTGTTTGCCGTTTTGGCATGTCGCTTGCTAACTAGTGGGTCACCATGAGAGTCCACAGCGCGAAATGCCTGGTGCTTGCCCTGGTGGCGTCCCTGTTCCTGGCCCCCTTCCCGGCCCAGGCCAGCGCGGAAGTGAAATCCGTATACCTTTACAGTCTGGCGAATTTCTACGGGAAACTCCCTTACAGCGACGTCAGGATCCGCGTGGACCGGGCCCGTGACGAGGTCTACGCCATCGACAGGGGAATCGTGCGGATTTTCAACGAAACAGGGATGGAAGTGTTCTGGTTCGGCGACGACCCCGAACTGATGGCGATATACGATCTGGCCGTGGACGATAAGGGAGACCTGTTCCTCCTTTCCTACGACTTCAGCAACCCTGTAGACCCGAAATATTCCATCATCCGGTGCAACTATCGAGGGATCGCCAAGGAGAAGTTCACGATCACGGGCCCCCCCCGGAATTTTCCCGGTTCTTCCCCAACTACATGTTTTACCGGGACGGCAAGTTCCTGTTCCTCAGCAGCAGCGGCATGCGGGTCGTCGTGACGGACCGTAGCGGGGCGTTCCTGAAGGGGTACGACCTCGCCGACATCCTCGAGATCCCCGAGAAGGACCGGCCGGACACCGAAATCTTCGGTTTCAACCTGGATACCGAGGGGAACATGCTCTTCACGGTGGCGACGCTGTTCAAGGCGTACGTGGTCTCCCCGGACGGGAAGGTGACGGCGTCCTTCGGAAAGGCCGGCTCCGCCCCCGGATTGTTCGGGGTCGTGAGCGGCATCGCGAAGGACGACCAGGGGAACTACCTCGTAGTGGAGCGGCTCCGCAGCGTAGTGATGGTCTTCGACAAGGAGTTCCGGTTCCTCCTGGAGTTCGGGTACCGGGGTGGAAAGCCCGGGAACCTGATCCGTCCGAACGAGGTGGCGGTGGGAAATTCGGGAAAACTCTTCGTCACCCAGGTGATGAACCGGGGAGTGTCGGTTTTTTCCGTCACTTCCAACTGAACCAGAAGATGGGAGGTCAACTCATGAATGGAAGGAGGTGGTTGGCGCACCGGGGCAACCCGACAGGAGGAAACAGGGAACGGATCAGAGCGTGTGTACGGAGAAAGCAGTCAACCCATCAGACTCCTCCGAAAAAGGTAAACCCATCGTAAGGTGGGGGCACAAAGTCCACGGGTCCCCGGGAAGGGTCGGGGACGGCCGGGCTGCCGGAGAATAAAAGGAGGAGAAATGAAAGCGGTTAAGATCACCATCGTGATCCTGTCGGCGGCGCTTCTCGCCATCGGGATCGGCACCACGGCTTCCGCGTTCCACTCGGGCGGCGTCGCCGAGTGCGGCGGCTGCCACAGCATGCACTCCCCCAAGGCCGGCGGGTCCTTCCTGATGGTCGGCATCGACGCGAGCTCGACGTGCCTCACCTGCCACCAGAAGGCCGCCGACACGGGGCCCAGCAGCTACCACGTCTCCACGGCCCCCGGAAGCCTCGGGACGGGCCAGGCCCCCCTGCAGCGGACCCCGGGCGGGGACTTCGGTTGGCTGAAGAAGAACTACACCATGACGATCCGGGGCACCACGACCACCGAGGACGGTGCGACCCACGGGCACAACATCGTCGCCGCCGACTTCGATTACGTCGTCGATCCGACCAACGCCGCCGCTCCCGGCGGGACGTTCGCGTCGTCGGCGCTTGCGTGCAACTCCTGCCACGACATGCACGGGCAGTACAGAAGGCTCCCCGACGGTACGATCGCAAAGACCGGCCAGCCGATCATCGCTTCCGGGTCGTATGCGACCAACACCAACCCCAGCTACGCCGAGCCGCCCGCTGCCGGGACGGCCCTTGGCGTCTACCGGCTCCTCGCGGGCGCCGGCTACAGCAAGGCCCCCTTCGCCGGCGTTCCCGCCGCGAAGGTTCCGAGCACCTACAACCGGACCGAGGCGACGACCCAGACCCGCACGGCGTACGGCCTCGGCACAAGCGCCGGGCACGTCGCCTGGGGCACCTGGTGCGCCACCTGCCACCCGAGCATGCACTCCAGCGGGAATTACGTGCACCCGACGGATGAGACCTTGGGTGGCGAGATTGTCGCCAACTATAACACATACGTGAAGTCGGGCGACATGACCGGGCTCGCTGCCTCCGCGTTCACCTCGCTGGTCCCGTTCATCGAAACGACCGCCGACTACGCGGTGCTCGCCACCCACGCCAAGAACGATGATACCTTCCTCGCCGGGCCGACCGGTTCCGACCGGGTCTCCTGCCTCTCCTGCCACCGCGCTCATGCGACCGGCTGGGAGTACGCTCTCCGGTGGAACAATGAGGGTGAGTTCATGACGTACAACAGCCTCTACCCTGGGACCGACACGACGCCCACCGTGCCGCAGTTCGCCCGTGGCCGGTTGGCGGCGGAGACCAAGGCGGCTTACTACGACCGCCCGGTGGAGAAGTTCGCGTCCTACCAGCGCGTGCTCTGCAACAAGTGCCACGCGAAAGACTGATCGCCGGCAAGCCGCCGGGATCCTCCTGATCCCGGCGTACGGGTAAAAAGGGGCCGGGAATTTCCCGGCCCCTTTTTGTTGTGCTAAAGTAGCTGCCCGGAAGGACCGTTGGAGCAGGTGCCCGTTGCCGTTGGCGATATTTAAGGGTCTGGAAAGGATCCGAGGTGCCCGAGTCGGTTCCGGATGCAATCGGATGCATGCCACGGCGAAGGATCTTGGTTACGCGCCTGCTGGCGCTTTCCGTCGCCTCCATTCTTCTCTTCGCCTGCCAGGCGATGCCCTCCCTGGTGAAGCCCCGCCTGGAGGAGGAAGGGCAGGTATTCGTCTACCTCCAGTCCCTCTCCCAGGAGGCCGACCGTCTGACGTTCCGGCTGGAAGGCATGTCCGCCGTGCGGGGAGACGGGACGACGGTCCCCCTTTCCCTCCATATCGGCGATATCCGCGGCAAGGATCCGAAGAGGGAGCGACTCCTCGCATCGGGGGTGCTTCCGCCGGGGCAGTACCTCGGGTTCTCGTTCCGCTCGACGGGCGCCACATTGAAGGGCGAGGAGGGGGATGTCGCGCTTCCCCTGGCAGACGAGAAACCGATGACGTCCATCCACTTCGCGATCGCCAGGAAGAAGGCGCTGGTCGTCTCATTGAAGTTCCTCTACCGGGAATCGTTGCCGGGTGGAATCCGGTTCGCCCCCTCCTTTACCGCGGAGGTCCCGGGGAAAATCGCCACCGGGCTCATCGGTCTGGTGACCGGCCGCAGGGGAAACACCGTCACCGCGTTCGACAAGGTAACGGGCAAGGTCGTCGCCGTCGTCCCCACGGGGACCTCCCCGGGGGGGATTGTCCTGAACCCGTTGTCGCGCAGGGCGTACGTGGCGATTTCCGGGGAGGACGCCGTGGAGGCGATCGACTTCCTCGGGATGGACGTGATCGGCCGCGGGCGGCTCGTCATCGGGGACCGCCCGGAGGAGCTGGCTCTCACGCCGGACCGGAAGACCCTGCTTACCGCCAACACCGGGTCGAACACGGTGAGCGTCGTGGATGCGGCCTCGCTCGTCGAAACGAGGCGGATCCGGGTCGGCAGCGGCCCGCAGTCCATCCTGGTGGACCGCGCCGGGCGAAGGGCGTACGTGTTCAACACCCTGTCCGGCACGATTTCGGTACTAGACATCGGGACCGGGGGCGTGGTTGCGACCGTCGCCACGGAGTCCGGCCCGGTGCGCGGGGAGTTCAACAGGGGTGGGAACCGGCTCTACGTCCTGCACAGATACTCCCCGTTTCTCGGCGTGTTCGACCCGACGACCCTTTCCATCGTGCGCCGGGTCTACGTGGGTAGCGGGGGGATGGCGCTGAAGGTGGATACCAAGACCGACCTGATCTACCTGTCGAGGCAGGGCACCGGGGAGGTCACGATCTACGACCCGTTCTCCTTCCTTCCCGTCGACTCCTGGCGGGCCGGAAGTGACGCGTCCTGCCTGGCGATCGACGGCGAGGGGAACAACCTCTTCGCCGTGCTTCCCGGGGCGAACGGAGTGAGGGCGGTCCGTCTCGTCGGCAAGGAGACGGCATTGGAGGCCGACGCGGGCGAGGATCCCTACTGGGTGACGCTGATGGGGGAAAGGTAACCAACCGTTCATGCGATGGGAGGAATGTACCTTCGCACGCATTGCCGCCGCGACGATGCTGGCCCTCCCCGCGCTTCTCGCGGTTTCGGGTATCCTCGTCAGGGAGTCCCGCGCGGAAGGGCTTTCCGGCTACCTCGAGTTCGACTACGGCAGGAACGACACCGATACCGCGGACGCCGGCGGCCGGACGACCAGCACAAAATCCGATACCTTCACGCAACTGTACAGCCTCACGCTCGAGAAGAAGATCTACCCGAACCTGAATTTCTTCGCATCCGGAACGTTCCAGGACAGGGATACCTCGTTCGAATCGGAGGGGTTGAAAAACGACACGACGACGACCACCCGCAGGCCCTATGTCGGCCTGAACCTGCGCACTCCCCTCTACTTCGCGGAGGCGGCCTACAGCGGGAACGAGGAGAAGGTGAAGACCACCGGTTCTTCCATCACCACGGTGCGGGATTCGTTCATCTCGACGCTTTACTGGAGACCCGACCGGTTCCCCGATTTCAAACTGCAATACCAATGGGATCACCTGTACGACAAGGAACGGCGGAACGTGGACACCGTGACCGACGGTTTCCAGCTCACCTCGAATTACCTCCCCGTGGAAAACCTGAGGCTTTATTACCAGGGCACGATCCGGAACACGGAACAACGGATAAAGGACACGACGTCGGAGGAAACGATCAACAACGCGCGGGTGAACTATTCCAACAACTGGTTGCGGCGGCGAATCACCTTCTCCCTGGACTACACCTACAACCGCCAGGACGTCGAAACCACCACCGCCGGCGCCGGGGAACTGGGATTTCCTGTCTTCCCGTTCACCGGCCTCTCGGCGTTGAGCGACACCCCGGAGAACGTCGTCCTCGCCTCGAACCCGGCCCTGATCGACGGGAACCTTGCGGCATCCGCCGGGATCAACCTGGGGCTTCCGCCGCCCGGGGGGGATACGCGACTGAGGAACATCGGGCTGGACTTCCTCGCCGCCACGGAAGTCAACACGTTTTACGTTTTGGTCGACCGGGACGTCGCGCAGGTAGCCGACGCATTCACCTGGCGGATCTATACGAGCGCCGACAACCAGAACTGGGCGCTTCGCCAGACCGTCTCGCCGGCGATCTACAGCCCGACCTTCAACCGGTTCGAGATACGGATTACGAACGTCAACGCCCGGTACGTCAAGGTGGTGACCGCCCCGCTGTCCCCGGCGGTCCCTTTCGCCTCCGCCAACCCCGTCATCCTCGTCACGGAACTCCAGGCCGAGGTCCGCAGGCCGGCTTCGGAGGTTGCGGGGAAACGGACATCGACATTCCAGAACGGGACCGTGGATTTCCGGGCGGTGCTCCAGGAGGCTTTTGCCCTGACCTACGAGTTTACGCATACCTTCTCGAAAAGGGACCCCGGGGACCTGCAGTACACGGTTTCCAACGGGCTGTCGTTTTTCCGGCAATTCAACAAGGTCTTTTCCGGCAGAGGGAGGATTTCCTTCGAGAACGGGGAGGAGAAGGACGGTCATCGCGAGGCGCTGATCTATACCGCATCGTTGACGGCCGTTCCTTTCCAGACGTTGTACCAATCCCTCCTGTTCAGCGGGAGAGACCAGACCTTCGCCGGGAGAAGGAGCACCACCAACTCGATATTCTTATATAATATTGCGAAGTTCTACGAAGGGATCGACGGGAACCTGGGCGCGGGAATCAATTTCCAGGAAGACGACACGGGTCTGAAGACCAAAGGCACACAGGTGAACGCAGGGGCGACCTTCGTACCGAACCGGAAAGTGAACCTGACGCTTTTCTATAACGGAACCACCAACGTCACCTCCGGAGGAAACCTGCAGGGGGAAACCAGGAATTACACGCGCGCCGGTGAGGCCGACCTTGCGATCACCCCCGTACCGACGGTGTACCTGTTCGGTTCCTACCGGATCGAGCAATCCACGACGACGGCCCGCAGGGACATCCTCAATTTTACCGTCAACTGGTCCCCCTTCCCGGACGGGACGTTTCATATGTCTTTCTTCTATAACGAAACAGTCCGGTCGGATGATTCTCAGGAAAGATCCATCGTTCCCAGCCTGCGGTGGTACTTCACGACGCGATCGTACCTGAATCTTTCCTATGAGAATCTGAAGACGGAAAGTCCCACCCTGTCGACATCGAGCAACGTATACAGCGGGACGGTCCGGATCACCTTTTGAAGCGGCGGAAAGACGGGATACTACAAATCCGGAGGGATCTGACAATGAGGGGGAAACCGAAAATCCAACTTGGGATGGCGATTCTCTTCTTCCTCGTTTCCGCGGGGTGCGCCACCGGTTCGTCCAGGGTCGTCTTCCGGGATCCGAACATGGATTTCGGTTCGCTCCAGGCCGTGGCCGTGATGCCGTTCACCAACCTTACGAGGGAGAACGTGGCCGGCGAAAGGGTCAGGGATGTCTTCATGACGATGCTGCAGGCGACGGGGGGCTTGTATGTGATCCCTCCCGGCGAGGTGGGGCGTGGGATCTCCCGTTTGAATCTCGAACGACCGGCTACTCCCACGCCCGAAGAGGTGACCAAATTCGCCAAGAACGTGAATGCGGACGCCGTGTTCACCGGCACGCTCTCGGAATACGGGGAGGTCCGGTCGGGGACTTCGACCGCGAACGTCGTCTCCCTGAGCCTCCAGATGATGGAGGCGCAGACGGGGAGGGTGGTGTGGAGCGCATCCTCCACCAAGGGAGGGGTCACGACGTCGGACCGCCTTTTCGGTGGGGGCGGGGAGCCGATGAACGCGACGACGCAGAAGGCGGTCGATGATCTTCTTGAAAAACTTTTCGGGAAATAGATATTTCCTCATCGTATTTCTGGTCGCCGTGGTTTTTTCCGGATGTGCCGCCGCGCCGGTGGCGGGACCGGGGACAGCACCGGAGACAGCACCGGAGATCCGGGAAACTCCTCCTCCATTAAGGATCCTGTCCCTTTCTCCGGACAAGGTTTCCCCGCAGGCCGCGGAGATGGTCACGGTGCGCTGGAA
>ERZ1292633.2503-Hain-H41-02um-R1-2503-length-18740-cov-7_pt1 | contig 18740 bp, 9 predicted proteins | sample MGYA00564406_ERZ1292633 | MGnify/ENA primary metagenome ERZ1292633 (study PRJEB36523, sample SAMEA6512639) | groundwater metagenome | collected 2019-01-08 | study: AquaDiva: Metagenomics assemblies of 32 groundwater samples | reverse complement strand
GGAAGGAAGGAAAGGAAGGAATCACCAACAGCGGAACCACAACCACAAGACTTAAATATCGAAAAAATATTTCAACATTTGCCATCTGGGCCATCCCGGTGGCTCCGAAGGAGGAATCAACAAGAAGTCGACTTGAAGCGGGTAGTGATCTCATTCGCGCGAACAAATTTGATGACGCCGGGCATCTGTTTAGTGCGTGTCCGTACGATACAGTCGACTAGAGTTATCGTCGGCGAACGTCGTGGGTCACGACTACGAATCCGAATATTTGACTAATATTGTGCGAGTAATCATTTGAGGGCAAGGCATGAAGGAGGAAGGCAGGGCTCGAGGTGTGCGGAAGGTGTTCCTCGAGCTCTTGGGCGGAAAAGGAAACCATGGCTGTATCGGGGTGTTCTTTTTCGCCAAAGAAGTCGAGGGACACCGTCCGGGCGATTTCCGCGCCCGGCGACGCGTCCTCGGCCGCAGTCACCTCCAAGTGTGTCGTGGTGCCATTCAACAAAATGCTTGTGCATCTCCGTCGGGAGGAGATGACGAATCATTTTGTTGAATGGCATCATGATGAACTGAGCGACGGCCTTCGCGCCCTTGGCCTCGTCGAGATCGAGAAGCGTTACTCGCGCCCCCCCTGCTTGTGCATCTCCGTCGGGAGATGAAGAACCATTTCGTTGAATGACAGAAGGGCTTTACGGGCCTAGCCACGACGCCGGGCTTATGATGCATGTGGCCATCGACGGCGCCGCGTGTCACAGGTTCGTTTGCGCCGCGCTGGACCACTGCGATCTGGACTGGGATTCTTTTTTGAAGTTAGGAATCGCGATGGCGCCACCGGCTTGCGGCCAAGACACTATTCGGTGATGCGACTTCGGCCTTGCCGAAAAGGGACTTGAATGAGGATCCAACAGTTTGGCCCATTGTCGAAAAGGTTTTTCGACTGCGCCTAAACAAAGGGTGGAAAAAGCACCACACGGCAACTGACCCCCGAGTCGCTCGCTTCCCTTGAGCTGGCAAATATCGCCATAATTCACCCGTCGCAAAGCGAATTGCCTCTCGAGAGAAAATCAAAAATTCCACGATGGGGCAGAACCCTCGGTAGGAAGGGCGAACTTTCTTCTCTCGTCAAAAACGCCCCAGGGGCTGTCGATCCAAAGAACCCCCTCAACTCGGTTGTCGCTCAAGTTGGACCCATCCTGAGCGCGCCGTCAAGCCGGATGGTCTCTCCGTTCATGTAGCCGTTGTTCAGGATGTGCTCCACGAGCCCCGCGTACTCCTCCGGCATGCCCATGCGCGCCGGAAACGGCACGGATTTGTTCAGACTGTCTTGAGCGGCTTGAGGGAGCCCCATCAGCATAGGCGTTCCCATGATACCCGGGGCAATAGTGTTCACGCGGATGAAGCTCGCGGCGAGCTCTCGCGCTGCGGGAAGGGTCAGTCCGACCACGCCCGCCTTGGACGAGGCGTACGCGCACTGTCCGATCTGGCCGTCGTACGCCGCGATCGACGCTGTGTTGATGATCACGCCTCGCTCCCCGAAGGTCAGTGCCGGGTCGTTTTTGGCCATTTCGGCGGCGGCCAGACGTAGAATGTTGAACGTGCCGATCAGGTTGACGGTCACAACTTTTTGAAACAATGCCAAGTCGTGCACTCCTTTTTTGCCCAGGATCTTCGCGGGCGGCGCAATGCCGGCACAGCTGACGGCCGCGTTCAGCGGGCCGAACTTCCCCACGGCGGCGGCGATGGCGGCCTTGACGCTATCCTCGTTGGTGACATCCGTCTTGACGAACTGAGCGACGTTGGCACCGATGGTGTCAACGGCCTTCGCGCCCTTGGCCTCGTCGAGATCGAGAAGCGTAACTCGCGCCCCCCTGGCCGCTAAGAACTTGGCGGTCGCCTCGCCGAGACCGGACGCGGCGCCAGTGATGATGATGGAGCGGCCAGCAACGGAACGCATTTTATAGACAGACCGCGGGGAGAGACAGAAAGGAAAACGTTGCTGTACAGTCAAGTCGTGGTAGTTTTTGTGTTGAAGGAGATTGATGCTTTTCCTATCCCGGCGGTATACCGGGGGAGAGAGAAAGAGAAAAGGAGCGAGAGAGACAGACAGACTCCAACCACGGGAGGTGCTCCTACCGGCGGGCTTGCTCCCTCTCGGCCGACAACTCGTACAGCGCGTCCGCTTCACGTTTGAGCGGTAATTGCAGCAACAGGCGCTGGAGGACGGCGTTCTCTGGGAATGAATAGCGCACTAGCTGATAGGAGACGACGCGGAGGAGGGTCTTGGCGAGTTGCATCATTTTGGACCAGTTGACGACGGCGATGGCGACGCCACCAGAGAGAGACGACGTGCTATTGTCGCCGCCTCCCATGGCTGTGGCGGCCGCGTTGCTACTCGCGGCTCCTTGGTTGCCTGGCCATCCTCCTTGACCCCCTCCTGCCAATGCGGCGCTATCTTTTCCGGTGCCACCTGCGGCTGGCGTGCCTCCAGTGCCAACAGAGCCACCACCTGCACCTTGCTTCGAGTTCGAGGAGGAGGTGGCCTGTGATCCCGTCAAGGACGCGGGCGCCACGTGCACGATCGTCTTGTGGTTCTCGTGCAGCTTGCAGGCGTCGTTCAAGTAGGGGCCAAGGAAGGGCACGCACGGGGCGGACAGGTTGAACGGGAGGTCCCGCATGGTGTCCCGGAACGGATCGAACGCCATGCGCAGCCCCTCTAACGCGTCGGCGTCCTCCTTCGCGAGCGACGACAAGCTCACTGTCGATGACAGACGGTTGACACCGCCGTGGTCCACGCCTGAGTAAACCGCCCTCGCCATGCTAAAATTTCGCAGCTCAAAAAGTTCCTTGGCAATCCGGACGCATCGAGAATAGACTCGCCGACGCTCGGGGAGGTCCACTGGCGTGATGATCAAACTGGCGATCCACAAGGTCACGTCCTCAGTGTACTGCAAAAACGTGACGAGCCCTGTCGCGAACTCAGCCATGTCAGGGTCCGCCCACGCGGCATGGCAGAACTCGCGCGGTGCGACGTTGCAGAACTGCGCGTGATGGATGAGGCATAGTTGCTTCGCGACGTCGGACTCGCTCGCATCTAAAATCGACTTTGTCACTTGGAATACCGTGGCGTCGCTTCCGACGTTGGGCTGCGGCCCCGTGTTGCTTGACCCTCCCAACGCAACGGACTTGGCCCCGCTGTTTGGAAGCGAAGCTCGCTCAAAAGAGTCTCCGCCTTGGCCGTTGAGCTGCGCCAATGCTGGAAACGGCCTCGCCGCTCTCCCGCTCCATTCCATCGCGAGCAATCGCTCCACCGTCATGATCAGCCTACCCGCCAGCTTCGTGACCGAAGGGCGGTGGAGGTCCTCCGCGTGCGAGATGGAGACCGCGAAGCTCAGCACCCGTTCGAGTAGCGTCCGTGTGAGGTCTATTTGGGCGATGGTCACCCACACCGTCAACAGCAATACGATGCGCTCGTGCCAGGCGTTTCGTTTGGTGTCGCCGAGCAGCGCGGAGTGAAGCGTCACCGTCTTGAACATCTTGGCAAACTTGGTGAAGAGCACGTCCGGGCTGACGAAACATGGATGCGTGACCATGAAGACGTTGGTGAAGTGCATCGTAAGCGCCCCTGGGATGAGCGGCGCTTCGGTTTCGTCGAGGACCAGCTTTTCTAAGAGCCGGTCCACCGTGGCGCATAGCGGCGCGCCGCGTTCCGACGCGATGGTCGGCAGCTCGAACATCGGGCTGCCGAAGAATGCCTCCGATGGCCACACGGTGTCATCGTCGAACAGCATGCCCGTCCGCTCCGCGGACCTCGAGACCGATTGATACAGCTGCGACGGAATCGCGGCGGCGCCAAGTCGGTTCGCCATCAGGGCGTTGTTGGATTGCGCGCTGGACGCCTCCATGGCATTGGTGCCCGCGCCGTGCAGCGCGGCGAGTGTGACGGCCGTGGCGTGGAGCCCTGCGTGAAAGCAACGCTGCGAGTACGAACGGTCCGACGGCGTCACCGGCACTTGCTGCGCGAAGACATCGGCGGTGCGCTGCAAGCCGCAGTCGACAAGGTAGCGGTAGATGAGCGAATTCAAGTGCGCCTTCTCGGCCGCGCCCAGCGGCACCACGACGGGCCGCATCAGATAGCGGTATCGCAGCGCCTGTTCGACGTCATAGACGGTCTTGTTGACCGCTACGCGGTTTAGGGACATGCCTTGGTGAACCGCGCCCGACTTGCCCACGTGGGCCGGGCCACCCAAGCTGCCCCCGCCTCCGAAGGGACCGCCCGCCATCGCAGCGGCGGCTTTGTTGCCAGTGCTGAATACATTGGGCGCCGTGGCGCCGCCGGCGCCCCCCGGGCCCGATCGCGGCTTCCGGGCCGTCGCCGATGCGCCTTCGTCGGAAAAGCGACCACCTCCACGACCCGCTGCGTCGGCTACGTGTGGCTGCGGCTGAGAGCGACCATCTGGAATGAGGCGGCCGACATCGTCCTCCTCCTCCTCCTCGTCGCTCGGTGGGCGGATGTCGTCATCGAGATCGTCGTAGTCCTCATAAGCGGCGCCCCCACCTGGGCGGGACGACCCGGGCGGCCCACCTGCGGCTCCCCCGTCGCCGCTGTTCGGAGGGGGTCCATTGGCGAACTCGTCGTCCTCGTCGAAGTCTTCGAAGTCCTCGGACATGTTGTCGATCGCCCCTCTCTCCTTCTTGGGTATCGTGTGTGTGTGTGTCAGTGAACCGGGGGGCCCGGGGTTCGTACCAACTTGTGGGGGGAAGAAGCGTTTAGGTCAAAGGACTCATTTTAAAAAAAGGGACTCGTGAAAAACATGGCATCATCGAATCGCTCAATCCCGCGCCCCACCGCATATAGAGGAGAGGCGAGCGGGAGAGGCGCTACGGCGCAGCAATGGACACACACAAACCACAAAGGACGAACGGTACACGAGAAGGAAGGGATTGGAAGGAGGTGGCGAGGAGAGGAATTGGGGTGATGTATATGTTGCGCCGTGGGGGGGCGTCGCTGCTGTTCCACATAGGGCTGGGGCCAAAAAAAAAGAGGAGTTGGCGGTTGGCGGAGGGGCATGCGGAGGGGATGACTGTTGTTGGTAGCAGGCCGGACGGAGGGGGGCGGCGGTATTCGACCGGCATGTGACTGATATGTCCTAGAGCTCGAAAACAGAGGGGAAGAAAACGCCCCAGTTGCCGGGGGCGAGTCACTCAAAATCGAAGAACGGCGCGCCGGGCTGCTGTTGTGGTTGGTCGTATACACTTTATCTCTCTCCCTCTCTCGCGGAACAGACGTTCGAAAACAACCATCCGGCGAAGGAAAAATAAAATAAAGGCAGCGTCAATATTTTTTTGGCGCTCACGCAAAGGGAACGACCGTCAAGCGGCACCCCAGACGCTCTTGTTCCCGCCTACAAACTCGCCTGTGGCCCGTAACGCCGGGAGCAATTCGCAGAGCAGCGAAAAGGCAGGGTGCGTCACGCGGTGCAGGAAGGCAAGCTGCGCGTTCGCGCGTTCCTCCGCCGATCCAGCAGTCGGCACCGACAGGGGTGAAATGCCCAGCTTGGCCTCCAGCGCTGCCGTGGCGGCTTGCTCTTGCAGCAGGCCGTGTACCCACTTGGTGTAGATGTGCGTGGGCCTCGCGGCGTAGGCGGCGTCGGCGGCGATGACGACGACGCAGCACAGCATAGCACAGTTCTCGTGGTCGCTCAAGTCGCACGTGTTTTCGTAGATCATCTTTTGCGCGCACCGAATGACGCCCGCGCCGCGCTGGGCATCCGACGCTAAGATGAATTCGGCCACTAAGTTCCGGACGGCCTCCGCTCGCTCCAACGGCACGCAGTCGAGAATGTTGTAACTATTTTGAGCCATGATTTCGAGCAAGAAGGCCGCGTGGTGAGACTCGAGCGCGGATTGGTCCGCATGCACGATCGACAGCAAGGTCCCCGCCCGTTGGTGGGTCGTGTTCGTGTGGCCACCGTGGTCGCAGTCGAGAGCGATGCAGGCCAGAAACAATGCCAGCGCACCGACGTCGTGTACCCTGGCTTTTTTCGCAAAGTCTCCGCTAGTCATGATGTAGAAGGCGGCGTAGACGACTTCCGCGGCGCGCACCGAGTTGTGAAAGGGGAGGTCCGACCGGTATGACCGTTCCATCACGAGCAAGAAGCGCAGCATCTTTTCCTCCGAGATGTTAAACCGCGCAGCGAGCCCCAGCCTCATCATCACGAAGTAGCCTAAGTAAAAGAGCGCACCGAAGGCGCCTGTCGTGGAGCATTTCCGCGTTTGCTTCTCCAACTCGGTCGCGTCAAAGTTGCCCCAGTCGTCCAAGCTGCCGATCGTCGCCATGACGGCTTCCTCTTCGGCTGTCAGTTGAAAGTCGGGATGGGAGGCCACGCTCGAGTTGCGTCCCCCGGGGGCGCTGTTGCGTCCCCTGGCAGAATAGCCCGACGAGCCCCCTGGCGAGAGAGACGTGTCCTCGGGGACAACGTTGCAGCAACGCAAGAACGAAGCGCTCGCAGGGGTTGCGGTGGGAGTCGCTGCGCCACGATGTCCAAGCAACCCGGAAGCGACACCGACGTCTCCGATGAACATATGAAATCCCGCGTAGTGCTTGAGTGCGCGAAGCAAGTTCATGTTCCACGGCGGAAGGGCGGAGATCCCGGCGAGCGGATCGCGCACGTGACACAATACTTGGCTAGGCATCACGCTATCGACGACGCCCCGCCATGTCGAACTCACGTCGTTGGTTTGGCAGAGGTCGAGTTGCGCCTGCAGCTCCGCGATCTCTCGCTCCGCAGCGGCGACTTCGGCCATGCACTTCTCACGATCGCTGACGAGCAAGTCGACTTCCTCCATGAGCTTGTCGCAGTCCTCGCGCAAGTCGTCCGCCTGCCTGGACGCGTCGTCGAGGCGATCCTGCTCTTTCCGGTCCCCGAGCCGCATGGGCATGTACTCCAGCAACCACGAAGTGACTTTGTCAATATTCGTGGGTCCTGCGGCGTCGGCTAACTTCACGTGCACGGTGATGGGCGACATGAACGGCGATGCGGGGAACGCGTCGGTGGCCCGGTCATGCCTCAACGAGAACGTCACGGCCAACTTGTCGGGAAGAAACTCAATGCTTCTTTCTACAAATGCCTTCTGAAACATGTCAAAGAAGATCGGCCACGGCACATTGCATCCGACCGTGGAGCCGATCGTGTCTTTGAAGTGAAGCAATGTCGCCTCGGTGCAGCGCTTCTCCCAGCACTGACAATCGCGGCTCATCACGATAATCCGCATGGCGTCGCCCTTGGGATCGACGGTGGTCACGACGACGTGGTTCCCGTCGTTCAGGCGCGCTAACAGGCGCACGTAGATGTGCTGGTACGCAAACATATGTCGTGTGTGTCGTTTTTGTTGTTCCGATGCTTTTTTTTGTTGTCCCCGTTCGCACTTTGGACTTCAGACCTGTGTGCACGGCTGAGAGAGCGAACGGACAGGAGAGAGGGGGGGGACGGAGGGGCGCAACAGGAGGGTGGAGAAACGAGAATCCCACGGAGAAGGGAGGAGCGTCGGCTGTATCCTAGCTAGCGCTTCTTCTTTCTTTTGTGACGGGGACCCCCCCTTACTTTGGTGCGGACGTCGATGAATTAAAACAACGCACATATCTCGTCAGCCCCCACCTCCACGCCACGTGACACTGATCATCTGGTTCAGTCAACGAACTGCGCGAGTGATCACTGTCACTGCGGGGTATCATACGTTGCTTCCGGTGGGCCGCGGGACACAAAAAAAATACGTAGCGCACAGACTTGAAGAGAAAAAGAACAACCGTAAAAAAAATCGGGATGAGGGTGAGGGATCATAAGAAAACAAAAAAACGGACGGCGCTACGACAAAGGGTCCAAAGGATTGTGGCAGCATCTGATTTGTAGCCCCAACCACCCCGTTTCACATCTGCCTACCAACAATGGCCTTCCCCTGCTGCTGTGGGGCTGCAATGTTTGTGTGTCAGTCGAAATGGTAGAACACGTGATAGGGCGCGACGTACTTTGCTCGCAGGAGGCGAAATAAGTCTTCCTCGCGGCCGGAGAACATGTCAAGGATGTCGGGAATTCGACGGATTTGCTGCCGCGCCGTCGACGCACACCACTCGTGCCTCATCATACCCCCAACCCCTCCGTGGGCCGCCGCATCGCCACCGATGTCGTCGACCGAGGAGGAGGCAACCACGACGACGAGCGACGCGTAGAAATCGAGCAGTTGGCGCATGTAGTGGCGGCGGCGCGCGGAACAACGCAGCAGCTCGGCCCTCGCAAAGTGCCGCTCGAGCGGATCTTTCACTCGAGACTCGCGCTGTTGCGTCAACCACTGATCCAGCGGGCTCGCGGCCGCGTGTCGTGGGTCCAGGAGGGGTGGTGGCTCCTCTCCTTCGAAGGCGGCCGTGCGGAGCAGCGAGGGGTCGACGCCGCTGTAGGGTATCAAGCCGACGCCGCCGACGCCGCCGACGCAGGGTATCAAGCCGACGCCGCCGACGCCGTTGCAGGGTATCAAGCCGCCGCCGCCGACGCCGTTGCAGGGTATCAAGCCGACGCCGCCGACGCCGACAGTGTCTGACGACCTCGTTGGGGCAATGGGGGTGGGAACGAAGGGCGAGGGCGCGGACAGCTGCTTCGGCGACCAGGTCGACGTGCTGCCGCCCGTCGCGCTGCGGGGAGTTTCGACGGTGGGTCGTAACGCGGGTGAAAGTGGCCAAGCGCCCGCTCGACGAATTCCTAGCGCCTCGACGCTCCAGCCGAACGCAGTGAGCGGTGAGGTCACTGCCGTTTGGGTGGCCGCGTCGGCAACGCACCGCTCCTCCGCCACGACCTCCCCGACCCCCTCCCCTTCCTGATACCTGCTGCGACCCCCGAGACTCATCATCGCTGCGGTCGGGGGCAGCGTCGTCGCGACGCGCGGGGCTCGATGGGGATGAAGGGGAACCGCACCGCCGCCGCCACCGCGCGGGGGGCGATGCATCGCGGCGGCGTGGTGTTGGTCGACGGTCGGCCGCGGCGACCTTGGGACACCGCCGCCCTCACGGCCCATCGAGGAGGGCAGGCTCGTGCCCGCGCGACTCCGCCCATGGGAGCCGCTTGGCCGTCCCGGTTTGGCGCTCCCGGCGTGGTGCTCGGCAAGGGGAGCACTTGGCGGCTTGCGGGGAGCCGTTCCGGTGCGTTCCCGCGGCGTCAAAGGTTCACCAATCGCAAACGGCGCCGGAAGGCTAAGCGGCGGAGGGACGACGATGCTGAAATCAAGAACGACATCGGCGGACGATTGCAGAGACGTGTCGCGCGAAGGAATGCGATCTGCCGATAAATAGTGAAGGCTGCCTTTCCGGGAGCCACCGTCGTCATCGTCGTCGCCGCAGTGGCCGTCGTCGATTCGCGTTTGGCCGTCGACGTCCACCTCGCTATCCGACGTCACGTCAAAGCGAATCGTTCGCGACGCCGTCGGCACCATCTTCGCACCTCCCCCCTCAGCAGGCGGAGGACAGGCGGCCACTCCCACAGGTGGCGGCATCTCACCGACCGCGTCGCGCGACTGCGACGAGAGAGCGGCGGAGAGTGCGGCGATGACCGGTCCGGCCAACGCGTCGGGAAATCTAGGGGGCGGTGGCTGCCCCTTCACGTAGGGAGCCATGACGCCGTCCTCCTGTTGCGCCACAACATGCGCTGCGGCGGATCCCACCCGGGCTGGCCCCGCGGAGTCTTCTTGCGATCCCAGCCCGGCAACAGCCACTGTGACGGGATCCGCTTGGCCTACGCCGTCGGGGGGAAGAGGGGTCGCCGTCGGTATCAGAATCCCTGGGCGATTGCCCACTGCGAGTGCGTTCTCGCCTGCTGTCGCGGCAGGAGGACCCAAAAAAGCATCGACGCTGCCGCCCTCGTCGGGCGGACCGTTGTCCACCGCCACCGACACCATAAGAGACTGTGCGACCTCAGCATCCGCCGCGCAACCGGCATCAGCGGCAGACCCACCGCAAGTCTCGGAGTCAAGTCCCGCGACGGCTGCCCCGTTTGCGGTGCTTTGGGCGGTAGTCGAATCCGGCGAGGGCTTCTCGCGACGAGGAGGCGACGTGCCCCGTGAGGAGATGCACGACCGCAGCGGCGTCAAGGGTGCCTCTGCAGGGGGGTCATCATCCGCCACCACTCCCCCATCGAGAGGAGGTACGGGAGGGGGGAGTCCCCCTCTTCGAAGCGTCTGGGCCGTGGCGTCCTCCTCGGTCGTTGCCGGCCGAAATTTGCCACCACCCACTCCAACGGCCGACGACGGCGATGGCGGTGCGGGGGCGCCTAAACCCTTCGACTCTCCCTCTTCGGCATCCGTGTCGTGCGCCCGAGCGGCATCCCCGACCGGCGGGGGTTGGGTCATGACCAACGGAGCCACAAGATCACTCTCTCTTCGTATGTGTCGCTCTCTTCGTATGCGTCGAATTAGTGGTGGGTTGGAATGCCGACGCTCTCGATTTTTTTCGAAAAAAAAGTCTGTCGAGGAACCAACGACGGAACATGAACCACCAAAAATGTCTTTCGTTGAAACGCCAGTCGAGTTTGACGGCCAGTAAGCGATGTTGCTGGTTTTTTTGATCCCCCCTTTCGCTTTATCACGTCACACGAATGGGTCGGCTGTCACCCACAGTGTGACAGCTGCCGCCACGCACCGACATGAAGGAAAAGAGGAGAGGAAAAGAGAGAAGAGGGAGTTGTAGAGTTGACAGGACAGCCTAACTTGTTGTCATCCGACGTACCACCGCCAAAGAAGAGACACGAGCTTGCTACTTCTTCTTGCCCTTCTCCATCTTCTTCAGGTAGAACTGAAGCTCAGCACCCTCGAGCAGGACGCCATCGGCGCGGCCGTTCTGGCCGGGGCGGCTAGTCAAGCGAGCGACGAGGCGGCCGAGCTTGAGCTGGTCCTCGACGGCCTTCTCGATCTTCAGCGTCTTCTGGCGGTGGGCCCACCGGCGCTTCTGCACGGCCGAGGCCTTGTCGACGCTGAACTTCGCGCCCTCCGCCTTCTTCGCCTTCTTCGACTTCGACGCCACGTCCGACTTCTTCGCCGCCGCCTGGTCGTACGACACGCCGTAGTTCTTGGCGTACCACAGCTTGAACGGCGCGGCATCGATCGTCACGATCGCGTTCTTGACCAGCGCCTTCGTGCGGATCAGCTCGTTCGACGTCGCGTTGTACACGACGTCCATGATACGAGCGCGCTGCGAGACACCCTCCGTCGGCCAGGAGAAGTTGCCGGTGTCGAGGCGGAGCGCGCGCACCTTGTGGTGGCCACCGCGCACGCGGACGGCGCTGACCTTGCGGGGGCCCAGCTTCGTGTTGCCCGACAGGCGGCCCATCTCGTGCTGGCGGCGCTTGCGGTGGATCTTGCGCTTGCCGCCAGTGACCTTGCGCTTGTGCAGACGGCTACGGACAATGCCCATCCTTGTTGTGGTTCTGCGCAAATAGAGGTGAGTTAGCAACCGAAATGTGACACTTTGTCTTCCGAATCCGAACTGACTTCATGGCGCGAGTGGCCATACGTTACCCAGCGGAAACCGAGCGAGAAAAAAGGAGTGCGGAAACGCTGCGCAATGCGCTTTAGTCCATCTGCTGCATCGTCTTGTCCGCGGCGGTGATCTTGCCCTTGCCAGCGTCGGTCTTCTTCGAGCGGTCCTTGCGCTCAAGGATCTTCTTGCGGTTGTTCGACAGCTTCATCTTGGTGATCTCGACGTTGGACGGGTGGATGCCGACCGGCACCGACGAGCCGTTGGCGCGCTCGCGGGTGACCTTGTCGACGTGAATGACCCACTTCAGGCGGTAGCAGGCCGTAACCTTGCCGGCCTTGCCCTTGTGAGCGCCACGCAGCACGCGGATCTCGTCGTCCTTGCGAACCGGCATCGCGCGAACGTTGTACTTGTCGCGCTGCTCCTTCGCCAGGCGCGCCGACATCAGGATGCGGCGCACGTGGCTCGGCGCCTGGAAGTGCGCGCGGCGGGACTTTCGGCGGCTACGGCACTTGATGCTCACCATTCTTTAGGTGGGGGGGGGGCGTGCAACGTTCCTTTTGCTCCGAGCTAGGGGTGGCGCCCCAAACAATCACGTGGTTCCCAGGCCGCATTGATACGTTACAGCGGCGCAGGGGCAGTACGGCATTTTCGCTGCGCGCAACACCGGAACCTTCCTTCCCGTTCACGCGGCTCTACCAAAAAGGGGCAAAAGAGGTCACGCTCACCGAAGGAGGAGGCCGGGGGGGCGGCACAATAAAAAGGGCGGGATGGGACGACGGCCACATAGACAAACACCATTCGTCCTCAGCCATTATCAATAAGCGCTGACTTGTCGTTTTGACTACTTCTTCTTGCCCTTCTCCATCTTCTTCAGGTAGAACTGAAGCTCAGCACCCTCGAGCAGGACGCCATCGGCGCGGCCGTTCTGGCCGGGGCGGCTAGTCAAGCGAGCGACGAGGCGGCCGAGCTTGAGCTGGTCCTCGACGGCCTTCTCGATCTTCAGCGTCTTCTGGCGGTGGGCCCACCGGCGCTTCTGCACGGCCGAGGCCTTGTCGACGCTGAACTTCGCGCCCTCCGCCTTCTTCGCCTTCTTCGACTTCGACGCCACGTCCGACTTCTTCGCCGCCGCCTGGTCGTACGACACGCCGTAGTTCTTGGCGTACCACAGCTTGAACGGCGCGGCATCGATCGTCACGATCGCGTTCTTGACCAGCGCCTTCGTGCGGATCAGCTCGTTCGACGTCGCGTTGTACACGACGTCCATGATACGAGCGCGCTGCGAGACACCCTCCGTCGGCCAGGAGAAGTTGCCGGTGTCGAGGCGGAGCGCGCGCACCTTGTGGTGGCCACCGCGCACGCGGACGGCGCTGACCTTGCGGGGGCCCAGCTTCGTGTTGCCCGACAGGCGGCCCATCTCGTGCTGGCGGCGCTTGCGGTGGATCTTGCGCTTGCCGCCAGTGACCTTGCGCTTGTGCAGACGGCTACGGACAATGCCCATCCTTGTTGTGGTTCTGCGCAAATAGAGGTGAGTTAGCAACCGAAATGTGACACTTTGTCTTCCGAATCCGAACTGACTTCATGGCGCGAGTGGCCATACGTTACCCAGCGGAAACCGAGCGAGAAAAAAGGAGTGCGGAAACGCTGCGCAATGCGCTTTAGTCCATCTGCTGCATCGTCTTGTCCGCGGCGGTGATCTTGCCCTTGCCAGCGTCGGTCTTCTTCGAGCGGTCCTTGCGCTCAAGGATCTTCTTGCGGTTGTTCGACAGCTTCATCTTGGTGATCTCGACGTTGGACGGGTGGATGCCGACCGGCACCGACGAGCCGTTGGCGCGCTCGCGGGTGACCTTGTCGACGTGAATGACCCACTTCAGGCGGTAGCAGGCCGTAACCTTGCCGGCCTTGCCCTTGTGAGCGCCACGCAGCACGCGGATCTCGTCGTCCTTGCGAACCGGCATCGCGCGAACGTTGTACTTGTCGCGCTGCTCCTTCGCCAGGCGCGCCGACATCAGGATGCGGCGCACGTGGCTCGGCGCCTGGAAGTGCGCGCGGCGGGACTTTCGGCGGCTACGGCACTTGATGCTCACCATTGTGAGTTAATGGAGACGCTAAAAAAGGTCGGTGAAACGAGTGACCCCCTTTCTCGTGCAAGGGCAAGGACTCAACACCAAAAACATGTGACGGAAGATCTATGGTTGTGGTAGCGATCGAGCTAGCGGTGTTGGCTAGAGATGTGTGCAGAATCCGATGCCGCGGGACGACGGCGGCGGCTGCAGGTTGAGAAGAAGGGGACGTATAGCAATGGATGTTGTCGTTGGTGTGAATGAAAAGGAAAAAAACAACGAGAAAGTCGCTTTTGTTCGTTGATGGATGGTTGCCGCCCTCCGTGAGCGGCTGTCACAAATTGAAGATGATCGCTCGTTCGAGAGAGGGTGACCGCTCCTCGATCATCACGGCCGTGAGACTCAGCGACGATGGCGGGGGCGCCTCCGTCGTGGTCGCGATGATGCGCCGTTGGGCAGGAGCGGCTCGGTCGTCACAGCGAGATAGACCGACGACCTCCGTGAGGTGAGGTGGGTGCTGCGGTGGGTGAAGAAAAAGGTCACCGCGTGTTGACGGATGGGGGCCTGCTCCTTGGACTTTTGCGGCTGCGACGGGGGTTCTGCCACCGCCGTGCCTTCTGTTGGTTTCGACGATGGCTTCCGCGGTGATTGGTGCAGCCGCAGGGACGACTGATGTCGGGGAGCGATGATGTGATGGCACAACAGGGACCGGAGGGACGCTTCCACCATCTGAGTCGCGCGGGCGATGCGCGGGGCCGAGGCGACGTACGAGGGCCGATGCGACAGCATTGCTGGCGAGCCCCACACCGACAAATGAGAGCCTCCTGCGACGGGCCCCCCGAACGTTGGCCTTGGCGGCGATCCGGAGCGCAGTGTCGGTGGCGACGTCGCTCCTGGTCGTCGAGACGTTCCCAGTCGTCGCTCCTCGGCCATGTCCAAGCATCGGTTTTGAGAGGTCGCTGCGATAAATGCGGAACCGGAACAGAACGGAACAAAATACAAAAGAATTTCCGGTTCAATTTCGACCCCCCGTAAGACCCGCTCATGGAAACACTTAAAAAATTAATATTGAGTACAGACGATCCGAATGGCAAACTACGGCTGGAAAAAAAAACGTATATAAATTTTTGCGGTGGAGGTGGTGGTTGGTCACATCGCGGGAGCCAGGGTGAACACACCCACGCGATGAGCCGAGGATGAGCGTGACCATCGATGGCACTGTTGGTACGGCACATAAAAGTTTGCCTTGTGGACGCAGGGGAAGGAGGGGATTTTTGTTTTCGCGGGCACTCGTCGCGTCAACCAACGCACGACGCTCAAAGATCGAAGTCGTCGTCATCGTAGGCGCCGCCTGCATCGTCGTCGAAGGTGTCCGCGACGGCGGCGGCGGGGGCATGTGGTACGCTGTCCACACCACCGTTTGAGGGAGAGCGTCGGTGTGGTGGTGTGGACGGTGGAGTTGGCGAGCGTCGGGCGCGGGGCGTCGACACGGGTGACGTTTCGGTCGATGTCTTTTTGTACTGCAAATGGTTGTCATCGTGGCGCGCCGCCTCCGCCTTGTGCGATTCATTTCGTTCCACGGCGGAGAGAGTGGGGTCCGAAGGGGCGGCCGCGGTGGCTGCGGCTGGCGCGGAAGGAGGAGGAACGGATGACGATGCGCGTGACGACGCCACTGACGGCGTCCGGGACGTCGGAGGCGACGGTCGATCGACTCGCTCGTCGGCCGGAGCGTGAAGCGGCTGCCTTTCTGTGGCGTTGACATCGGCAACATCGCCGCTACGCGCCTCGGGAGGCGCCGTCGTCGGCGTTGTTATCGATGACCTTTTCGGCTCGTCCGTTTTGCGGTGAGGAAGGCCAGCAGCCGCAGCGCTATTGGCGGCGGCCCGCGGCGTGGACTGACGCCTTTGATTTGTGTCGGGCGGCGGATGCGGACGACGGCGGCTGTCGCCACCACCGTCATCGGCGTCATCTTGCGGTTCCATCTTCCTTGGCCGACGCTCCTCGGGCGGAGCTGCCGTGCCACTCCCCGTTGTCGTCGCTTGTAGCTGCGGCGGGTGGCCCCCTCCGTGAATCGGTGGGAGCGATATCACCGACGCCTTGAAGGCCACGCCGCGGGCCGCCGCTGCGGACACGGCGTTATCGGATGGATCTGCGAGGACCGCTGGACGGCTCGTGCGATGGCCTTCCGCGTCCGGGGCGGGAAGTGCTCCGCCGCCGCGTGAAGGTCTCGACGTGGCAGGCGCAGGCAACGCTGGGAGCCTAGGAGCGGCGTACGGCTTGGCCGCGACGGGGCCCTCCGGCTTGCGCGGTCCCCCTTGGCCGTTCGATCGCTTCAGGTCCAGGAGAGGCAGCCCTCGGTCGGTCCCGGTGGGAAACTGGCCACTCGACAACGCCCTTCCCCCCGGGGCACCTAGCCGTGGCGGACTCGCCCTGCCCATCGACTTGGACCTCCGCGGCTGCGGTTTCGTGCTTCTGACCGTGGATCCGCCTGCCGCTGCTTGCGGAGGGGAGGGCGCCGCAGGAGGAGGCATCGGCCGCATCGACCCTCCCATATCTCCCGAGGCCCGCTGAATGACCTGAGGTCCGAATTCCTCCAGCAGTCGTTGCATTGTCGACCGAATGCGATCGAGCGTCTGATGGCCGCGCCGGCCCGCTTCGCGCGCTTTCGTGCATGCCTCCTGCAGGACCGCGTACACGGCGCTCGGGCTCCCCTCGCCGAACCGGGACAGCAGGTGGAACTCGGCGACACCGCGGTTGTGGAGGACCGCGGCCCACAGCGCCGTGTCCGGGGACTCGGCGGCGTGCAGCGTCGCCAAAGCCGTCTCGCACATATCCAGCGCAAAGTTGTACTGCTCGTTCGAAATATAGAGCACACAGAGGTTGAGCATCGTTGGCACTGAGGGGCGGTTGACGCCGATCTCCAGTCGGTTGGCGTCCTCGCTCGCGGCGATCGCGCTCGCGTAGCGGCCCGCGGCTTGGAGAATGCACGCGAGGTTGTTCAGCACCACCGCGAGAAACTGAGTGACGACCACCTCCTCTGACGCGGGTTGCCCTTCCGCCGCCGCCGCGTCGCGTGGACCGCTGCTGTCGTTCGTCGGGGCCGCCGCCGTCCGCTCCGCGGAAAGAATGGGTGCTGGCGGAGGTGCGGCATTCGACGATGTTGCCGACGGCCGTGTCGCTTGATGCCTCGGCGACGACGCCGCCGAAGGCAGCGCGCTCGCCGAGGTCGAAAGACCCAAGAGCTGGTCCAGCCGACGTTGAAACTTGCGGACGTGTCTCGTCAGCACGTCGATCGCCTCATCGAACGACCCGTCCTCCGCCAACTTGCGCGCAAATTTGAGCACGGCCTTGTCGCTTTCCGTGATGACCCCCGCAGGCGCAGCAGATGTGGAGGAGGAAGCGGCCGCTGGAGGAGGAGGAGGAAGAAGTGGGACGTCGCTCTGAGGACCCCCCACGGCACCACTATTACTATGTTGGTTGCTCTGATCGACGAAGGTCGACGACGGGTCTTTTGCCTCGCCGCTAGTGATGCCTGGCGCGCTGGAGAGCGGCGGCGGGCGACGAGCCGTGGTGTTCAACGATGACGTGCGTCGGTGGTGCGCCGGCTTCATCATACTGACGCAGATTCGCGGAGAAGTCACAGCGAGAGATTTTGACGGAAAGAGAGAGAGAGGCGATTTTTAAACTTTCTTTCGTTCGGTTACTCCGTCACGTCGGTGTGAGGGAGGAGGGCACTCTCCTTGTCTTTTAAGAAACGGGTGTGCAAGGCTCAACAACAACGAGGCGGGATACTTCCCTTGTGGAAATATTCAAAAATGACGCGTTTGTTCATTGGTAGTTTGTGTGAACCATATGGTAGGCGCAGCGGCATGGCGGCTTCCTCCTTCCGCCTAGTCGTCAGCCGCTTTGCGTTGAGTGCACTCTGTCGCAAAAACAATACGTGGGTGGGGCACACGTTTACTTCTTGTGAGAGTCGGCTCCAAAGACGAACTGAAGTGCCACCTCCGGTCGGGCGTTGCCGTCAGCCGTTGCCGTACTTGCTACCCAGGTTAACAATAGTGCGGGGGGAGTGAAGTAGTGCAGTTCCGGGAGTCATTTCGTGGAGGGGGAGGAAGCCCCTTTGGTCATGCTGTGCTGACCGTTGCTTTCCGCAAGCGTCGATCCACGAATGTCGTCTGATCGCTGATGACGTACGCCGCCGTGGCGGGAGCGGCCGGAGGCGACGACGATGCCGACGCGGGGCCGGCGCTCACCAGTCGTGACGCCACTTGCCTCCCCCCGGGAGGGGCGGTTGGCTTCGTCGCACCGGCAACGTCCAACCCCGTCGCGTAGCCACGCAGCGCATCGCCGCAATCGTCTGCCCCGATGGCCTTCGCCTCCGCGCGGTATCGTGGGTGGTGGTAGTAGACGGTGAAGAGCCACTTCAGCGCCCCTTCGGTGTGCTGAAAGTAGCGCAGCGCGGCATTGGTTGCCTGGTCGTAGGACTTGGTGCCGATTTTTTCCTGCAGTCGGTAGGATATCATGGCGCACGATGACGTCGTGAGGGCACCGACGGCGAAGAATAGGCAGCGCGGGTTGGTGAAGCAGAAGAGCGCCCGCCGCCGCTGACAGAGCCGTTCCACCACGAGCGGTGAACATCGATGCTGGTAGTAGAAGCGCACGAGCAACGAAAGATGGGGCAAGGCGCCCCGATAGGCTGGAGGGACCTTCGCCAGGCCCAGATACAAACTCGCTAAGAAGAAGGTGGTTGCCCCAAACTGCTCCATGGCGTCGAACGCGCGTTGCACGACGGAGCCCGTCAGGCGCTCGTCCGCCTGCTGCTGGCTTTTACCTTCCACTTTGCTGCATTCGTTAATCATGCTGCGGAGGTCGTTGGCAGTCGCCACGACTCGCGTGGCGGTGTTTTCCAGCCCCTTTTCGGTCAGCTGGAAGCCACCGAGCGGCGACGGGCCCAGTTCCCGCCAGTCGACAGAATGGGTCTTGCCCCCAGTCACCTCCGCGGCAAGGCGCGCCGACGGCGCAGGCTCGAAGTACAGCATGCGCCTCAACGTCGCCTTCTTCTCATCGTCCGAAATAATTGTGGCTGCCGATGCACCGGAACCACCGCTGCTGCCAGCTATCGTCGTCGCCGTCGTCGCCACGGACTTGGGACTCGAACTACGACCCGCATC
>ERZ1292633.2502-Hain-H41-02um-R1-2502-length-18740-cov-20_pt1 | contig 18740 bp, 18 predicted proteins | sample MGYA00564406_ERZ1292633 | MGnify/ENA primary metagenome ERZ1292633 (study PRJEB36523, sample SAMEA6512639) | groundwater metagenome | collected 2019-01-08 | study: AquaDiva: Metagenomics assemblies of 32 groundwater samples | reverse complement strand
CCCTTTCAGCATGCGGTCATGCAGTATGGGCGACGATTACGGCTCTATACTCCGGTGGGCGATTTGCTCCCAGGCATGGCTTATCTTGTACGACGATTATTGGAAAACACGTCGAATGAATCGTTCCTGCGCAAAGAGTATGTTGAATCTCAATCGTTAAACAGGCTGTTGGCTCCACCGGTTTTAGAAGGACTGACCTCAATGCAGCCCCTCCTCCCTCAACCGACCAGCACGCAGAATTTTCGAAATGAACCGCAGCAGGATTTTTCTCAGGCCGACAATCGTGTGGCGATGCAGCAGGCTCTGGAAACTGTGCGGTCGCAGCTGGGCCGAGAGTGGAAGTCGTCGAGCAGGAAGCAGGGCCTCACGGGGCCTCTCCTTGAGTCTCGCAACCCGGGTAATCCAGACCAAGTCGTAGGCCGGTTGTTCTCTGCGAGTTCCCTGGATGTAGAACAGGCGGTTCGCATGGCAGTTCAATCATGGGATCTCTGGCGCGACACGACCATGGAACGACGAGTGGACATCATGCGTGCCGCTGCTTCAATCATGCGGACCAGACGCAATGAGCTGGCTGCATGGGAGATATACGAATGTGGAAAGCCCTGGCGGGAAGCGGCTGCGGACATTGCAGAGGCGATCGACTTTCTGGAATTTTATGCGGCAGACTGGCGCAGGCTCGCTCCCCCGAAACGGTTAGGACAGGAGCCCGGAGAACTGAACGAACGGATCTATAGCCCTCACGGGGTCACGGCCGTCATCGCCCCATGGAATTTCCCCCTAGCGATCCCAACCGGCATGGTGTCGGCGGCGCTGGTGACCGGAAATCCCGTGATCTTCAAACCCTCCGAGCGCTCGCCAATGATGGGCCACTGGCTCACGGAGATCTTGCAAGAGGCCGGTGTGCCGGGCGATGTAATCAGTTGTCTGCCGGGAGGGTCTGACATCGGACGTGCGCTGGCACATCATCCCGACATTGCCACGATTGCCTTTACCGGCTCGAAGGATGTGGGGCTCAGCCTCCTGAAAGAGGCCGGCACGCTGATGCCAGGGCAACAGATGGTCAAACGAGTGCTGGCCGAGATGGGAGGCAAAAACGCGATCATCGTCGATGAGACGGCGGATCTCGATGACGCGATCACCGGCGTGGTCTCATCCTTCACCGGCTATTCGGGGCAGAAATGTTCCGCCTGCTCACGGGCGATCGTGCATGCGTCGATCTACGACAATTTCCTGGATCGTCTGAAAGAGGCGGTGCAGAGTCTGAGGGTCGGAAATCCGGAAGAGCCTGGCACGCAGGTCGGGCCGGTGATCGATCGTCGCGCGCAATCGAAAATTCAGAACTATATCGAGATTGGAAAGAAGGAAGCCCGCTTGCTGGTAGAAGGGGTTGCAGCCGAACCTGGCTGGTATGTCGGGCCGACAGTATTTGCAGATGTGGCGCCAGCGCATCGAATAGCCCAAGAAGAAATCTTTGGGCCGGTTCTGTCGGTGATGAAGGCTGCATCCTTTCAAGAGGCACTGACCCTGGCAAACTCGACGGCCTACGCCCTTACTGGTGGAGTCTATTCACGAAGCCCTACCAATCTGGAGCTGGCCAGGGAGCGATTCGACGTCGGGAATCTCTATCTGAATCGTCCGATCACCGGCGCGTTAGTGGGGCGTCAGCCGTTTGGGGGCCATCGGCTGTCCGGCGTCGGGGCGAAAGCCGGAGGTGAAGAGTACCTGATGCAATTTGTCGTTACCCGCGTTGTCAGCGAGCAGACCCTCCGACGGGGCTTCGCTCCGCCCGAGTGAGGCCTTTGAGGGCTTGATCTCGTACGATTCCAGTTCTTCCATTATATCCGTCACCACGCCACGATCTTCCAATGGGGAAAGTTCCTGCCGCTCGACATATTTCACCAAGCCGACGCCCTTCACAAACCACGCGGTCATCACATCGGTTCCCTGGACCGTCTTTTTCGTGCCGGAGAGATAAATATGCATACGCATGCGCGCTTCCACTTTCACGGCATCCTTAAACGTGCCGGCCGGCACGGTCACTGATTCCTGCCCCAACACTGAAGCATCACCCTGCGCATCGGCCTTTTCGTTGATGCCATCCCGATTCAGATCGTTACCGAAATCCAAATCCTTGCGGTTGAACTGCGGGAAGGACGACGCAACCTTCATCGGGAAGCGTACGATCTGATAGGGCACAAGCTGTTTCTCAAATGGCGTGCCCGGTTCTGAACCGTAATAGACAATGCCGACACTATCGCGCCGGTAGAAACTATCCATTATGCCGTGGTTGCCAGGATTGGTATCGTGGAACACAGTCACCGTCATGCCCTTGATGGTTTTCGTGCCGGTGACCGACGACACGTTGGAGAAGAATTTATGCTCAACCGTTTGCAGAGGTCCTTCGGTAATTTGCCCCCGATAGTGCCATTCATTTCCAGTCTGATCGGGGAAATAGTCGGCGGACTGGGCAATGATACCGGCCTCTTCCGCTGCAAACACTGAGGACCAAGCGGCACAGACAAGTAGTAGAACTGGCCCTAACATGAAGGCCCTTCGATATCCTGGCTTCTTCAGCAGCATGCGCGAGACCCTCCACTGGTTACACTCTAGAAGCCTATCTGACATAGACCGTTCTACTGCGGCGAACGACCTGCAACCATCTGCGTCGTTCTCAGCCCGAAACCATCCTCAACGTATTCCAGTGAATACGCCTCCGGTTGTTCCGGGCCTGCGGCCTCGCATCTGGCTGCATCTCCTTCGCCTCGTCACGAAGGCAATGTCGGACAGGCTCCTTGGTGAAAGTACCATAGCAATCCTGGAGGCGGCAAGGTAGAGAGCAGGCTTGCCTTCAGCAGGATATCCCTCCCATAATCGGATCGTTATTTGGTTTGTTTGGTTCATCTGGTTTATTTGGTTAATCCGGTCCAACCAGATAAACAAGACAAACCAAATGAACCAAACAAACCAAAGAGACCAGATGAACCAAACAAACCAAAGAGATGCGGTGCTTGTGACCGGTGCGTCCGGAGGGATTGGCCGAGCAATCAGCCTAGCCTTTGCGGCCGACGGTTGGTCTGTCGGGATCCATTATCATCGAAACAAGGCCGCAGCCGAAGACACGCTCGAGCAAGTAGTGGCTTCTGGTGGAAGCGGGACACTTTATGGAGCCAACATTTGCGAGTCGCATGAGGTGCAACAGATGGTGGAAACCTTCTGTCGCCTAGCACCTGTGCCGTCTGTGTTTGTCTGCAATGCCGGAATTGGAGGGAGCCATCTCCTGCTTCGACAACGCCAAGCAAATTGGGCCGAGGTCATAGGCACGAATCTGACGGGAACATTTCACTGTCTTCGCGCTATGGCCCCGCCCCTCATTGCGCGTGGCGGTGGGTCGATTGTCGTGATTGGATCGTATGCGGGATTCCATGGGGTGATTGGACAGGCAGCCTACGCTGCCTCAAAAGCCGGTCTCATCGGTCTGGTGCAGACCGCAGCCAAAGAATGGGGCGCAGACAATGTTCGTGTGAATCTCCTCTTACCGGGCTGGCAGGCTACTGGACTAACAGAAGGGGCCATGCCGAAAGGCAACACTTGGAACGGCCATGCGTTAGGCCGGTCGCCATCGCGAGAAGAAGTGGCCAAGACTGTCTTCTATCTGGCGCAACTTCATGATGTGTCGGGGCAGGTGTGGAACTGTGACAGCCGAACCCTATAGCAGGATGTTTAAAAAACCCGCCAGCAGTCTTGTTCATTTGGTCTATTTGGTTTGTCTGGTTTATTTGGTTGCAAGAGACTAACCAGAGAGACAAGCCAGACCAAATAACCAGACAGACTGCGCTCGCCTTGGCGTGCCACAATAGTTTTTCCACAGTCCGTTATTAGATATCAACTATTATGCGACGACCCAAACAACTAGCTACCGACTCCAGTTCGCGAGGGGTTTTTATCACCGCTACTGATACGGGTGTCGGAAAAACACTTGTCGCCGCGGCACTGGTGGTCTGGCTGAAGCAGCGGGGAATCGATGTCGGCGTCATGAAGCCGATTGAAACAGGGGTTTCACGATCGGCTAAGGCGCGGTCTGATGGAGCACGGTTGCGGAGAGCGGCTGGAAGCTGTGATCCTATGGCAGAAGTTTCTCCCTATGTCTTTCGACTTCCAGTGGCGCCAGTCTCTGCTGCACGAGCGGAAGGAACGACCGTGCGTATCGCCACCATTATACGGACCTTCCATGCCCTGCGTCAGAAACATACATTTATGGCGGTTGAAGGAGTCGGCGGTGTCTATGCGCCGCTGACCTCATCGCTCAACGTCGTAGACCTCATCTATCAGTTGAAATTGCCAGCGATCGTGGTCGGACATTCTGGCTTAGGAGGAATCAATCACGCCCTGCTGACACTTCAGGCTCTACGCCAACGAAAGATTCCTATCGTAGCGTTGGTCTTGAATCAGCGGAGACCAGTGCTCACGAAATCCGATCGCTTGCAGGAACAATCGACCATAACCCTCCTGCGACGACTTGCAAAGGTTCCCGTCGTAGGGCCGATTGCACACAGCCAGAACCTGAATCAAAATTGGGACGAAGGATTGGTTCACCTGGCAGAAACCTCCGCCATCACAAAGCTGGCGAAGCTGGTTTTGGCATCTGAGCGAGAAACTCCTTCACCGCATGGCCGATATCCGGAGCCTTGAGGATCGCTGAAATGACCGCAACGCCTTTCGCGCCGGCTCGCATCACCTCCCCTACCTGGCCGAGCTGAATACCGCCGATTGCAAAAACCGGCAACGATGTGAGTCCGATCATCGCGCGTAACCCCTCAAGCCCAACCACCGGATCATGGTCCTGTTTGGAGCCCGGTGTAAAAATGGGACCAAAGCCAAGATAGTCAGGCTTTCCAGCGGTGGCTTTTTGTACCTGGTCGGGATTGTGCGTGGAGATCCCGATTAGCTTGTCCGGGCCCATTACTTTTCTCGCCGAGTCGATCGGCAAATCTCCCTGCCCCAGATGCACGCCATCTGCATCCACGGCCAGGGCCAAGTCACAGCGATCGTTGACGATGAAAAGTACGCCGGCCTGAGCAGCAGCTTGCCGAAGCGCCAACGCTTCCACGTAGGCGTCCTTCATCGATGCGGCCTTGTTACGATATTGGAAGAGGAACGCGCCGGCCTCGGCCGCCACCGTCAACACCTCCACCAAGGGACGCGCCGGCCAGACCGACGGATCGAGAATGATATAGAGGCCGGAGAGGGAGTAAGGGCCCGTGGCAGTCATAAAGATAGTTATTTGGTTTATCTCGTTTGTTTGGTTTCTCTGAGTCAAGCAACAGAATAAACCAGATGAAGCAAATCAACCCGTCTCGCACGTCACTGTCTCAGATAGGATTACTTGCTACTACAGGCCACTTTCCAGAGAGTGTGATTGATGCTGCGCGAGACAACCGGCTCCCACTGCTGTTCGTCAGTGGTGCTGTATACCACTTTACCGGTTGCCATGTTGCCGGCAAACCATGTATAGGCTCGCATACGTGTGCGCTCATCGGTGCAATCGAATTCGTTGTATCGCTTGATAGACAGCAGCGAATCGCCCGCCACTGTTTGCACGGTCTTGTAGTCGTACAGTTGCCACATTTTTACCAGGTTTCCCTTGCGGCGAATGGAGTCTGGATCGACGTAGACCGTTAATCCCACTTTATCGTCGCCACTCGTCAACACCCACCCCGCATAGGCTGCTCCGCTACTCAGGGTCAGAAGCGTGATCAGTACCCAGAACCCCAGGAACAATGGGAACGATAGTGTGTAGAATGCACGCTGGTTGTTGGCTACAGAGCGCGGCAGAGGAACGTGACGGTGGGGATGAGTCGTGATTGGCATAGCGCCTCGTAGCGAGCCGCATTTTAGGAGGGGCGAGATCGAAGATGCAAGCAGATAGCGCGCTTTCTCTAAGAAGGCCGGTTCTATTCATGATAAAGTTTCTGAAACAGCGAGGTCTCTCATGTACAGAATGGTCATGATCGTCGTAATGCTATCGTTCTCAGGGCTTATACAGGCTGCTATCGCGGCTGAGAGTCGCAGCACAGAGGAGCGTAAAGGTCTCACCGTAGATGACCTTGGACGAGGACTGAAGAGCGCGGCCAAGAATGTTGAGAATGAAATCCCCAAGATTGGGTCTGCGATCGGAAACGCAGTCAGTAAGATTAGAGAGAAGGGCCAGGATAAGCTCTCATCCCAAAAGCCAGCGAAGCAGAATAAGTAACTCGCCTCTTCATCTGACAGCGACTCCATTCCACAGTTTCTGGGGATAACTCTGTGCATGAGCGGCTTGTCAGATGGAAAATGGCCGACGTTGAGAGACCTCCGAGCAGTTTGCCTAAATAATGAGCAATGTGGCCTGTCCGTTGAAGCCCCTATATTTTGTGGCTTGACGAACCATTTTTTTATTTTTCCACTAAATATGGATTCATAGAGCGCGTGACACGCGTGACGTGTCAGCCCTGTTCCTGCCTGTCGCGCATGAGCTAACTGGCAAGGAAGCGTTCGAGGAATGTCGTCGAGACGTGGCCTTTTTGGAAGTCGGGATCGTTGAGGATACGTTTGTGTAGCGGAATGGTCGTCTTGATGCCTTCGATCACAAACTCGTCAAGAGCCCGGCGCATACGGGCGATGGATTCTTGGCGGTCTCGCCCGTGGGTGATGATCTTGGCGATCATCGAATCATAGAAGGGGACGACCATCATATTTGGCTCCATCGCCGAGTCAACGCGCACGCCGAATCCGCCTGGTGCACTGTATTTGGTGATCAACCCCGGAGAAGGCGTGAACTTTTCAGGGTCTTCGGCATTGATGCGGCATTCGAGGCTGTGTCCGATAAGTTTGATGTCTTGCTGTTTGAACGAGAGGGACTGACCGTCGGCGAGCCTGATCTGTTCCTTAATAAGATCGATGCCGGTTACCATTTCGGTGATCGCATGCTCTACCTGGATGCGAGTATTCACTTCCATGAAGAAAAAATTATGGTCCTTGTCGAGCAGGAACTCGACGGTGCCGACATTTCGGTAGTGCACGGCTTTGACGGCTTCGACCGCAACACGGCAGATTTCCCGCCTGAGTTTATCGTCAACGGCAGGCGACGGCGTTTCTTCAAGCAGTTTCTGATGCCGGCGCTGGATCGAGCAGTCGCGCTCGCCGAGATGTACGACATGCCCACGATGGTCGGCGACAATCTGCACTTCGATATGGCGAGGCTCGAGAAAATACCGTTCGAGGTAGACGGCGTCGTTACCGAACGTGGTCTTCGCTTCGGCTTGTGCTGCTTGAAACGCGCGAGCGAGATCCTCGGCTTTATTGACGACGCGCATGCCGCGTCCTCCCCCACCGGCTGAGGCTTTGATGATGACGGGATAACCGACCTTGCTGGCGGCTTCGAGGGCTCCCTGCTCGCTTTTCAGTTCGCCTGGGCTGCCCGGTGTGACGGGTAAGCCTCGGCGGGCAACGATTTCACGCGCTTTGGCTTTGTCGCCCAGGAGAGCGATGTGTTCGGACGTTGGGCCGATAAATTTGACGCCGATGGACTCGCACACTTCTGCAAAATGGGCGTTCTCGGAGAGGAAACCATAGCCGGGATGGATGGCATCCGCCCCGGTGATCTCCGCGGCGCTGAGGACGTTGGGAATATTTCTGTAGCTCAATGCAGCGTCAGAAGGCCCGACGCAGATCTTCTCGTCGGCTGCGCGGACATGGAGGCTCGCCGCATCGGCCTCAGAAAAAATCGCCACGGTCTTAATACCGAGTTCCTTACAGGCGCGAATCACGCGGAGCGCAATCTCACCGCGATTGGCTATCAATACTTTCTTGAACAATCGAATACTCCGATGTGGATCGAGGGAAGAAGACTAAGGCGTGGCTGTCGGATCGACGAGGAAGAGCGCTTGGCCGTACTCCACCGGCTTGGTGCTTTCGGCCAAAATTTTCGTGACCCGCCCATTGACCTCCGATTCGATTTCATTCATCAGCTTCATGGCTTCGACGATGCACAGAACCTGCCCGATTTTCACGTAATCACCCTCTTCAACATAGGGATCGGCATCAGGAGAGGGAGACCGATAGAACGTTCCGACGATCGGAGACACGATGGTGACCATCCCTGTCGTGTTTTCGGTCTGAGTGCCGGCCACGGTGGGCGCGTGAACGGCTGAAGTCGACCCGGCTGTTCCCTGGTCGGCAACAGCGCTTGAGATTGTCCTAACTCCGACCTCGTGTCGCACGCGAATTCTGAGTCCTTCGCGCTCCAACTCCAATTCGGTCAGGTTATTTTTCTTTAGCAGCTCGATCAATTCCTGAATGTCTTTGGTCTGTTGTCCCGACAGTAAGCGCGAGTTTTGCCCGCTCTGGGTCGGAGCAAAGGCCTCAGGCAGAATGATCGGCGGCACACCCTTCTTCGATTTGCCGGACGTCCGTTTGCTCACCGAACACGCTCCACATATTCTCGTGTACGAGTATCGATTCTAATGACAGTCCCTGTTTCCAAATAGAGCGGAACCTTGATGGTGGCGCCGGTTTCAAGGGTGGCGAGTTTGGTGCCTCCTGTTGCGGTATCGCCACGGAAACCCGGCTCGGTATCGCTGACTCTTAGTTCGATAAAGTTGGGCAGCTCGACGTCGATCGGACGATGTTCGTACACGAGGATCTTCACCGTCATGTCTTCTTTCAAGAGGTCTGCATTGCCGCCGAGCTTGCCCTTTTCGAACGTCAGTTGCTCAAAGGTCTCCGTGTCCATAAAGGTATAGGCATCGTCAGTCGCATAGAGGAATTGCATAGTCCGTTCTTCGAGATCCGGTTCTTCGAACCGCTCTCCTGATCGGAAGGTGCGATCCAGGACATTGCCAGAAAGATAGCTCTTGAGCTTCGTGCGCACGAACGCTCCACCCTTACCTGGTTTTACATGTTGAAACTCAACGATGTAAAAGGGCTGGTTATCGACCATGAGCCGCACGCCACCGCGAAAATCTGTCGTGGAAATCACTCGGTACTCCCTTCAGACTGTGAAAAGCCGCTCGTCCGGCTCCGCTCTCTCATTCACTTTGCCGTTCGTCGCAATGTTGCCGGTGCGGATGTCTTCTTCTCGCGTCGGGATGCGGTCAAGTGGTCGTGCAGGCCGCGCAGGGCGAGGAGATAGCCGGTCGGACCCAAGCCGGCAATCTGTCCGAGGGCGACTCCTGCAATATAAGACCGATGGCGAAACTCTTCCCGCTGATGAATATTGGACAGATGGACCTCAACTGTCGGCAATCCGACCGCCGCAATGGCGTCTCGAATTGCAATGCTGGTGTGAGTATAGCCGGCAGGGTTAATGATGATCCCGTGGTATCCCGTCCGAGCTTCTTGGATCCAGCTGACCAGTTCACCCTCGCTATTCGACTGTCGCAGATCCACCTCCACTGCCAACTCCTTCGCCAGCTTCGTGATGGCTGAATCCAGGGCTTCGAGGGACAGGGTGCCATAAATCGATTGCTCCCTGGTCCCGAGAAGATTCAGATTTGGACCGTGTAGAACTCGTATTCGTAGCATGTTGTTGTCTGTATATGCTGGATAGATGAGGACGATTCCTCGTGCTTGGGGGTCCAGCGGGAGGCATTGTAGCAGTCTGCCTGAGACCGGTCAAACGTGCAAAAAGATTAGGAAGTTTATTGCGGCGGCTCGTTCGTTGTATCGCGATCCTGACGACGTGACTCAATGGCACGCAGCCAGGCTTCCAGCTGAGCCACAGCTCCTGAGTGAGGAGAAGGAGGAGGCATCACCTCGGTGTCGGCGGCTTGTACATCCGGTTCCGTGATCGCTGGTTGCTCCCCTATCTGATCTTCCGGGAGAAGGGCTGTCTCCATAAGAAACGCTTTCACACTCAGTGGATCGGCAGAAATGATTTCCGATGTGCTCACCGTTGAGGCAGTCAGGTCAGGTACGGTATTCGTCTCTGCGGCAGAAACCGTGAATTCGACAGGAGCAGGCGATGCATCAGCAAGCTGGGGGGAGAGGGAAGACTTCAGCAAACCAGTTGGCTTGAGCTGTTTCGCATCTTTCTCCTGTTTCAGCGGTCCTCCTAAAGCAGACTGGACTGAGCGGGCCTCTTCATCTCGCGGGTTGACCGCCAGAATGACGGCACAGGATTGTAGCGCCAATTCCTTCTGTCCCTGAGTCGTATAAATTTTGATCAGGGTCCTGTGCGCGCGTAAGTTCTCCGGACTCAACTTGACGGACTCTTCTAGAATAGTCTTGGCCTTCGTGGCCTGCCCCATCTGGTCGTAGGCGCGTCCCAATGCAACCATGGCAGTAATGAAGCCGGGATACAATTTCAGTCCGTCTTCGAGGACGCCAGCTGCTTCCTGCCACATCCCGGCTTTTCCGTATTCTTCGGCCAGTGGCATGAACACTTTGGAATGTGGATCTTTAGCCAACTGGGTGGCCAATCGATCGATTTCCATGGAGATATCGGCGGCTTGCTGATTCTGAGCCATAGGCTTCTAGCGTCTTCCCTTGACCAGCTTGGATGTCTGGTCGGATTGTTTGACGCGGAGTAGTTCTTGCGCCCGATTCAAGATCGCATCAGCGAGCGCTCGTTTCGGCATCAGCGGCAGTTCTGTCATGACCCCCTGCCGGTCGATCAATGTGGCGGCATTCTGATCGCTGCCGAATCCCGCCCCTTCTATCGTGACATCGTTGGCGACAATAAGGTCGAGCCCTTTCGCCTTCAGCTTGTCTTTCGCATGGGCGATTAGATCGCTGGTTTCAGCAGCGAAGCCAATCATGAGTTGCGTGGTCCGTTGAGCAGATAAGGATGCCAGGATATCCGTGGTCCGTTCGAGTTCAAGCGTCTGGCCAGTTCGCCCTTGTTTTCGTATTTTTTGCGAGGCAGGATGCGTGGGACGAAAATCTGCCACCGCGGCAGCCATGATCACGGTTGTGGACCATGCGAGGCGCGAGGACAGAGCCTTCATCATTTCTTCAGCCGTGGCGACCGAAACAACCTCGATGCCTTTTGGTGGTAGTAAGGCCGTGGGACCGGTGACAAGGACTACCTGTGCTCCCCTTGCCTGGGCGGCTTCGGCGATCGCATAGCCCATCTTGCCGGAGGAGCGGTTTGAAATGAAGCGCACCGGATCGATCGCCTCTTGCGTCGGGCCTGCCGAAACCAGAATACGATGCCCTTGCCAATCGCGTCGTGGAGCCAGCGCGGTCTGAATAGCCTCCAAAATTGTGGCTTCTTCTGCCAAACGGCCTTGACCGATCCGCCCGGAAGCCAGCGGGCCGACTTCCGGATCCACCACGATCGTTCCCCTCGCGCGCAATTTTGCAACGTGTTCGGTAACGGATGGATGAGTCCACATCCCTCCGTCCATGGCAGGAGCCAGAATCAGCGGGCACTGGGCCGTAAGGAGCAGGGTCGATAGCAAATCGTCGCCCAGCCCCAACGCTGACTTTGCAAGACAATTGGCCGTGGCCGGGGCAATGACGATGGCATCTGCCTGCTCGGACAACGACAAATGTTTCATCTCGTGATGCGCTTCGAATACATCCGTTGAGACGGGGTGGCCGGAAAGCACTTCAAAGGTCAGCGGGGTGACGAACTTCGTGGCCGACTGCGTCATCACGACCTGCACCGTTGCTCCTTCACGGAGCAAGGTCCGGAGCAACGCGATAGCCTTATAGGCGGCAATGCTGCCGGTCACGCCCAGCACAATCTGCTTGCCTGCCAATGTCGGTCCGATGGAGCCGGAAATGTTCACCGACTACTCCTTTTACTCTTCAGTCTCACCCGCCACCGGCTTGGGGGAATCGTCGACATAGACACTCAGCTCTTTCTTAATCTCCTTCGCATCGTCGCCGGTCATCAAGGCGACGCGCTCCATTTCGCCTTCCTTCCCGCGCTTCGCTTCCTTCATGGCATCCCGCGCTTCTTGACCGACGAGGTAGCTGATTTGCCCCCGGAGCACTTCATCAAGGGCGATGGTCGTTTCTTTGGTAAAGCGCGAAGGGATGTGACGCGACCCCTGCAAAATGTGCTTCGCCCGTTGTGCTGCGATGATCGCCAGCCGGTGACGTGAGTCGAACTCGTCTGTAGTGTACTGGGGCAAAAGTCTCAGCATGTCGATCATGGAAGCAGTACTCCTTTGGGTTAGGGAAGATCTTTGTGATCTCCCGTTTTCTGGTCATCGTCAAGAATGAAATTATTCTCGAGCCACGTCATATTCAACCGTTTTGTCTTCAAGCGTTCCGACCAGAAGATGCTTTCGAGATCACGAAGAGATCGGCTGAGGTCTTCGTTTCGAACGATATAGGCGTATTCCCTGTAGCTCCACACCTCTTCTTTCACTTTATGCAGTCGCCGTTGAATCTCGTCCGGCGTATCGGAGGCCCTCGTATGGAGTCGGGACCGGAGCACGGTCATCGAGGGAGGGAGAATAAAGATCGACACCGCATCCTCGAATCGTTTTTTGACCTGCATGGCCCCCTGTACGTCGATCTCCAGTAACACATCGATCCCCTGATCGATCTTTTCTGTCAGCGATTTCCAAGGTGTCCCGTAGAGATTTCCGTATACGTGAGCCCACTCGACGAATTCATTTTTCGCGGTCATCTCTTGAAATGACTTCTCATCGACGAAATAATAGTCGCTCCCATGTTCTTCGCCTGGACGCGGCTTCCTGGTGGTATAGGAAATGGAATGCCATAGCCCGGGAAGGTTCACCGTGAGTTGCTTGCAGAGCGTGGTTTTCCCCGTTCCGGATGGTGCGGAGATAATAAACAGAATTCCCCGCCGATCCGTTGATGATCGCGGATGGCCGGATACCGGCGCCGAGGGACTGGTCGTGGGGGCTGAATTCATTCGACGTTCTGGACCTGTTCCCGAATACGTTCCAGTTCGGCCTTCATCTGAACCACATGACCGGCGATGTCCGCGTCATTGGCTTTTGAGCCGATCGTGTTGACTTCCCGCCCGATTTCCTGGAGCAGGAAGTCGAGTGTTTTGCCCACAGAGTCTGCACGATCGAGCGTCTGCTCAAACTGTATCATATGCGAGTCCAGTCTGACTATTTCTTCTGTAATGTCGCCTCGGTCCGCATACACGGCCAGCTCCTGATAAAGCCGAGGGGGGTCGGGGATTTCGGACCCCAGCAGCTTCTCCACGCGGATCTTCATTTTGTCGAAAATCTCCTGGGCGAGCAGAGGGGTCCGTGCTGCGACGAGGGTCTTATGTCCCCGGATCGTCTGAATCCGCGCTTTCATATCCTCTGCCAAGGCCTTCCCTTCACGCGTTCGCATGCCCTCAAGATCTTTCAGCGCCTGGGTTGTCAGTTGCTGAACGATCTTCGCCAATTGCGGGTCTTCCGTCGGTTGGTCCGATACCGACAGCACGTCACGGAGCCCAGCCATGAGCGCCAGATCGATTGACCCACTGAGCTTAAGGGACTTCTTCAGGGTACGGAGGGCCTGATGGTACTGTTTCGCGAGGGGTTGGTCAAGATTGACGCTTCCAGCACGGCCTTTGCCTGCCTGGACTGTCACTGTCGTGTCTATACGTCCACGGGTACAGCTTTGCTGGATGGCTTTCTTCAAGGAGTCTTCCAGGTGGCTCAATGGCCTGGGTAAGCGGCAGGCGACTTCGAGAAAGCGATGGTTGACGGAGCGCATTTCCACCGTCACGGACCCGTCCTGCCAGGGAGCCTGTCTTCGACCGAAACCGGTCATGCTACGAATCATTGGAGGCCTTTCTCTTTCCATGGGCAATGCCGATAGACCGAACAGGTGCGGCACTGCGGTTTTCTCGCAAGGCAGATGTAGCGGCCATGCAGTAATAATCGTTGCGAGACAGTTGTCCACTGGGATTTCGGCAGGAGCTGCTGCAGGTCTTGTTCGACCAGCTCTGGATTGTCCGATCTGGTCAGACCGAGTCGCTTCGCCACGCGCTTCACGTGGGTGTCGACGACGATCCCGGGCTGGCCGAAAGCATTCCCGAGTACGACATTCGCCGTCTTTCTACCGACACCCGGCAAGGTGATCAATTCCTCCATCGTATGAGGAACCTGGCCGCCGAAGCGCTCGGTCATGGCTTTTCCGCAAGCGACAAGATGTTTCGCCTTGTTCTTAAAGAATCCCGTTGAACGAATGAGCTGTTCGAGCTCAGGAAGATGAGCTGCAGCCAGCTCTGCCGGTTGCCGATAACGCCGAAAGAGCGATGGAGTGACTTGATTGACTCGCTGGTCGGTGCACTGGGCGGAGAGGATTGTGGCCACGAGCAATTCCCAAGGGGAACGATGATCGAGTTCCATCTTTGGGCTCGGCATCGTCCGTTGAAGTGTCTTCGATATCTCTCGGAGACGTCTTCGATGATCCGACGAGGGCAGAGATTGTGTTGTCATGGGTGGTACCAAAATCTTGCAATTGTGCAGCGGGTTAAGGGCGAGATGCAAGTGGGAAGGGCTGGCTGGCAGATTTTGCGGAAGAACCATCCAGCGGGACGAGTATGGCCAGCCGTTCTTCGAGTTGCTGGATCAGCAGAGACAAGGTTTCCTGGTGTAGGGCAGAAATCCCGATCGCCCCATACCGACGGCACAGGGCCTCCGCTTGCCCAGCCGGAAGCTGGTCGCATTTGTTGAATATCAAGACCCGTGGAATCTGATCGAGGGCGAGGCTTTGCAACACGGTATCGACCGATGCAATATGGGCATCTAAATCTTTCGCCCCTGCATCGGCCACATGCAGGAGGAGATCGGCATCGCGCATTTCGTCCAACGTCGTTCTGAAGGCTGCGAGGAGATCTTTAGGCAGGTCGCGAATAAACCCCACCGTGTCGGTGATGATGACTTCCCTGCCATGCGGAAAATGCAGCCTGCGGCTCGTGGTGTCGAGTGTTTCAAAGACGCGTGGGGCCGTGGCCACCTGACTTTTTGTTAAGACGTTGAGCAACGTCGATTTGCCGGCGTTCGTATAGCCCACGATGGACAGGACTGGGAATGCCTGCCGGATGCGGCGCGATCGCCGTTGGTCTTGGTGACGGGCAAAGCCCATAATCTCTCGGTCCAAATAGTCGATGCGCTCTCTGATACGACGTCGATCCGTTTCGAGCTTCGTTTCACCGGGCCCTCTGCTGCCGATGCCGCCGCCCAAACGCGAAAGGCTCGTTCCCTGACCGGAGAGACGGGGCAGCAGATAACGGAGTTGCGCCAACTCGACCTGCACTTTTCCTTCCCGGCTATGCGCTCGTTGCGCAAAGATGTCGAGAATCAACTGGGTCCGATCAATGACCGTGAGATCGGTGATCTCCGCAATGGCGCGTAGCTGTGCAGGGGCCAAGTCTTGATCGAAGATGAGCAAGTCCGCCCCCTTTTGCATCGCTTGCATCAGGACATCCTTGAGTTTTCCACTTCCCAATTGAAACCGCTGGCGGCCACCGCCCTGTGTACGTTGTACTAATCGATCGATCACCGTGAGGTCTGCCGAGGAAGCCAGCTCTGCCAATTCGGCGAGGCGTTCTTCCTGGTCGGCCTTACTCTTGGGCGAAGCGCTCACGAGGATGGCGGTCTGCCCCTGAGCCGTCGTATGAGAACCACTCTGACGCTGGAGATCTGCCTCTAATTCGCGAATGAACGTCTCAAAGTTCACCGGGCATTGATGCACCAGAGTAGGCTTCAAGAGGGTATACAGCTGCCCCTGTGGACTGGGTGGATTCAGATGGGCCAGGGAGAGTAACCCTGGTTCGCCTTTGGGGGTCACAGCCAATGTTCCGATCATGTCGAGCCGGAGCAGCCCCAGCATCGTAAGCTCTTCCTGAGTCAGGGGTAATTCCTTTAATTGCGAACGTATCAAGCGAAGGCCACGCAGCGATCGCGGACTTGCGCGAAAGGTGGCCAGAGTCGTCGGCGAAGGTTCGGCGCCGGCTCCCACCAACACATCTTGGACAGCTCCCCGCCTGGTAATGACCAGTCCAATGGGACGCCGAATCTCATGCGTAAACTGTGCGAGGGTTTTTGCCGCTTCAGCTGAGAGGACTTCATCCACGGGCATACGCCGTCGATAGAGCCGCTCAAGCATGGAGAGCTGGCCGGCGCGGAGACCCAGAACCTGTCCGTGAATTTCTGGAATGGCCGTCGTTTCCTTATCGTCGTTGGAAGCCTGGTCTGTCTGGTCTATTCGGTCTGTTTCGTCTGTTCGGTCTATCTGGTCGGAGAGGTCTACTCCGTGTTTCTAGTCAACTGATCGCACGGGCAAGGCCCACCGGACAGACCAGATGGACATCATCAACTAGATAGACCAGATGGACCAGACAGACCAAATGAACAAGCCATTGAGGCGTGGGCATCCATGTCCAATGATGCACGGAGCCCTGTGCGAAGAGCCTGCCTCCCTGCTGACGCAATCATCGCGGCATTGTCGGTACAGTAGGACAGCGGAGGAAGACTCAACTCCAAGCTCTCAGAAGTTGCTCGTTCTTGAAGCAACGCGCGCAATCGAGAGTTGGCGGACACCCCTCCAACAACAGCTAACGCACGGACGCCGGATGACCGAACTGCGGCAAACGACTTTTCAACCAAGACGCTCACGATGGCCTCCTGATAACCGGCCGCCAAGTCAGCAACGCTTGCCATGCGAGACTGTTCATTCATTACTTGAAGTTTATAGAGCAATGCTGTCTTTAAACCACTAAAACTAAACTCATGACTTCCACTTTTGAGATAGGAACGGGGAAATGCAATGGTGGCAGGATTTCCCTGTCGAGCCAGACGATCGATGGCTGGCCCTCCTGGAAATTCCAGCCCAAGTAATTGAGCGCCCTTGTCAAAGGCCTCCCCTGCCGCATCGTCTCTGGTAGCTCCCAGGAGACGGCAGTGACCACTTACATCCTTATAATAGAGATGGGTATGGCCACCAGAAACAACCAGAACTACGCAGGGTAAGGGAAATGCTGGATCCTTCAGCCAGGCGGAGGCGATATGGCCCTCAAGATGACTCACGCCGACCACCGGAATATTCAAAGCATAGGCCAGCGCTTTTGCATAGTTGACCCCGACGAGCAAAGCACCTGCTAGTCCTGGGCCTTGGGTGACGGCAATTCCGGCGAGATCCGTCCATACAAGACCGGCTTGTTGGAGTGCCGTAGTGGAGACACGCTCAACCGACTCAACGTGGGCACGGGAGGCAAGCTCGGGAACGACGCCCCCGAATCGCTGGTGCACATCATGTTGTGACGCAATAACGTTCGAGAGGACGGAGCCGTCTGCGGCAAGCGCCGATGCAGCTGTTTCATCGCATGACGTTTCGATCCCAAGAATGGGGCCCGGTATCCAGGTGGCGGCTGGCTGTTCAATGCAGGTCATCATGAAATCATTTGATTACGCCGTTGGATCGACAAAAAAGATACGCTGCAAAAACCTAAATAACAAGGCCCTTGTGGCCACTAATGCCACAAGGGCCTTGTCCTAACTCCATGCAAAGAGGCCGCGCAGGTACAGGGCCTGGAAATTAGACGCCGGCCATTGCCTCCTGCTCGATGAATGCCGGAGCGCCATCGCGAAGCACCACGCGGATCTTTCGAGATTCCTTGAATCGTCCTCTGATCATCTCCTCGGAGAGTGGATCGCCGATCGCGCGCTGAATCGTCCGGCGCATCGGTCTGGCTCCGTAGAGCGGCTCGTATCCTTCTTTGATCAACCACGCTTTCACGTCGTCATCAACCTCAAGCTCCACGCCCTTGTCGCGGAGACGAAGGTTCAGTTCACCCAAGAGGATGTCCAGGATACTGAAGAGATGCGTCTTGTCCAATTGATGAAAGACCACGATCTCGTCGATCCGGTTCAAGAACTCCGGGCTGAACGAGCGGCGTAATTCTCCCAACACTTCTTCCTTCTTATGGCGCTCTTGATCGCCTTCGGTACTCTGAAATCCGAGCGAGACCCCCTTCTGAATCATCTTGGTCCCGATATTGGAGGTCATGATGATGACGCAATTCTTGAAGTCGATCTTGCGTCCGAGGCTATCGGTCAGCACCCCATCATCCAATACTTGCAACAGGATATTGAACACATCAGGATGGGCCTTTTCGATTTCATCGAACAGGACCACGGAGTAGGGCCGGCGCCTGACCCGTTCAGTCAACTGGCCGCCCTCCTCGTATCCCACATACCCCGGCGGCGCTCCAAAGAGTCGTGAACTGGTGAATTTTTCCTGATATTCAGACATATCGATCCGAATAAGAGAGTCTTCGCTATTGAAGAGGAACTCCGCCAGCGTCCTCGCCAGCTCGGTCTTTCCAACTCCGGTTGGTCCCAGGAAAATAAAGGAACCGATGGGTTTCTTCGCTTCCTTCAAGCCGGCGCGCGACCGTCGAATAGCCCGGGCCACAGCAGAGATCGCTTCGTTCTGGCCGACTACGCGTTTATGGAGGAATTCCTCCATGCGCAGCAATTTATTCGACTCCTCTTCCTCAAGCTTGAAGAGCGGAATGCCTGTCATCTTGGAGACGACATAGGCCACCTCTTCTTTTCCGATCGTCGGTTTGTTCTTTTCCTGAGTCTTCTTCCACTCGCGCTTGGATTCGTCGAGAAGTTTACGCAACCGTTCCTCTTCTTCGCGGTGGCGGACGGCCTCCTCGAAGTTCTGCATCGAGATCGCCAGTTCCTTATCGCGCGAGACCTTTTTCAGCTCCTGTTCCATAGCCTTCAAATCCGACGGCAAGGCGTAGGTCTGCAATTTGG